>SDBV01000642.1_pt1 | contig 50689 bp, 45 predicted proteins | sample 2277081 | NCBI WGS metagenome assembly SDBV01 (sample SAMN10402039, study PRJNA504765) | marine sediment metagenome | isolation source: marine sediment core GS10_PC15, 223 cmbsf | place: Arctic Ocean: Southern Knipovich Ridge | collected 2010
GCACGCTCAAACAACGCGGCCAAGACCCCATCCGCACCGTCACCGCCGCCCTCGCCGAATATCTAGCCACCGGAAAACTACCGCCGCTACCGACTCCTACTTCAGATGGCTAAAGTGTTACACGTTTGTCTGTTTGATGTTATCTTTGAAGACCTTCGTGCTGAAGTTCATCGGCAGTCTGGATTTGATGCCTGATAGTTTCAATCTACTTCATCGTTCTCTGTGTCCTCGGTGTACTCTGTGGTAGAATACCCCCACTCATCGCGTCAAAGCACTTCCGTCGATGGCGACGGTCTCATTGGAGCGGCGATACGACTCGCTGGGGTGGGGATTCTTGCGCGTCCAATGCGGTTTCCAACTCACGGATCTTCTGCAATAGCTCGTCACGTTCTGTCTTCCATTGCTTGCGATCGCGCAACAACCGCAACAGACAGTAGCGAGCTTTGCAGATCAGCTCTGCGTTGGCACGGGTCACGCCCTCATCTTCGGTGTGCTCGACCGAAGCGGTCAGGCTGACGATCATTTGACCGTCGGGTAACGTGACCACTACGGCCCCATCGCCTTCGACCTCGTTGTCGGTGACCAGCGGTCCCGGGGTGGCCGCCAGGCACAGGGCCTCGACGGCGGTTGCCTCTTTGTCGTCCATGGGAGCACTTCGTTCGATGCACAAGGGATCGAACACCTCCAACTCGCCCGAATCTTCATGCCAGAGATTCATGACCGCCCTCCTCGAGAAAACGAGTCTTTGCCAGAAAAGCATCTAATGTATTCTAACCGCGATCGGAGGCAACTTTCCAGCCACCCCCCCGAGAAAAAGGCACGAAATATGCCCCGAAAGAGGCGGGTTGGGCCAATTGTGCGGATCGTTAGTGCGGCGATTCGGTGCTCGGCGGCGAGACGCGGCCCGAGACGCCACCCTCATAGGAGCTGAATTCGGCCCAGACCGGCAAATGATCGGACACTTCTTGCGCGTCCGGCAGGGTCAATTCGAACTTCCGCACCAGATCCATCACGTCGGCTCTGCCGGTGAATTCGGTACTAGCGCGTCGATTGAAGAGGATGTTGTCGATCGGTCGGGTACCGCGAAGCGTGGTGGGCGTGTCGACGATGGCGGCCGTGACGTCGAGAATCTCGGCCAAAGGGTTCATGCGGTTGATGTCGCCGCCGAACGTACCCAGCAGAATCACGTCGTCTTCCTCCGGCGGATCGTCGCGCACGGCCCGGTAGACGTCGTCCAGCAGATCGCGCTCATCGCCCGCGCGACTCGAATCGATATGCACACTGATCAGCTTGAACGTAAATGCTTCTTCCACGGCCGGCTCCTTGGCGCGAAACAGGCCGACCAAAGGCGGATGGCGAAAGCGACCTTGCGGATCGTCGACCGAGTGGACCATCGTGCGATCGACGTCGATGCCCGTCTCGTCGTACACGAACGCGCTGTAGCATTGAACCGAGTCGCGTTGGGCGGTCGGGCATGTGGCGAAGTTATACTGCTTTCCGGTGGCGTTGATCATTTCGATCAGCTCGGACAACAGCCCCAGGTTCCTTGCCCGAATGTCCTGGATGGCAACCACCTCGAATTGGGAAATCATGCGGACCAGCACGTCGCTGATCTGTCGGTTGGCCAGTTTGGTTTCGGTGAGCCGGTCGGCATGGAACGTAGCAATGCGGATCACGGGCCGGGGGAGCCTCACGCTGCCCGTCGGATCGGAGAGCAAGTCCACGAGCCCGTCGGCACGGCGCGTGAGCGTCACGGTCTGCACTTGCCCCTGCTGGTCGCGGCGGATCACGATCGTGTAATGCATGTAGACGTACGCCCCGGCGGCAAGGGCTCCCACCAACAGCACAATCAGAATGAACTTCGCCATGATGTGTTCCCAGGAATTGAATCACTTGCACCACGCCAGCCTACCCGATGACCGCCACGGTCGGGAAGGGCAGTTTTGTCGTGGATTCGTCTATCGGGTGGCCTCACGGATCAAGTGTCCCAACTCGGGCAGGATGATCTGCTGCAGGGCCAGCCGAACGGCCGCGCGGGAGCCGGGCATGGTCAGTAGCACGGTCCGGCCGATCAACCCCCCGGTCGCCCGGCTGAGCATGGCCGCCGGGCCGATCTCCTGGTAGCTGAGCATGCGGAACAACTCCCCGTAGCCGGGCAAGGGTTTGGTGAGCAACTCGCTGACCGTCTCGAACGTCTGGTCACGGCTCCCCAGACCCGTACCGCCGGTCATCAGAATCGCGTCCACCCGTTGGTCGTCGCACAGTTCGGCCAGCAGCGGTCGCATTCGATCGGGCTCGTCGGGGATGATCTCCCGGCGGTGGATCTGGTGGCCCGCCTCGGTAAGCAGATCGACGACCGTCTGTCCGCCCGTGTCGGTCTCGATAGTTCGCGTATCGCTGACGGTAATCACGGCGCACCCCGCCACTTGGGGGGCTTCTTGGCGGTGCTCGTCGGGAACTTGGCCCATGGCAGTACCCTTTCGGGAAATCGTCATATTCGGAAAAAAGCGGCTCCCTGGGGGGATTTGCGTTGCCGGCACAGCGACCGTATCCGTATACTAAACTGAAGTGCCCTCGACGGCAATTGCATCCGCGACGTGTCGCGTCCCGGCTGGCGGTATTGAAATATGACCATGAAACGCTTGGCCCTGGTTCTGATCCTGGCATTTATCTGCCTGGCGGTGGCCGTGCCTTCCGCCATGGCCGAGGTGTTTGTGCTGAAGTCCGGCGGTCGGGTCACCGGGCAATGGCTCAACCGGGACGAGTCGCCCCGGACGAGTTACTTGGTCGAGTTGGCCGGGGGCGGTCGACTGAAGCTGCGGAAATCGCAAGTCAAGCAGGTCCTTCGGGCGCGGCCCGAGGAGTTGGAGTACGAGCGGATCCGACCCAGCTATCCCGATACGGTCGGGGGCCAATGGGATCTGTCGGCCTGGTGTCTCGAGCATCGTCTCTCGGCACAGCGCAACACGCACCTCGAGCGAATCATCGAGTTGGACCCCGACCACGTGAAGGCACGCCGGGCACTGGGTTACGATCAGCATAACGGCAAATGGATGAAGCGCGACGAGTTGATGCGCAGCCAAGGTTACGTTCGTCACAAGGGCCGTTGGGTTACGCCGCAAGAAGTCGAACTGGCCGAAAAGGACCGCAAGACCGAACTGGCCGAAAAGGACTGGGCTCGAAAACTCAAGCGATGGCGAGGTTGGCTCGGCCGTAAGAAAGACGGCGAAGCGCGGCGGAGTATCCTGGGCATGAACGATCCGCTGGCCGTCGACGCCTTGAGCCGGGCGTTGGCAAACGACCATTTCGAGCCGGCCCAACTCTTGTACATCGAATCCCTGGCGCGGATCGGCACGCCCGACGCCGTCAGGGCCTTGGCCGTCACCGCGATCAAGGATCCGATCAAAGAGGTCCGCCTGACCAGCTTGGACTACCTGGAAAAGAAGCCCGACCCGAACGTGACGGCCTACTTCGTGAGCCGGCTCCGCGCGAAATACAACCCCGAGGTCAATCTGGCGGCCGTGGCGCTGCGTCGCGTGAACGATCCCACGGCCGTCGGCCCGCTGATCGACGCCTTGGTGACCGTCCACAAGTTCAAGATCATCACGCGTAATCCGGGCCAAACCTCGGCCTCTTTCCCCACCGGCGGCACGCCCGGCGGCGGTGGGCTTTCGGTCGGCAGCGCACCGAAGATCATCAAACGGGAGTTTCGAAACCAGGCCGTGCTCGACGCCCTGATCTCGCTGACCGGCCAGAACTTCGATTTCAACCAAAAGGCCTGGAAGTACTGGCACGCCTCGCAAAAGAAACGCGAGCCCCTCGACGCGCGGCGGGATTAGTTATTCTGGTGCGTTGCACGCACCCTACAATTGCTCAGTTTGTAGGGTGCGTGAAACGCACCAATCCCCAGCCGGTTCATCCCGACGCTTTCCCTGACACCTTTTCCGTCCCCAGTGCATTAGGAATAGCATACGCGCTACCGACTATTCCTCTCTTGGTGCCGCTCTGATATCCGCTGTGTCGTCTCCCTTAAAGACAAGTCGGATATTCGGTCTGCTTAGCCATACGATCAACGCACCCGCAACGACCAGAACACCACCAAAAGCACCTTTGAATGACAAAGCCTTTGCGAAGGTGATCACATAATCGCCGGTTTCAGGATTGCGACTGATAAGCGAGAACGCAAAGCCAAGAAGAATACACAGCCAAGCCGTGATCGTAGGCCCCCATCGAATCCTGAATTCGAATGTGGCGACCATGCGAGCCAAATCTCTATCGTCTTCAGACAGAGATCGGCGGACGATGATGTTCGCCGACTTGAACTTAGGGCTTTTCCTTTTCCTTGCCATTTCCTACTACTCCCAATGAATCAAGGTCTCGATAACAGTCGTAAAGGAGACTCCGCTCGTCCAGGGGGAACTCCTCGCTTTCCGAAAACCCTTTGAGGTCAGGTGTTTCAATATCTCTTCGATAATCGAATCCCCATTCTCGAAGCCGGAACGCAAGACACCGAAAATCCGCTGAAGGAGTAGTCGCGTCAACAATGAATTCCCCCAGTATTTCACGCTTGTCTTGTGGCGCAAACTGACCGTGCCAATGCGATTCTTCATCAATCAGAGTTACCTCGAAGAGCCAGACATACTTCGACAACATCATCTTCCCATACCACTCGATGATTTCGTCTGCATAGCCACGCCGGACAGTAGACGCCTTGAATTCCGCGTCTTCCATGAGCAACGACCGCCACAGCAGTTTCAAATTCTTGCCGAATTTCTCGCAGAGGCTCTTCAACACCACTTTGTCAAACCGTTGAAGCAACTCGTTCAGCCTAGCCGTACTGCCAGCATGCACCATGGGCGGGACAGGTACAACTGCGCTCATCAACGACATCTCTTGCGGCTGGCTCCCGCCGCGCGTGACAATCGGATAAGGTGACGTGTTCTTGCTCACACCCTTGTCACCGTCGGCATGAAACACCACGCGGTTGAAAGGGCCATAAGCGTCGTCATGAGCGTAGTACACGGGAATAAGCGAGCTGACAAGATAGTGATTTTCCGCGACGTCGCTCATGAACGTCTTCGCGGGACGAACAAACCCTTTCTTCTCGACAACTTCAAAAGACGGAAGGCTGTGCCCGACTACCACTACTGCGTGCCCCTCTGAAACCGCATCGTCGCCTAAGCACAGAATCACCGGGATACCTGATTCGATGAAGGAATATACCTCGTGCTGAAGACGCATGGACTCTATGTTGACAGGCCCCCCTTCTTCCGGTCGAAAACAGAGGGATCTCGCCCCGGTTCGTTGGATCGCGCTCGCGATTTCCTCAGAGCTCAGCCCTTCACCAAGGTTGGTCGGATCGAAAACTACGGTCTCCCCACTTCCACTGAGTTCGCCAAGAGCCTGCCGAGTAATTGTTGCGTAGTTGAACCGGTTCAAGCCAAAACCGTCTGCCATGACTCGTGTCGCCACCCACAGAGAGACTGTTGCGCAAGCACCCAGGTTTGGGTCCTGCTGCATGAATTCCATTGTTTCGGTTTCAAGTGGGGTGGACAACACATTTGCTCGGCACGGATGCCCCGTTTTCAAGAAGGCGAGTGCCCCGTATTCGAGTGGAATACTACCGACTCTTTTTCTCGCATCCTCCACAGTGCAGCTGAAATCCTTGCAAAGCTGTTCTTCCGACCGATTGTCGAAGCGAATGGCCGCGCGACCGACCGAAAACGAAAGCGTGGGCCGAAACACCAAGTATCCCAAGTACTGAATGCCGTTGTGGGGCTCAAATGCCTTCAGGATATTCTTCCAACTCCGTCCCCGGTATAACAGGCCGCGGAGTTCCTTGATTAAATGGATTTCTAAGTCGCGGGGACACTGATCCGGAGACGTGTTGTTTGCCTGGGAAAGAGCTCCCATCGAGAAGAAATGGACACGCTCGCAGTGCCGAGCGTGCTCTCGAAAGCACTTGTCATAGAAGCCGGCGTGCGTGTCCCAGAATTCAAGGTCTAGATAGGGACGCTCGACAAGGGCTGAAACCTTCCCATTCCGAAGAAGCGACTTCAGGATGCTTCGGATCGGAAGAGGGTTCTGATTGCGCACCAGGTACTTTGCAAGAGGATTCGGTGGATCTGAATAGATGTAGTCCGTAGCGCGCTCTTCATCGATTGTGAAACCCGGCGCGTCGGTGAGAGGTCGAACAAGCTCAACGACCTCTTCTACTTGCCAGCTGTAGAACTCGACAAGTTCGATGGAGTCCGTGCGGGCTCGAGACGCTCCGTAAACCCACTGTGTCCTCGGATCGAGAGCGTCTGTCATATGTGCCGCGAACCCCACGGGATCTGCAAATCATACCGAATGCGCAGCCGCACTCGCGACAACCGGGGGCCGCCAGAGCGGTTCAATCCCACTCAGCCCCTGAAACGACGACTGCGCATCTTGTGAGCTGTTCTCGCCTGGCCTACGGCTATCTTGCGGGCAAAGGCCCGAGCTTTCGCGTGGGTCTCTGCCGCGATCTTGGCGAGGTCAATCGGCTCTCCGGCAGCCGTCTCGCCCCTCCCCAGCGGCTCAAGGGCAGCGGTCAGTTTCTCGTTTCGCTCGTCGGTTCCGGTGCTCACTTAGACACTCCTCTGCTTGCCGCGTGAAAGCTACGATCAGGTTTTCGAGCAAATCGTGCCTCGTCGCACGTTTCGCTCTTTGAAAACGCCCGTAAAACCTCAAGCATAAACAACCACAGTGCCATTTTCAACCAGCCGACAGACCACGTCAAGCCCCACGTCACGATGTCGGTTCTAGCCAACCCTTCTTTCATGGGGAACGTTAGCCTACTGTGATTATTCTTAGTATCGTCTTTTTGTCAAGACTAGTATCCAACAAAACTTTAGCATATCGTCTGTATAGAACGCTTTGTCTCTAGTAATAATAACACCTATGGGTGGTCTTGTATGGACCGCCGATTCCGCTCGTTATTCCGGGGACACCATACTGGTTGTCCCTGCCCTTCGGTAGGCAGCCGCAGTTTGCAGGGTGAGTGAAACGCACCGCTCCCAAACCTGCTGCGTCGGCGGGATCCCCCGGATGCAATCCGGGGGCTTTGGCTCTCAATCAGCCGGCGCTAAGTGTTTATCGGCGAAGTCGAGGTATTGTTGCCAATCGTAGTCGGTTACATCATGCTTTCCACGGCGGATGTGGTAGCCGATCGTGCCGGCCGTCGGTTGCTGTACCTCGGGCATCTCCTGGGCCGGTAATCCCTCGGTCCCTAACAGCCGATAGACCGGATTGGCCCGGGCGGCCGAGAGGAACTCGCCGCGAGGGTCGGCCCAGCGGTCTTCTTCGGCGCTGGCAATATAGACGGGCCTTGGCGCGATCAGGGCAATCAGCATGTGCTGGTCGATCGGCAACTCGTCTTCGCGATCGGCGTATTGTTTGTAGTTCTCGCAGAACCAGTAGGGAAAGATCCGCAGGGTATGCCCGATTGTTTCGCCGAATTTTCGCCGAAACAGGGCCGCCCCGCCGCAGCCGGAGTTGTTCGAGATGACCAAGGCAAACCGTTCATCCTGAGCGCCGGCCCAAAGCGCCGTCTTTCCCAGCCGCGAATGACCCATCACGGCCACTCGCTGGGGATCCACGTCGTCGTCGGTTTCGAGATAGTCCATGGCCCGGCTCAGGCCCCAGGCCCAAGCGGCGATCGAGCCCCACTGGTCCGGTTTCGGCCGCGTTTGTCCTTCTTCATAGAACAAGGGATGTACGCCGTTTCGAAAGCCGTCGTCGAAATCGGGATCGATGTCGCCGTAGTAGATCGTGGCTAGGCCGTAGCCGCGATCGAGGATCATCTCCACGGGCCAGCGACTGGCGCGCACCCCGCGTGATCGTTCGCTCGCCCGATTGTTCTCGACGCCGAATTCCGAATTGTTGCGTATCCAGGCTTTCGAGAGCGTAATGCCCGGGTCGGCGTGGATTGAATGGTTGCCGAAAAAGTTCAGGCCCAGGAAGATCGGTACGCGTTTTTCTGAGTTTTTCGGCAGGTAAAGCAGGATGTCCATCTTCGGCCCGCCCGGATCGTTGGAAAACCGGACCGTAACTTCCTTGCGGACGGCCTTGCCGCCGAGGGCATCCGTTGTGACTGATCGTACCTCGAACTGCACTTCACCGGGCTGCCCGGGCGAACGGCCGTAGACATGCTCTTCGAACAGCCGCAGGATTTCCGTCCGACGCTTCTTCCAATCGGCCGGATCCGTCAGTTTGGTCCCATCGGCAAAGACCAACGGGTCCGGCAACGTATACTTCGGGACCTTGCTCTCGTCATAGTTGGCGCCTGGCGGTTGCGCTTCAGTGTATGGAATACCGATTGACAGCAGAGCGATCGTCAAAACGCTTGTGCGAAGCATGCGAGTTTCTCCTGTGGGTCGTTCACGGTCTTCAGGTCGGCATGTAGAGTGGGCTTCGCCCACCAAAGTACGACTAACCTTCTCACCGCCGCGTAGCATCCGTGACATCCAGCATCTGGATCCCCACCGGATCGACCATCCGTTGGTGCATGGTCATTTTCCAGACCACCTTCTTATCTCGTGTCACCTCGAAGAACGGTGTGCTGTCGGACCGACGCTGGTGGATGAACCAGTTGCCGACTACCGTGTTGCCGTTGGGGAGGCGCTGGATGGCGTTGATCCAGTAGAACTTCACGTCCGGCACATCTTCCTGAGTCAGATGCCAGACGACTTTATCCTTGGGATCCACTTCGATGACGCCGTTGCGGTAGCCGATGATGGTGTTTCCGTTGTCCAGCCGAGTCGCGCTGAACGCCAGGCCCGGCACTTTGATCTCGCGTAGTATCTTGCCGGAAGGGTCCAATTCGCGAGCCGCCTTATCGTCGAGCAGGGCGACCAGGTAGTTCCCGTTGGGTAGCTTCCGTGCATAGCGCATTCCCATGTGTACGTTGCCGCCCGATTCGACGGGCACAATCTTGACGATCTCGCCTTGGCTGTCCACCTCGACCAAGCGTTTGGCCGTACACTCGGCGACCAGCGTACTGCCATTGGCCAATCGCTGACAACCCCAGATCTCGCCGTCGGCCGTATACTCCCATACGACTTTCTTGTCCGGAGTTACTTCGCGAGCACCACGTTTTTCGCCGGTAAAGCTCATCAGAACGTTGCCGCTAGGAAGCATCCAGGCGTCCGTGCATTGATCTGCCGGATACTCCCACTCGATGGTCCCGTCGGCCGAGATCTTGAAGACCCGCTTGGCGCCGATATCACTGCAAAGCAAGCGGTGCTGCACCGTTTGCGCAGCGCATGGCGTAATGGCAATTGACAGCAACACAGTGATTGTCAAGATTGCAGTTGCAATGCTCTTCTTCATTTGTCTTCCTTAGTTTGTAGGGTGCGTGAAACGCACCGATTCCAGAGTCATTACAATGGCTCAGTTCATCGAGGGGTCGTCGGGCATGTCTTTCAGGTCGAGCATGTCGCGGAGCGTTTCGCGGCCGGACTGCTTGGCGACCTTTTCCCACAGATCGAACCCGTCGTAGAAGATCAACTCGCTGGTGGCCGGCAGGGTGAGCCAGCCGCCGGCGTCGAACTCGCTTTCCAATTGGCCGGCCGCCCAACCGGCGTTGCCCGCCAGTAGCTTCAACGACCGCTGCTCGCTGGCGACCAGCACGTTGAGGCTCTCCTCGTCGGTCGAAAGGAACACGCCGGGTAGGACCTCCATATCGGAAAACTCCCGATTCGTGTGCAACGCCATCAACGGTCCGGGCACGGGTCCGCCCAGGTGGACAGGCAACTCGTTCTCGCACGGGACCTTGCCGATCTCGTCCCAGAGGTCCTTGACTGTCTTGCCGGTGGGTCGATTCAACACGAGTCCCAACGCCCCTTCGTCCGTGTGCTGAACCACCAGCGTGACCGTCCTAACGAAGTTGGGATCGGCCAGATGGGGTGAGGCGATCAGGAAGTGGCCGACTAACGAGTTCATTGCTTGTTGCCGCAATCATCAATAGTGAATGGCCAGCCAGACGGTCTTCTCTTCCAAAGCAGTCCGGGCCACGCGGTGTTTCGTATGGGCCGGAATGTTCACATACGACCCCGGCCGAAGTTCCACCGGATCCGTTTCTCCCTCGAACTCGATCACGGCACTGCCTCGAAGCAGGATGACCCATTCGTGACCGTCTTCATTATACCAGAATCCCTCCGGCGAGGAATGGCCATAGGAGACAATCCGCTCGATGCGGAAATCGGCCGTATTGAGGAGGTCCGTGAACAACTCCTGGGGCAATTCGCCAGGAATTCCGTCGAACAGGTTTTCAATGTGCATGACTGGGCCTCATCTACAAAGCCGCGACCGTTGGTCGCGCCGAGCAATGGTGAAAACGGCGGGATTCATGAGGTATTCCGTGTCCCGGGCGCGACCAACGGTCGCGGCTTTATAGGCAACATGTAAACGGTCACTTCCGGATGCCGGCGACAAAAGGCCCTTGTTTCTTCCTCACTCATGACCATCAGGGCGGTCGACAGGGCGTCGGCCGTGGCTCCGTGGGACGCCCGAACCCAACAGCGAAGCCGGTCGTGAACGGCCCGGCCGGTGCGCGGATCGACGATATGATCGGCTTGCACCGTTCGGCCCGAACTGCTGAGTGCCGCCTCGGCCAAAAGCTCCTCGCGCCGGTCGGTCGACGGTCCGAAATGCACCGGCCAACCGGTTTCACCCGATGGCGGTCCCATGGCCAGATAGGTGCTCGTACTGGCACACAACAGGGCCGCGAGAATGTCCCACTCCCTAAGCACGGCCGCCATTCGATCCAGGGCAAACCCCTTGCCGATGCCGCCTAAGTCCAATTGCAGATCGTCGGCCGCCACGCGTACGGTCCGGTCGACCTGATCGAGTGTGAAGCCCGGCCCGGCCGGCCGGCGTGAGCGGGATCGATAGCCGATGTCGAATGCGGTGCCCGTTTCACGATACATTCTCAGTGCAATCGACAAACACTCGAACACGTCGAGCGACACGACGGTCGACCGATCACGTTTCAAGCGATTGATGCGGTTGATGTCGCTGTGTTCGACGAACCGGCTTAGTCGGTCTTCCAGCGGCGCCAACTCGGCCAATGCCGCATCGACCGCCTGTCGCGCGTACTTGGTATCGGCATCGGCCACCGTGACGCGAAACGTCGTGGCCATGGCCTGTCGTACTTGGCTCGCAACGCCGCTGCTCATATAAAGCCGCGACCGTTGGTCGCGTCCCACGTGGCATCAAGAAGACGATCCGTAATCATGTTTCGGCGCGACCAACGGTCGCGGCTTTGTATCTGTCACGCTCGAAAGTCATCCGCTGCCAACTCCAGCGTCCGTTTGGCTTCGACCGCTTCGACTGCTTTTAACGCGGCTACTTGACTGCGATAGGCCACATCGGCCGGGCAACTCAGCTTGGCCTGGCCGCGGATCGCGTTGATGAAGTTCTCTAGGTGCGGCTGATGCAAGGGCTGGTCGAGTACGACGGGCATCTCGTAGGTTTCGACGGGGGCCGACTCTTGCGCTTCGGCACCGTCGGTGGCCGGCTTGTCGGCTGCGGACTTAGGCTTGACGACGTAATTCGCCCGAACCCACTCGTCCCAATCGGCGGCCAGGTCTTCGCGATAAATGGCGGTCCACTTGGGGTTCTCGGAGATCTTGATCGACCCTTCTTCGCCAAGAAAATGCTCGAAGTGGCGTTGTCCGCCGGCGCTGGTCGTGGTGAGCATCTGCGAAAAGGTCCGCACGACGCCGTCTTCGGTCGGATACTCGAAGACAGCCATCACGTTGTCCAGGCTGGGGCGTTTCTCGTAGTGTTCCGCGCTGCCGCTGGCCATGACGGCCGAAGGAGCTGTGCCGAGGAACCAGTCGCAAACGTCCAACTGCTGCGAGACAAACGCGGGGAACGGCCCGGCACAGTACTGCGGATACCAGAGCCAGTTGCGAAACTCGTGCATGTTGGCATAGCCGTACTGTTGCAAGGTCTCCTCGGGAATCTCGAACCGCCGGGGCCAACCGACGTCTTCGTTCCAGGGGAAGACCCATTGCAGGTTCACGTGGGTCAGCCGCTCGGGCAGGTCCGCTTCGCCCAAGAGCTTCGCGGCCACGTGTCGGTAGCGCGGATTACTGCGTCGCTGGTAGCCGATTTGCAGCAGCTTGCCGGTTTGTCGCATGGTCTGAACCATGGACCGGGCCCCATCGAGCGTGTGCGACATCATGGGCTCGCAGTAGACGTGCAACCCGGCCTGAAGACACGCATTGGTCTGCTCGGCATGGGCAAAGTCGGGCGAGGCCACCAGCACGGCGTCTAGATCCTTTTCCGCCTCGAGCATCTCGCGATAGTCGGCGTAGACGGGCGCCTCGTGGCCGTACTTCTTGAGGTAACGCTGCCCGTAGCCGCGGGCATACTCCCAGATGTCGCAGATCGCGCGGAAGCGAACGCCGGGGATTTGAAGTCCCGCGTTAATCAACGCCCGACCTTGCAGCCCGACGCCGATCAGGGCCACGTTGAGCTGTTCGGAAGGAGCGACTTCTTCTTGAGCCCGGGCTCGGCGGGCCGATGCGATCCACATTCCGGCCGCGGCGGCCGCACTCGATTGCAGGAATTCTCGACGTTGCATGGGGACTTGGTTCTCCCGAAAGACATTTCGTAAAGGATCGGCATTCATCGTTTAGCCGCAGGACGGCGATGTGCCACGGCTGTGTCAGCCGTGCCTGAACCACATAATGCCTTCCTAACTTCACACGGCCGACACGGCCGTGGCACACGCACAGATAATCCGCGCTAAGTGGAGTCCGGGGAATACTTACGCTCGCCAGGGTCGCGTTCGCTTGCAGTCGGCCAACACCTCGCGGGCGATGCGGACGTCCTCGGCCACTTCGAAATCGAACATGCCGGCCAGCACGAAGTCGGCCCCGTTGTCGAAGGCATATTGGAACGCGTCTTGCGGCGGGATGGCGCCGGCGGCCATTACCTTGAACGCGATCCACGGCTTCTCGATGTCCTTCATCACCTGGATCACGTCTTCCGGCTTGTAGCACCACATCGAATCGTAATCCAACTTGGCGCTGGGGTAGGTGTGGTGATGGAACGTCTTCACGTAGAAGTCGTTGTCGAACTTGGCCTTCTCGCATTCGACAATTACTTCGACCTTGTGGGCCCCGATGCCGCACGTCAGCCCGTGGAACTTGGCCGCATCGACCGCCTTGCCGATCATGTCGACCTTCTGCTGTCCCCACATGTTGTCGCAATCGACGCCCGAGATGTATAGCGAGTCGGTCCCGTCGTCGACCAACTCTTGGATCTCCTTCTCCTGGGCCTGCCAGCCGCGCGAGAGGGCATGATTGCTGCACACAATCCACTGCATCTTCCCACCCCGACGGCGATGTTCCTTCAACACCTCCATGCACCAGCGGACGTTGTGGACCGTCAGCGTGTTGATGCCGTTCTGCTCGGCCACGGCCAGGGTCTCGAGGATCTTTTCCGGCGTGTTGTAATGCTTGGCCAGGGCATAGACGTATTTTAGATCGCGGCTATGCGGGAAATGGGTCAGCAGGTTTCCACCCAACAGCAGCCGGCTGATTTGAAGGTCGCCGATCTTGCCCTTTGGCAAGGCGTCGGTCGCGGCCGGTGGATCGGCCTCGGCTCCTTGCGCCACCTGATTCAACGCGGCGGCCCCCAACGCGGCTCCGGCCGAGGCAACGACCGAATCCTTAACAAACTCACGACGATTGATTTCCGAAGGCATGAGTTTCTCCTGTTCTTAGCTTAAGCAACGACCATTCTCCGCGACGCGTGGGGCGCCCGGCTACCAACTACAATATACACGGTTCGCAACGCATTACCAAGCAGGGAAAGGAGGGGGCTGTAGTGACCCAAGGTAACTAGCGGAAACCTTGACATCCGGCAATTGGGCCTCTATGCTGGCAGGAACATGCCTGACGATTCCCGCCTTCAGAAGCTTAGAGAGGAGCCCCCTATGTCGCGATGGTTTCCAATGTCTTGTCTTTGCGTGCTGATCTTCGCCACGGCGGCCTTTGCCCAGACCGCACCGAAATTGATTCCCGTCGAGCCGAAAGTCATCGCCGATCGGGAGAAATCGCTGACCGAGACCGGCCCCGAGGGCGCCACGCTGGTGGCCTATCTCAATTGCGGCTGCCAGGCCGAGTCGACCACGACCGAGACAGTCAAGATCACTTGGGTGCCTAGCCTCATTTATCAGTTTCCCAGCGAGGCCGAAGAAGCCCTGCCGACGCAGTCGACCGTCTTCTACGGCGGTAACGAGGTTGTTTTCAAGATTACCGGGCTGGACCGCAAGAAGCGTTACATGACCGGCCTGACATGGTGGGACTACGACGCCGGCGCTCGCACGCAGTCGGTCGTGGTCGGTTCGCCCGACAGTCGGCTGGTACGTCTGGCCATACCCGGCATTCATCTGCCCGACTACACGGTCAACAAACAACTGCCGGCCGAGAAGCGGTTCATCTTGCCGGTCAGTTTTTCCCGCGGCGGCGAAATGAAACTGAGCGTCCGCCGCGTGGGAAGCACCAATGCGGTGATCAGCGAATTGTGGATTTGGGAGGTAAAGAAGACAAAGAAGTAAAGAGAAAAGCCCCCGGGCTGCGTCCCGGGGGATCCCACCGACGCAGTCGGCGGGCTTTTGGTTTCACGCAAGTTTCATTTGAAATACACTCAAACGACTCGGAGAAAACATACCATGACCACGGAAAAACGTACCAACGAAACCACCAGCACGTCGCGTCGCGAGTTCTTGAAGACCTCGGCCGTCTCGGCGGCGGCGCTGGGCGGGCTGTCGATTGCTCGGGGCGCCCATGCCGCGGGCGATGACGTGATCCGGATCGGCATGATCGGCTCCGGCGGACGATGCTCCGGCGCGGCGGCCAATGCCATGAACGGCGGGCCCGACGTGAAACTGGTGGCCATGTGCGACGTCTTCGACGCGCGCGTCCAGGGCAGGCGAAAAAGCCTCAAGAAGGAGTATCCCGATCAGGTCCTGGTCGACGACGATCACTGTTTCGTCGGGTTCGACGGATACCAGAAAGTGATCGACTCGTCCGACGTGGTGCTGATTGCCTGCGCGTCGAAATTCCATGCGATGTACTCCGAAGCGGCCATCAAGGCCGGCAAACCGGTGTTCGTCGAGAAGCCGCACGCCATCGACCCGGTCGGAGTCCGGCGTACCGAGGCCGTCGCCCAACTGGCCAAAGAGAAGGGAATCAGCATCGTCTCCGGATTGCAGAGCCGTTACCATCACGGCTGGCAGGAAACCGTCAAGCGGATCCACGACGGGGCCATCGGCGACATCGTGGCCATGCAGTCGATGTTCCTTCGCGGGCCCTATCAGACGGTCTCGCGAAGGCCGAGCTTGACCGAACTCCAATATCAATTCAGCAACTGGTATCACTTCTGCTGGCTCTCCGGCGACGACGTGATCCAGTCGCTGGTGCACAACGTCGACCGGATGTCGTGGATCATGAAGGAAGAGATGCCCACCTGGGCCTTCGGGCTGGGCGGGCGCAGCTCGTCGTTCGGCGAAGTCTACGGCGATATGTTCGACCACCATACGGCCGTCTACGAATACAAGAGCGGCGCCCGACTGTACGCCCTTTGCCGCACCCAACATGGCTGCTACGGCAACGGCTCGGACATCATCATGGGTACCAAGGGAACTTGCCACCTGGGCGCGTGTCGCATCGACGGGGAAAACGCATGGCGCTACCAAGGCCAGCACAACAACCCCTACGACGCCGAACAGGCAGCCCTGATGGACTCGATCCGCACGGGCACGCCGGTCAACAGCGGCTATCACATGGCCACCAGTACGATGGTCGGCGTGTTGGGCCAAATCGCCTGTTACAACGGCACGGCCACCACCTGGGATCAGGCCTACAAGTCCGATCTGCAGTTTGGCCCCACGCCCGACGAAGTCAACTTCGACATCGACCCACCCACCATGGCCGACGAGACGGGCAACTACCCCTTGCCGCTGCCGGGTATCACGAAGTTGCTGTAACACACCGGAGGAGAAAAGACTCCCGACCCCTTTTCTCTTTATAGTGGTCCAAGGAAACAAAGGGGATGGGAGTCTTTTCGGACGAAAGGCGACCCAGGTGGCAATAGACTTTACTATGATTAAGGAGCGGATTATGAAACGAATGTTTACAGAACGATTTAATTCTATCGCAATCTTTGTTTTGACGGGGTTGATGCTAATCAATGGCAATCGGTGTATCGCTGAAACTCCCGCTACTGACAATTCGTTTGATTTAGATGCCTACAAGAAGTCTGTGAAAGAATGGCAGGATCTGAAGTACGGTCTATTTGTCTGCTGGGGTCCGGCCAGCATCGGCGGGAAGGGCATCGGCTGGGTGAGGAATGCGCCGCGTGCCGGTAATCCTAACCCTTGGTATCCTCCGAAAGAGAATCTTATCGACGGAGAGGTTTACGATAATCTTTACAAGACATTCAATCCGGTAGACTTTGATGCTGACGAGTGGATGAGAATAGCCAAAAAGGCGGGAGTTAAATACTTTGTATTCCTGACCAAGCATTGTGATGGGTTCATAATGTGGGATACGAAAACTTCCGACTACAACATCATGAACACGCCTTATGGTAAGGATGTGTGTAAAGAAATCGCCGACGCCTGCCATAAACATGGAATAAAACTGGGTTGGTATTATGCTCCCTGCGACTGGTACGACCCAGATTGCCGTCATCCTGAGCGTCACGATACTTATATTAAACGGATGAAAGAACAACTGCGTGAGTTAATGACCAATTACGGCAAGATCAGTATGCTCTGGACTGATACAGACGGCGGCAACGCTCCCTGGGACCAGGACAATACCTACGCCCTGATCCGCAAGCTTCAACCGGGGATCATGATCAATAACCGGATGGAATACAACCGGATTCCCGGTTGGGCGTATGGAGGATGGGCAGAGGCATGCTCGAAGCGTCTTAAAGGACAGCCCGCTCGCTGGAAAGACTTTGGCGATTATGATTCTGCTGCTGAAAACCATGTAGGCGGGTTCAGTCCATTGCCTCATGAATCATGTATGAGCATGCTTAAGGGCGCCTGGACCTGGATTCCAGACAGGCCGCTTTATTCTGCGACAGAAGGTTCGAACTTTCTGGTTCATTCGCTCCTGGGTAATGGTAACTTTTTATACAATGTTGCTCCGATGCCTTCCGGCGAAATTGAAGATCGTCAGAAGCAGCGACTCCTCAAAACGGGCAAATGGCTCGATAAGGTAGGCGAGGCAGTGCATGATACAGCCGTAGGACCGATCCTTACTGGTCACTGGGGCGGTACAACGACCAAAGGCAAAAACGTTTATATCTTCATGCCCGACGCTGTTGTGAACGACTGGAATAAAGACAAACCGTATCCGCTTACGCCTCTGGATAAACAACTGGTGAGCGCAAAGTCGCTGACCGGGGAAAAGGTTTCCGCTGTCCAAAACGAAGACGGGCTTATTCATATAACGCTGCCAGAGGCAACGACCAAGCGCGAAGAGGGCCAGGCAGATTATTTGATAATGAAACTGACTTTCGACGATGACAATCCGCAAATAAAAGAAGGCACAACATTATCGCAGGACAACATGGCAAAGCAAACCAAGATCAGGCCGGGCGGTAACATTGCCTTTGTTGGCGCCGCTTCGATGATACCCGGCTCAGCCTGGGGACACGTGCCACAGCATGCGATTGATGGTAATATCGGAACAATTTCACAATCAGCAGCTCCTGTCTGGGATCTTAAGATTGATCTCCACCAGATCTATCCTATCGACAGAATTCAGATCCGTCCCACCGCCGGTGTGTGGGCGAACGAATACACAATTAAGATATCTACTGATAACGAAAGCTGGACCACAATCCATACGGCAACCAACTCGCAGGATCAGCTCAGTGTAATTGAGTTCGACAAAGTTGACGCACGATACGTGTGGATGGATGTCACCGGAGTAGGTCACACCGGTAACTACGGCCACTCAATTCATGAATTTGAAGTATTCATGGCAAAATAACAGAGGGAACTATGTTGACGAAACTTCGTTGTATTATCTCAATGTTTGCGATTGTAGTATTGATTTTACTGAACAGCGGCCAGGGTCTTGCTGAGGAGGCATTGGATCTGAATGCCTACAAACAAAAGATGAAAGAATGGCAGGATCTTAAGTACGGTTTATTCGTCCACTGGGGTCCTTGCAGTATAGCCGGCGTGGAGATCGGCTGGGGGCGGAAAGCTCCGCGCCAGGGCGTCAGTAGTACCTGGTATCCGACGGATGCAATCCCCGGCGAGGAGTACGATAATCTGCACAAGGAATTTGACCCTGTTGACTTTGATGCCGAAGCCTGGATAAAGACCGGCAAAAAAGCGGGAATGAAATACATTGTATCGACGGCTAAGCATGTCGACGGTTTCATGCTTTGGGATACCAAGACATCCGACTACAATATTATGAACACGCCGTATGGTAAGGATATCTGTAAAGAAATTGCCGATGCCTGCCACAAACAGGGAATTAAGTTGGGCTGGTATTATGCCCCATGCGACTGGTACGACCTGGATTGCAGGAATTCCGATCCGCAACGTCATGCTGTTTATGTTAAACGGATGAAGCAGCAGTTGCGTGAATTGATGACCAATTACGGGAAAGTTGACATACTCTGGTTCGATACGGACGGAGGCAGTGCTCTCTATGATCAGGATAATACTTACGCCATGATCCGCCGGCTTCAGCCGGAGATAGTGATCAATAACCGGATGGAGTTCAATCGTCTCGGTAGGGACGCCGGTCTAGGAGGATGGGCAGATTCATACCATAAACGCATCAGTGGAGAACCTGCCAGATGGAAAGATTTTGGCGATTATGATGCATCGGCTGAAAACCATATTGGTGGATGGAACACAGTGCCCCATGAATCCTGTAAGAGCATGATTCACGGACAATGGGCATGGAAACCCAATGCTGTGCTTTACTCAGCGACCGAGGGCGCAAACCTGCTCGTCCAGTCACTCGTCAACAACGGCAACTTCTTGTACAACATTGGCCCGATGCCGACTGGCGAAATAGAAGATCGCCAGCAAGATCGCCTGCTCAAGACCGGCGCCTGGCTCGAAAAGGTCGGCGAGGCTGTCTACGGCACCCGAGGCGGACCGATCCCGGGAGGGCAATGGGGCGGTACAACGACCAACGGGAAAAATGTGTATCTTTTCCTGCCGGACAATACGGTTAATGACTGGCCCAAAGATAAACCGTATCCCCTGACACCGCTGAACAAGAATCTGGTTGCGGCCGAATCTTTAACCGGTGAAAAGGTTTCTGCTGTACAAAACAGCGATGGCCTTATAGAGATAAGTTTGCCTAAGGCGACAAACAAACGCCAAAACGGCCAAGCTGAGTTTATGATTGTAAAACTGACTTTCGACGAAGCGAATCCGCAAATGAAATAAGGCGGCTTCCGACCGCTTCCGAAAAGGGGACGCAGCTCTTTTTTCGCCGCTTCATCGAAGATAGCCCAAGAGAACAATGTCATGACTGAGCCGAAAAAGAGCTGCGTCCCCTTTTTTCCCCCCTGACGTCAACCCGGGATATTGCCCCCGAATCAGGCGATCGCTACAATTGGTCGCTTCGCAACACCGATACCTGCTCGCCATGACTCGAGTTCACACTACCAAGAAAGGTCTGCTCCATGAAAGTAATCGGATTCAGTGCCGGCAGCGTGGGACGGGAGGGGAACGTCGACCGGATGGTCAAGGCCATTCTCCAGAAGAGCGGTCATGAGGTCGAATTCGTCAAGCTGGCCGATTTGAACTACTCCGGGTGCAAGGGGTGCGTGCAATTGTGCGCCAAGCCGCAGGTCTGCCGCCTGAAGGATGATGCGCAGCCCTACTATCAGAAGGTCAAGGAGGCCGACGCCGTAGTGATCGGCACGCCCGTCTACTTCGACGCGATCACCTCGATGGCATCGGCATTCATCGAGCGGTTTTTCGGGTATCGGCATGTGGACATCCCGATCGCCGGCAAGCCCTTTGTGCTCGTGGTCGCCGGCACCATGATGCTCGACTCGGCCGTCGACCAATTGCACAAGGCCGTGGGTATGTTCGAGGTCGACGTGCTCGACACGGTCAGGCTTGTGTCGAAAGTTCCGCCCTGTTTCAGGTGTGGTCGTCACACGGAGTGCGAGATTGGCGGGGCGTACAAGATGTTCGGCGAGGCGGCAAAGAAAATGAAGATCACCAAGGAGATGTTCGCCAAGTGGGAGGACGACGCCCAAGTCGCCGCCGCGGTCGATGCGGCCGCAGAGAAGCTGAAGAACATCTAACCCGAAACTCCGCAGTAAGCGGCAAGGCGCTAGCCGCCGGTGCTGCCGGACGAACGTTGCCCCATCAAAAACCGGCGGCTAGCGCCTTGCCGCTCTTGATTCGAGGTAGCGGTCGATGATGGCGGCGCCGACGGCGTCGCCGAAGACGTTGACCGAGGTGCGCTCGCGGTCGAGAAGCCAATCGATGGCCAGGATCGTGCCAATGCCGGCGGCCGGTAGGTTAACAGCCGAGAGCACGATCATCAACGTGACCAGTCCTGCACTGGGGATGCCGGGCGCGCCGACGGCGGCCAAGGTGGCGGTCAGGAAGACGATCACCAGCGCCGCGCCGCTTAGGGGGATGCCGGCCGATTGAGCGATGAAGATGGCGGCCGTCGCTTCGTAGAGCGCCGTGCCGTCCATGTTGATCGTGGCCCCCAGCGGCAACACGAACCCGGCCGCCCGCTTCGACACGCCGTTCTCCTCGACGCATTCGATCGTCACCGGCAAGGTGGCCGAGGAGCTATCGGTACTCAGCGCGGTCAGCAAAGCCCGGGCGACACCGTAGAAGTAACGCAACGGATTGCGGCGGGCGAAGACGGCCAGAACAATGCACAGCACAACCAGATGGATCGCCAATCCGAGGGTCACCGTCAGGACGAACCAACCCAGGCGTTGCAACTCGACGTAAAAGGCCGCGCCGCCGCCGGCGTCGGCTATCTGCGTGGCGATCAGGCCGAAGACGCCGACGGGCGTAAAGAAGATGATCAGCCGAACCATGCACATCACGGCCTCGTTGACCGCGCGAAAGAAGTCGACGGCCGGTTTGGCTCGTTCACCCAAGGTGCTCAGCGCGGCGCCAAAGACCAACGAGAAGACGATCAGTCCCAAGACGTTGGTCTCAGTGACTGCACGGAAGACATTGGCAGGAATCATGCCGCTGCCCGGTTCGTCGGGGCGACCGCGTACGACCTCCAGCAGCGTGTTCGCGATACTGGTATCCTCTCGGACAATAACGTGTTCGCTCACATAGGCGAACGTATCGTCGGTGCCGACCCCGGGCTGAATGACCTGCACCAGAATAATCCCCAACGTGACGGCGGCGGCGCCGGTGGTAAAGTAATAGACCAACGTCCAACCGCCCACCTTCCCCATCTGGCGAATATCTCCCAGCGACGTGATGCCGCAGATCATACTGGTGACGACCAGGGGAATCACGATCAGCATCAGCATACGGAGAAAGATCACGCCGAGGAATCGCACGACGTCGCTGACCAGCCCCGCGGTGGTCAAATCGGCGTTCTTCGCCTCGCGGAGATCATCTTCGGTACGGCGAATCTCCTTTTTGATTCGAGGAATGTGATCGCGAAGCCGGCGTGCCTCGTCGAGATTTCCTTCGTCTTTGGCCTTTTGGGCGAAGTCCAGTTTCTGCTGGGCGGTCTTTTCAAGTCGCGTGAGCTTCTCTTCGGCGCCGCCGGAAGCCAGCCACATGGTCCGGCCGTAGACGGTCCCCAAGACCACACCCAACAGAATACCGGCCAAGATGCCCAACAGCATCAGGCCGTGGCCGTGTGAACGGGAGTCGGATCGTCGCTTGCCCATGATCACCTGCTTTCTCGGCTTCGGATTTCGTTTAGCCGCCGACGGTACGTCGGTGAGGGCCACGATTCTAGTTTCACCGCCGTGCCGGCGGCGGCTAAACAGAATTGTGAAACCGGTTGGCGCGGTCGTTATTGTATCGCAAACGAGCAATGTTCCGATCCCTTCGGACGGGGGTGATTTTCTAACACCCGCAGTTTACCCAAAGGCGGCAGGTTGCCAGAACGCTTGGACTTGACCGTATCGCCACGGATCGACTATGCTTTGCCGCGGCGGTCAGCCTGCGCGCTGAGCGGGATGGTTTTTCCTCATGGACGAGGCTTGCACGAACGAATGGAATCTTTCTGGCTGATTGCTTATCTGATTTTGGCCTTTCTGACGCTGGTTCAGTCGGTCTTGCTTGGGCTGCAAGCGTGGGAGCACCGCCGCTATGGACGGAGCTGCATGCGAGGGCTTTCGCATCATCGGCCCCAAGGCCGCTTGGCCCTGTTCGCGCCCTGCAAGGGGATCGACGTCGATCTGGCCGAGAATCTCCGGGCCTTACTATCTCAGGACTACGACGATTACGAGGTAACGTTCGTTGTCGAGAGCGGCGACGATCCGGCCGCGGCGGTGATTCGCGAAGTGATGGCCGAGCATCCGCGGGTTGCAGCACGACTGGTGGTGGCCGGCATCTCCACGTCGACCGGACAGAAGGTGCATAATCTGCGAGCGGCCACGGCCGATCTCGCACCGGACGTGCAGTACCTGGCGTTCATCGATTCCGACGCCCGACCTCGGCCGCAATGGTTGCGGGTGTTGGCGGCGCGACTTCAAGACGATGCGGCCGCGGTGACCGGATACCGTTGGTTTCTGCCGGAGCGAAATACGATCGCCAACCTCCTGCTCTACAGCCTCAACAGCGGTGTGATGGCGCTGCTGGGTCGCAGCAGTTATTACTTGGTATGGGGTGGGTCGTGGGGAATTCGTCGTGAGACATTCGATCGGATCGGTTTGCGGGCAGCCTGGGAAGGTACGATCAGCGACGACCTGATCGCCACGCGCGAGTTGCGCGCGGCCAAAGTTCACGTGCGGTTCGACCCGGTCTGCGTGGTGGCGTCGCCGCTGGACGGCTCGCTGCGCGATGTGTGGTCGTTTGTCCGCCGGCAGTATTTCATGGGTCGCTTTCACGTACCCGACTGGTGGGTCCTGGCCATGGCCGCCGCCACGTTCAATAGCCTGGTATGGCTGGGTAGCCTAGCCGCGCTGGCATGGAGTCTGCTCGGCGAGAGCCTGCCATGGTGGATTCCCGGCTCGACGATGGCGTTGGCCTACGCGACAACCGTCTTTCGCGGTCGAGTTCGTCAGGACCTGATCGAGACCTTTTTCCCCGACCACAAAGAAACCTTGCGCGTCGCAGCGCGCTTCGATATTTGGGCCAGCCCGCTGGCTGGGCTGATCGGCTGGCCGGCCCTGTTGGGATCCTTGTTCAGTCGCCATGTCACGTGGCGGGGGATCCACTATCGACTCCTGCCAGGCGGAAAGACGCTGATCGTGCATCGAGATGCCCCGGCAACCGTGTCGCTGATGGAGAATCGAAAACCTCGGCCTCGCACTAAATCGCGAGAACTCCCTCCGTACAGGAAAGCCGGATGAACGTCGTACTTTGGGATACTCAACAACTGGACGCCTCGAAGGATTTTGCCGGGGGATTCGGCGTGGGGAAGTATCCCGGCGATGGCGGGATCCGCGGCAAGATCATCCGCCGGTTCTATACGCGCGACCAGCGTCCCGTGGCTCTGCTGTATGCCCATCTGGCGGCCATTTTCGGCCGGCTGGGACATCAGGTCGAATATGCCGAAGATCGTCTTCCACGTAACGCCGATCTGTATGTCTTTTGCCCGTCGCTGATCACGCTCGATTTGGAACGCCAAGCCATCCGTCGCGTGGTCCAGCAGAATCCTCGGGCCCGCGTGTTGGTGGTCGGGCTGGTGGCCTCCGTGATGCCGGAAGCCTTCGAGGACCTGGGCGTGACCGTGGTCAAGGGCGAGGCCGAACAACTGCTCTGGCGACTGGACGAGGTGCTTGACCGGCCGGGGGCCGTGGTGCAATTGGGCACCCTGGAAGACCTCGACCGCTTGCCGCCGCCCGACTGGTCGGCGTTTCGGCCCAAGCGATTCCGTATCGGTTACGACTTCTGGCGTTTTCCCACGGCCCTGGTTCAAGCCAGCCGGGGTTGCACCTTCAAGTGCAATTACTGCCCTTACATCGTTCTGGAAAACAGCACTCGATTCCGCGATCCCGAAGCGGTGGTCGACGAGATCCGCCATGACATGCAACATTGGGGATTCCGCTCGTTCAAGTTTCGCGACCCGCTGTTCGGGCTGCGCCGCGAGCAGGTGTTCGAGTTGGCCGAACGGATCGGGCGACTGCCGCGGAAGATCCAGTTCTCGATCGAGACGCGGATCGAGCTGGTTCCGCCCGATGTGTTGCGCCTGTTGAAACGGGTCGGCTTGACCAGCATTACCGTGGGTATCGAAACGCCCGACGACTCGACGCTGAAGAACCATCACCGGGCAACCATCCGCGAAGATCGACAGCATGAGTTCATCACGACCTGCCGCAGCCTGGGGATTCGCACCGTGGCCGGCTTCATGATCGGGTTTCCCGACGATAACGAGGACTCGATCCTGGCCGTGATGAACTACGCCCAGACGGTCAATCCCACGTTCGCCAACTTCAACGTGGTCACACCCTACCCGGGTACCCAGTTCTTCGAGGAAATTCACGACCGGATCGCCGACTTCGATTACAGCCATTATACTGTCTACACGCCGGTGCTGAAGTATCGGCATCTAACGGCCGAGCGGGTCCGCGAGCTTCACGCGAAGTGTTTCAATCGCTTCTATTTCCGCTGGGACTATCTCCGAGAAAATGCCCATCTGATTTGGCCCTTCTTACGACGGCTGGGAGTGGGCGCCGGTCGACGATCGCAGGTCGCCGCCGAGCCGGGTCACGAGGGTGTGCCTAAGCCGTTGAGCGGGGCTGAAGCGTTGAAGAAACGCGGGTTGCGTCAAGACGGCCCCCACCATCGCAGCGGCACGTCGGGTCCGACCGGCGATCGGCACCCCGCCGAATAGACGGGCGCCGAGTAGACGGGCGTTGTCCTCTCGTTCCCACGCTCTGCGTGGGAACGCAATGCCACGACGCTCTGCGTCGCTGAAGCGGAGCTTACTTTGGCATGCAATGAGTTGCAACGAAGCGGGGCCACCCAGCGACCATCCAGTCCGTTCCCACGCAGAGCGTGGGAACGAGGTCGTGTTGCCAATTCGCAACATGTTTCGTTGCGGAAACATCCGCTGTAAGGCCATGCAACGCCGGCGGTTCCGTAAAGAACGATTCTTCCGATAAGACTCCCTGCGCCGATCCTCGATTTGGGATTTGCCCAAGGCGAATCCCTGTACTAGACTTGCGTTGGTGGGCCAGACCGCTCGGCCAAAGTCCTAGACCGCTCGGGCAAAGTCGTGGAACCTTGCCGATACAAGGTGCTCGCCGCTGGCCGGATGACCTGCCGACGGGCTCCGCTGGGGAAGGGCCCAACCGAGGATCGACAAGGCCGTTCGGCCGCAGGCTAATCGCCACACAACAAAAACGTTTGACGGGGAATCGTGTCTACGGAATCTTCAGAACAGATCGTGCCTTGGGATTCGGTGCGTGGCGCCTTGGAGGAAATCCGCGCTTGCCACGGCGAGTTCGATCACTTCTTCTCCGAGATCTTCCAGCAGCTTGACTCCTGGTCGAGCGAGTTCGGGCGGCGTGTGGGCCAATGGCAGTCGCAACGCCAACAAGAGGAAGACGAGCTGAGTCAACAGGCCCAGCGGCTCCAACAGACCCGAGACGAGCTGACCGCTCAGCAGGAACGCCTCGATCAGACACTCCAGGAAAACCGGGAACAGGCAGTTTCCGAGGCGGCCGTTTCCACGGGAGCGATCGACGAGCAACTGCGGGGCCTTCTTGAAGAGGCTGGCCGACAGCGGTCCGAAATCCACCAGGCCCAAGAGTCCGTTCACGAACAACTTACCCAGTTATCCACATTGGCCTCGACCTTGGCCGAGAGCCAGACCGTGGCCGCCGAGGGAGCAAATACCCAAGTCGCCGGCAGTCAATACTGGGAGCAACTACTCCACGAGTTCGAGCAACAAAAGGACCAACTCCGCGGCGTACAAGAGGCGGCCGAAGCGCAGACCGCGAAGCTCGACGTCGCGGTCGCCGAGCTAACCGAGGCACGCACCTTACTGGCCCAAGGCGCCGGCAGCGGTACGGTCGACGAAGGGCAGACCCGAGAGCTGTTCGGCGAATTCCAACAGCACAAGGACCAACTCCAATCGATTCAAGAAGCCGCAGCAGCCCAAATCGAGACCCTGACCGCCGCCGTGTCGGAGTTGGGTGCTTTGCAAGGTGCGTTGGCCAAAGATCATGGCAAAGCCGGGCCACGCGGCAAGGAATTGGACTCGCTCCTTAAGGAGCTTCAGCAGCAGCGAGACGAGATCCAAGGTATTCGCCAGATTAGCGAGCAGCAGACCGAGGTGATCAGCGCCGCGCTTAAGCAGCATCAAACCGAAAGCAGTGCTCCTCGCGGCGAAATCGAGGAAAACCTCCAGCAACTCGAGCAACAACATGCTCAACTCGAGCAAGAACGGCGAATGCTCGAGTTGGAATTGGAATCGGTCCGCAACCGGGCGGCCGAAATGTCCGAGTCGTTGACGCAACAGAAACGCGAAATGACGCGACAGCAGGCCGACTGGTCCAAGGAACTAAAACACATGCGTCGTGCCATCGAAGGGATCTCCGAGGGCATGGTCGAGGGGAGTTTGCCGCCGTCCGCTTCCGGGCCGGCGCCGGCAAAGCGACCGGACGAGGCTCCTCCGGCGGCGGACGACGCAGATCCGGTGCTCGATTCGGTCATGGCCCAATTCGAAATGCTTCAAAAGGATCTGGCGAAACGGCGAGCACACGCGACATGAGTAGGAGAAAAGACTACCGCGCCGGCGATTCGGCTCCTTGAGTCGAGCCTGCCAAGGCGCGTGCGATATTCAATGTTTTTTTGAACTTCGACATTCAGAGGCGGAGACGAACGTGCGAAAACGCAAGACTAACCTCGTTCAGTGGGGCATTCTGCTGTTATGCTTAGTCAGCCTCGGTTTCGGCTGGCTCGGTTCCAACATGTTGTTGCTGACGGCCGGGGCCGTTGGAATGTGCTGCTTGTTGCTGCGAATCGTCTATCAACGGCACCCACCGGCGGGGGAAGACTACGAACTGGTCGAGAACCATCGGGTTCCGTTTCGCCCCGCGGCCAAGCCGCCCTCGCGTAAACCGATCGATCCGAACGACAAGGACGCCCTGGTCGAAGAGATGTTGGCCCAGGCACGTTTTGCCTTGCTGCTACGGCCGCAAATTGCCAAAACGCTCGAGAAGGCACAATTCCACCGCGCCATCGAAACCCTGGAAGAGACCATGGGGCTAGTACCCGATGGCGACGTGGTTCTCGGCCAAATCGACGAGGCGCTGAATGACGGTCGCCTGGACGCCGACGAAATCGCCGAACATCGCGGTCGAATTGTCCAGGTCGAGCGGCTCTTCCTCGACCGCTTTCCCGTGACCAATCTACAGTATTACGAATTCGTGGCGGCGGGTGGGTACGAGCAGATGGCGCTTTGGGAGAAGCAGATCTGGACGGCCGTGCTCGATTTCGTCGACCGCACCGGAATGCCCGGCCCGCGATACTGGCGCGACGGATGTTATCTCGCAGGCGAGGAAAACCATCCCGTGGTGGGTGTCAGTTGGTACGAAGCGAACGCCTATGCCCGGTGGCTGGGGAAACGGCTCCCCACCGACGCCGAATGGGTCAAGGCCGGCAGTTGGCCCGTCCAACTCTCGGCCACCGCGCGTACCCAACGAAAGTTTCCCTGGGGTGAATCGATGGATCCGAAAAGGGCCAACGTGTGGAACTCGAACATCGGGCATATAGTCCCGGTCGACGAGCTTTCCCAAGGGGTCAGCGTGGGAGGGATTTACCAGTTGATCGGCAACGTTTGGGAATGGACCAGCGGGAGTTTCCACGCCAGCGACCATGCCCGCGGTGAACTCGCACTGACCGCGCCCATCAAGAACATTCGCGGCGGTGCGTTCGATACCTATTTCGACAATCAGGCCACTTGCCAATTCCAAAGCGGCGAAGGCCCGCTGGGGCGAAGACATAATATCGGATTCCGTTGCGCGGTGGGGGTGTGCGATCTGACTCTGGCTTATCCCACCGCCGGATCGAAGCAATCTGCTGAAGATACACGGCCTGACCAAGCGCCAACCGAACAGCCTTCCCAGGCAACCGAAGAGGTACCCGTATGACTACGCCAACCATTCAACCCTTGGAATCGTACCGCCTGACCCAATACGCGGTCCCGCTTCCCTGCTTCATCTGCGAGACGGACAACACGTTCGACTCGGAGTTTTGCAGCCATTGCCAAGCCCCCATGGCGTTGGCCCACCAGGCGAAGAGCCAAAGGATTCTGCCGCGGATGGTCGCGGCGGTCGGAGCCAGCGGGGCCGGTAAGACGGTCTACCTGGGGATGTTGCTGGACATGCTCTCGCGACGACCGGATCGGATGCAACTGCTGGCCCGGGGAGCCTTTTCCATCACCCTTCAGCAGAGCGCGTTGGCGGCCCTTTCTCGCTGCGAGTTTCCCCAGAAGACCCCCAACGAACCGGATCGCTGGAACTGGGTCCATTCCCAAATCCGCCGTCCGGGACAAAAGCGGCCCTTGGAGTTGATCATGCCCGACATGGCCGGCGAGGCCGTGCTCGAAGAAGTCGACCATCCCCATACCTACCGCGTGGTCCGATCGTTCTTCGAGAAGTGCACCGGCGCACTGGTCCTGGTCGACGCCGCGAAGCTCAAAGACGGTATCCAGGAACAGAATTTCTTCACCATGAAGTTACTGACCTACCTGGCCGAGTTATCCGACGATCCGCAACTAAGCTGGGCCAAACGTCCGGTGGCGCTGATCTTTTCGAAATCCGACCAGTGCGAAGAATGCCTCGAGGATCCGGGAGGCTACGCCAAGACCCATGCCCCGGCCATGTGGCAGTTTTGCCAAGAACGATTCCGATGTCACAAGTTCTTTTCCACCGGAGTGGCCGGAACGTGCGTGGCTTGCGAATCGATGACCGAGGGTTCCGCCCAGGTGCCGTTGCGGATCGAGCCCCGTGGCATCTTGGAACCGTTCGAGTGGTTGCTCGACAAACTGGCCGCCCAAAAGAGATAACCACTTAGCCTGTAAACGTCACCACGGGGCTTGTCCCCGTGGAGCGATGATTGACCACTAGCACGGTCCGTGTTCCCCACGTTTTTCGCCAACCTGAACCGTTACCTATGCACCAGATCGAACAAGCCGTATTCACGTCGGCCGAAACGGATCGTTCCGCCGGGTATCAGATCGTCGCCCGCAGCAACGGTGTCTGCGAGGAGGATGCGCGCGAACTGAGCGTTTGGGGCCCGTCGCACGATTCCTTGCTGGAGCTGGGCCCCGATGCCCTCAGCTACAACTTCCACCGGCTGCCCAGCGGCGCCTTTTGCGTCTCGCGGACCACACCGGCCGGTTGGGAGTACAGCGGTCGTGGCGGGCATCGGGTCTATACCCAATGCCTGCTGGTACCCGAAGACGTGTTGGCTCGGTTTGCCAACAATCCGTTCTCCTTGATCCGCGCGGTTCAGGCGGGCGGGGCTTTCGAGGTCTACGATCAGGTCCCTTCCCGGCTCGATCCGTTGCAGCTTTCCGGTGGCGCCACGCCGGTCGACCAAGGACTCTTGGCCCGATTGGCCGGCAACCCCGGCCCGGCGCAAATGGCACGACTCGTGCAGGCGGCTTTCGATTCGTCCTGTCTGGCCGTGGCGGGCACACCGGTCGAAACGCTGATTGCCGGATTGTTCAACTGCTTGCCGCCGGAATGTCGAACCGAGTTCTCGTTCTCCACCGGACTGAAGTTCTCGTCGCGTCGACCGTTTCGGATCGTGGCCCTGCCCGAGGAACGCTCGCAACGGTCGTGGATCTCGCACCGGGCCAGCGTGACCATGGCGGATCTGGCCGATGAAAAGTCACCCACCTCGCCGATCGACGGTTGGGCCCGATTCATCCAGCGCGTGCTGACCACCGGGCGGACTTCGTTCCTAACCACCCAGTTGTCGAAGCGACGATTCAACCTCGACCTGGCCGATCTGCCCGCCCTGGGGTTGCAGTTGCTCGAGGACCTGGACGCCTCTTCGCTGAAAACGGACTACCGCGCCGAACCGACTCCGGCCACCGAAAGACCGCGATCCGACTCGACCGACCCGTTTGTCGATCCGCATCATCTTACCGGTTCGGTCGGGGATCCCGACGACTCCCGACGCGCCGACGCCGCCCACCGCCAATTCGAGCAGACTCTCGGCGCCACGGCGCTGGACGAGTACAAGGCGTCGGCCCCGTCGAAAACGCTCGAAGCCCCCTCGCCCGCCGCGCTGGAGAAACTCGAGATGCTCGACGACGTGGTCTACGAAGCGATCAGCGGGCAGGCCACGGCGCTGCACCGGCTCGAAACGCTTTTGCCGGAAGTCCTCGCCGAACTGGGCGACGATCTATTTGCCGAATCGCGCGAGCAGTATCTCCGCTACGCCCTGACGATCTGGGAAGGGTGCGTCGACCACACCGGCGTCCGCCAGTCCACCCGCGCCGTCCAAGCCCTCGACGTCCTCTGCATGCTCTTCGGCGACGCCTAGCACAACACCCCGTTGTGAAGTCATTCGCGCGCCCGCTCACCGCTAAACGGTGGTTCCTCCAAAGTTGAGCATGAAACAGAGTACGGCCAAGTATCCGCAAGGACCCTGCCAACTCCCATCCCCAGGGCAAACAACGCTCGGCACCCCCCACCAGGACCTGCCAAAACCCGAATCTTGGACATTGGTCATTGGGCCTTGGTCATTGACCATTCCCCCTATTCCGCCCCTTGACGACCCCTTCTGCAACCCGTAAAGTGATGTGTTTGGGAAGTCCTGGAACCTTCTCCGGGATGGTAGATGAAACCAATTTTCGCGAGGATGGTCCGTTGTCCGCAACGTGTGTGATTGGATTGCAATGGGGGGATGAAGCCAAGGGCAAGATCGTCGATCTGCTGACCGAGCAGCACGACATCGTGGTCCGCTATCAGGGCGGCGCCAACGCCGGCCATACGGTGGTCGCCGGCAAGGAAACCTACAAGCTGTCGCTGATCCCCAGCGGCATCTTTCGCCCCCAGGTGCAATGCGTGGTGGCCGGCGGCGTGGTCCTCGATCCGGCCACCATCCTCGATGAGATCGACGCCCTGACGGCACGCAACATCAAGGTGGCCGAGAACCTGATGCTCAGCGATCGGGTCCACATCATTCTGCCTTGGCACTTCGAGGAAGACCGCCTGATCGACAAGCAGTGTGTGTCCGGCGAGGCCATCGGCACCACGCTGCGCGGCATCGGCCCCTGTTATCGCGACAAGGTGGGCCGTTCGTTTGCCGTTCGGCTCGGCGATATGTATCGCGACGACTTCCGCGCTCGGATCGCACACATCGTTGAGGCCAAGCGAAGTATCCTGGCCGGGCTGGGTGGCGAAGACGACGCCTCGAAGCTCGACGCCGACGAGATCTTCACCCAGTATCAGGGCTATGCCGAGCGACTCGAGCCGCACGTGGCCGACACGACGGCCTTCCTGCTCGATGCGGTCGAGGCCGACAAGAAGATCCTCTTCGAGGGGGCCCAAGGCGCGCTGTTGGACATCGATCACGGCACGTTCCCGTTCGTAACCAGCAGCAACAGCTCGGGGGTCGGCGTTTCGGCCGGCTCGGGCGTGCCGGGGCGTCATATCTCGAAGGTGATCGGCATCATCAAGGCCTACACCACCCGGGTCGGCGGCGGACCCTTCCCCACCGAACAAGACAACGACACGGGCCAGCACATTCGCGAGCGCGGCAACGAGTACGGCACGGTCACCAAGCGGCCGCGGCGTTGCGGCTGGTTCGACGCGGTAGCTGTCCGCTATACGGCCCGGCTCAGCGGCGTCGACGTGCTGGCCGTCATGCTATTGGACGTACCCAGCCAACTGCCCGAGTTGCAGATTTGCACGGCCTACGAGCTCGACGGGCGGCGGACGACCGATTTCCCCAGCCACGTGGACGACCTGCGTCGGGTCAAGCCGATTTACGAGACGCTACCCGGCTGGCAGCAGGAGATCGACGACGTGCGTCGCATCGAGGACCTGCCCGAAAAAGCAAGGAAGTACCTGGATCGAATCAGCCAACTGGTCGGCCGGCCGGTCGAGATCGTCTCGGTCGGCCCCGAGCGAACCCAAACCATGTTCGCCCAATAAGCCGCTTGCGGCTTTGCAGAGCGACCGTTTCCCACACCCGTCCCATGCCCAATTCTTCCGACGCTCAAAACGACATCCCGTCGGACCAACTGCCGCGTCACATCGCCGTAATCATGGACGGCAACGGGCGTTGGGCTCGGCAGCAAGGATTGCCGCGGATCGAGGGCCATCGTCGCGGCGTGACGAGCGTACGCCGCACCACGGAGGAGTGTGCCCGACTGGGAATCGAGCAGTTGACCCTCTACTGCCTCTCGAGCGAGAACTGGAAGCGTCCGCCGGCCGAACTCGATTTCCTGATGCACCTGTTGCAGCAGTACATGATCGAGGAACGCGCCACGATCGGGCAACAGAACATCCGGGTGGCCATGATCGGGCGCCGCGAAGGAATTCCCGAGGAGGCCCTACAAGAGATCGACAAGACCATCTCGCTCAGCGCCGCGAACACGGGCTTGTGTCTTTGTCTGGCGATCAACTACGGCGCCCGGTCCGAGCTGAGCGACGCGGCCCGCCGCATTGCCGAAGAGGTTCGAGCCGGCCGACTCGATCCGTCGGAGGTGACCGAAGCGACGATCGAGGCCCATCTTTACACGGCCGGCATGCCGGACCCCGACCTCTTGATCCGCACGGCCGGCGAGATGCGGCTGAGCAACTATCTCTTGTGGCAGATCAGCTACGCCGAGATCTGGGTCACCGAGCACTGCTGGCCCGAGTTCGACGAACGGCTATTGCACGAAGCCCTACAAAGCTACGCCACCCGCGATCGCCGCTACGGCGGGCTGAACGAATAGTTTGTTGTCTTGGCAAACTTCGGCAAAAGAACGTCGGGCAAGGTAAGACCGCTAAACGTTGGGCTTGATACACTATAAACCGGGTAGCACGGACAGTTTCTCCGCAGAGGACGTTGCCCTTGCGATAGACTCGTGTTCGGAGAACTGTCCGTGTCACGAAGCGACGAGAGGATCGGTGACGGCGAGAAGGTCCTCTTGTGGCTGCGCCACACGGACACATTTGCCGAATTAGCGTTATTTGATGGCAGCGCGTTCTCCGGCAAAGTGTCCGTGCTACCCGGTGCAGGTCAGGCGGTTAGTTCTTCCAACGCTGCGGCGAACGCTCCGTAGGCGCCGGCGCTGAATAGCACGAAGCGGATCAGCTCGGGTTGCTCGTGGGTTTGAAGGAATTCGATGGCCGTTCTTAACGCCACGCGGGCGGCTTGGTCCATCGGGTAGCGGTAGGCGCCGGTGCTTAGCGCCGGCAGGGCGATGCTTTGGCAGCCGTGCTCGGCGGCCAGTTCGAACGAGCTGCGGTACGCGCCGGCCAACTGGTCGGCCTCACCCCGCCCGCCGCCGCTGAAGACCGGGCCGACGGCATGGATCACATGCTCAGCCGACAGGTTTCCGGCTCCGGAGATGACGGCCGAACCGGTGGGGCAACCTTGGGGATACTTGGCATCCGTTTCGGCCATGATGGCCGGCCCCCCGCCGCGGTGAATGGCTCCGTCGACGCCACCCCCGCCGGCCAACTGGCTGTTGGCTGCGTTGACGATCGCGTCGACCTCTTCGGCCGTGATGTCGCCTTGGTGCAGTTGAAGCGTGCGGCCCTGGATAGTTACTTGCATGATCGCCTCCCTTTCTGATACGGCCCGAAAGGCCCCGAAACGCCGAATCCGCCACCCGGGGTCAATATATGCTACAATTATAGGTCCAGACCACTTGTGCTTGGAGTCCCCAAAATGCGATTTTTTCTCGGTTTTTTCGCCGTGACCCTCTTGGCGGTCGCCGCCGCGTCGGCCCGCGAGATCCATGTGAACAACGTCGCCGGCGACGACACGTTCACCGGTTTCGGCCAACGGAATCTCCGCGACGGCAGCGGGTCGCTGCGGACCATCGGCCGGGCACTCCAGTTGGCCCATAGCGGCGACCGGATCGTGTTGGCCAAGACCGACGAGCCCTATCGGGAAAGTATCAGCTTGGTGGGCATCCGGCACAGCGGCAACAGCCAGCAGCCGTTTACGATCGACGGCAACGGCGCGATCCTCGACGGATCGATGAAGGTCCCCTCCCAGGCATGGGAATCCCATGGCGGGCCCGTGTTCCGTTTCCGTCCGAGGCGAATGGGCCCCCAGCAGTTGTTCCTCGACAATCGTCCTGCGGTCCGCGTGATTGCCGATCATCGGGCCGCCGGACCACCGGAACTCCAGCCGCTCGAATGGTGCACCTACCGGGGCGAGATCTTCTTCTGCGTCGAGCCGAACAAGCTGCCGGAGGACTACGCGCTGAGTTTTGCCGTACGGCAGACGGGCGTTACCCTGTTTCATGTGGACAGCGTGGCCCTGGTCGACCTGACCGTGCAGGGATTTCGGATCGACGGGATCAATGCGGCCAACAGTGCCCGGCGAGTCTATCTGGGTGGTGTGACAGCCCGCGGAAACGGTCGGGCCGGGATCGCCGTCGGCGGAGCGTCGCGAGTCGAAGTGGAAGGTTCTCTGGTGGGCAACAACGGTCAGGCCCAACTGCTGACGCTCCCCTACAGCGAAACGTTCGTCCACGGCAGTGAACTATACTCCAACCCGGCCCCCGCATGGCTCGATCGAGGAGGAAGCTTATCCATCGACGGGCGCTCGATCGAAGGCGGAATCGAGGATCGTGACGTCATGCCCGAGGGGAAGACGAACGATTGACGCCGTCGCGGAAAACATCGCAGGTGGTCTACCCTTGAGATTCTCGAACGGGTACACTTCCGGTAAGGCAATAGGAATGGGGGAACTTGAACTGTCTGGACCTCTTGTAAGAAGGATCCCCGATGATCAATAGCGATACGGTGGGCCGCCCCATGGAAATCCTGCTGGTCGAGGACGACCTGGAGGATGCCGGGCTGACAATCGAAGCCCTGCGTGGTGGGGAGGTGCGGTGCCGGGTGAGCCTGATCCGCGACGGCGAAGAGGCCATGGAGTTTCTCCATCAGCACGGAAAATATGCCCGTGCTCCCCGGCCCGATATCATCCTGCTGGATATGAAACTGCCCAAGAAGGGTGGCCGCCAAATCCTGACCGAAGTCAAGGCCGACGAAGAACTCCAGCGCATCCCCGTGGTCGTGCTCACCTCGTCGAAGACCCACGAAGAAATCCTCAAGGCCGAGAATCTTCACCTGGAAGCCTACCTGCTCAAACCGGTCGACCTCGAGCAGTTCATCGACGTGGTCAAATCGCTGCGCCGTTACCTACTGGCCGACGTGATCTTGCCGCAGTGAGCAGGGGATCAGAGGTTATTCACAAGTGTGCCACGGCCGTGTCGGCCGTGTGAAGTTGGGAGAGCTGTCCCAGTTCGGGCACGGCTGACACAGCCGTGGCACACTGCGACAAACGTCCTCGGTCGGTTCATTCTTCCTTCATTCGCACGCCGCAGCCGTTTTCGCTGGGGTAGATCACTCGCCCGCGGTCGATGGTTACGCCGGTGGCGATGTCGCGACCCACCAATAACGCGCCGTCCATGTCGACGTAGTCCAGCAGCGGCAACAGTTGGGCAATGGCCGAGATACCCACGCTCGATTCGGTGAAGCAGCCGACCATCACGCGCATGTCCAACTCCCTTGCTCGCGCAATCATCCGTCGCGCCGGGGTCAGCCCGCCGCACTTGACCAGCTTGATGTTGATCCCGTGAAAGTAGTCCGTGCAGCGGTCGACATCCGCCTCGACCTGGCAGCTTTCATCAGCAATCACCGGCAAGGCCGACTTCGCATAGACCTCTTTCATGTCGTCCCACCGGTCGGGCTCCATCGGCTGCTCGATGAACTCGACGCCCAGTTCCTTCATGGGGCCCGAGTTGCGGATCGTCTCGTCGGCCGTCCACGCACAGTTGGCGTCCACACGGAACACCGCGTCGGTATGCTCGCGCAACGCACGGATAACCTCCAAGTCGTTCGGCGTACCCAGCTTGATCTTGTAGACCGGGAAGCCCGGGAATTCATCCATTCGCTCCAACATCACGTCGATCGGATCGATGCCGATGGTGTAGTCGGTGGGTGGATTCTCGTCGATGCTCAGCCCCCAGAGTTTCCAGACCGGCTGCCCGCGGAGCTTACCCCACAAGTCGTGGGCCGCGATGTCCAGAGCACATTGCGGGAAGGTCGTCCGCCCCAACGCGGGCCGCATGGCCTCCCAGAATTCGGCCGGATCGTCTAATGTGGTGGCTTCGATCTGTCCCCGAGCGTTCTCCAAAGCGGCCGTCATGTTTTCCATGGTCGCGCCGTAGTATTCGTACTCGGGCGCCTCGCCATAGCCGTGCATGCCGTCCTGTTCCAACTCGACGATCAACGCCGGTTGCACGGTCGTCGTGCCCCGGGAAATGGTAAACGGGTGCCGTGTGGATAGATCAAATCGGTGTAGGGTAAGTTTCATATCGATAGTTCTTTCTTCAACTGAATCACTGCTTCGATCAGTTTATCCGACCCTTGCCGAATCACGTCGCACGTCGGCAGGCCCAATTCGTTCTCCACTTGCTCGCATTCGGCGGCCACTTCGTCGTTGCCGTATTGCTGCCCGTTCACAGCGATGCCGATCACCCGGCACGGGTAAACCAGGTTGGCGGCCGTCTCGTAGAAATCAATCGCCTTCTTCAGCGGCGGCAAGCGATATTCTTCCATGCCGAAGATCACTTCGCGGCCCATCTCGTAGCATAAGATCATTCCATGCGGCATCAGGCCGTGCAACAGCCCCAGCGTGACACCCGAGTAACGCGGATGAAACAGGCTACCCTGCCCTTCGACGACCACCACGTCGTGGTCCTCGTTGGTGCGGATCAGCTTCTCGGCCGCCCCGGGGACGAAATCCGAGATTACCCGATCGACCGCGATCCCGCCGCCAGCGACCAGGATTCCGGTTTGGCCCGTGGCGGCAAAGGCGGCGTCGACCCCGGCCCGTTTCAAGCCTTCGGTCAACTCGACGGCCACGAGCATCTTACCGCAACTGCAATCGTTGGCCACCGTATGGATCCGCAAACAACCTTCACGAAACGGCCGCCCGCTGGCCACGTCACGCTCCTGGTTGTCGCGCAGATCGACCAGCTCGACCCCCTGCTCGGCCGCCGCCCGGGCGAACTCGGGATCGTCCTTCAATAGCTCGTGCAAGCCCGAAACGATGGTCATCTTTCGGGCAATGGCGTCCAGGACGATCGGCCGCCAATGCTCGGGAATCTTCCCTCCCGGCGGAGCGATACCGATCAACAGCGTATTGGCTTCGCGAGCATCATCCAACGAAGCCACCATGGGGATCTGGCCGCCAACCTCCATCACCTGCCCGGCCGTTTTCCCGGCCGAAGTCCGATCCAACACGGCCACTACTTCCTCGGGCTTGTACCGAATCACACATATAGCCGTTTTGGCCGTATGCAGGTCGCTGTGCCCCTCGGTCAGGATGATCATTTTGCGCGGAGTCGTCATGACACGAGCATATCGGACACGGCCACAGAGTTCAAGGGTCCATCATGACGCAGTCAATTCGGCCAAGCACCGCTGCATGTAGTCGATGCTTTCTCGGACGAGCCGTTCGATGCCGGGGGTGTACTCGAAGACTTCGACCGAGACCCAGCCTTGATAGTCGACTTGGCCCAGGGCTTCGAGGATCGGTAGAAAGTCCAACTCGCCGAAGCCGGGGCCTTGCAGGTTGGCGTCGTTGGCGTGGAAATGGGCCAACATGGCGTGGTGCTGGCGGATCAACTCGGCAATCGGCGTCGACTCGGTCACCATCGCCTTGCAGTCCAAATGCAACCGAACTTGCGGCGAGCCGATCATCTGGGCCAACTCGACCGCGTCGGCGGTGGTGACCATAAAATCGGTCTCCTGCGGCCCGAGCGGTTCCAGCGCGATCACGACGTCGGTCTCTTCCAGCATGGGCACCACCGCGCGAAACACCTCGGCCGCATACTCCATGGCCTGGTCGCGCGTCACGCCCGGAAGAAGATTCCGCTGCTGGGGTGAACCGCAGACCATCACCTGACCGCCCAAGTCGGCACACAATCGGGCCAACTCGCCGAAGTACTGGGCCGTTTTGCGTTGGACTTCAGCGTCGGGACTGGTCATGTAGAAGCCGTCGGTCTTGGCCAGCAGCCAGTGCAGCCCGACGACCTCGAGCCCGGCCACTTCGGCCTGCCGCCGGATCTCGTCCCGTTGGGCTGCCGAGATATCGGTCGCGTAATTGGAGATCGTAAACGGCGCGATCTCCACGCCCGTATAACCACACTCGGCCGCAAAGGCAAACGCCTCGTCGAACGGCCAGTCCTTAAACGTCTCGTTGCAAATGGCGAATTTCATAACCAAGATTCTCTTTTGATCGTATAACCAATGTTTAGCCCCCGCGGCCACGCGGGGTTAGCGACTTTCCTACGCAAGAACTTCCTTGGCCGCCTCGCCCGGCGTCTCGCGGACATATCGCGGCACCGCATAGCCGGGTAATTGCGTGCGGAGTTGGGCCACCAATCGAACGCCGTCCGACTCGCCCACCTCGAAATGGGCCGCCCCTTCGACGCGATCCAACTGGTGTAAATAGTAAGGCATCACCCGCAAATCGACCAGCCGCTCGAATAGTTCGGCCAGGGTCTCCAGCCGGTCGTTGACCTCTCGCAGCAGCACCGACTGGCTGAGCACGGGTATTCCCGCGTCGACCAGCCGGCCCAAGGCGTCGGCCACCGCCCGATCGATCTCGGCCGGATGGTTCACATGCACCACCAGGATCACCGGCAGCCGGCTTTGCTGCAATAGGCCGATCAGCCGATCGTCAATACGCTGAGGAATCGCGACCGGCATCCTGGAGTGGATCCTCACCCTCCGCAAGTGCCGTATTGCACCCAGCTCTTCTAGCAGTTGGGCCAACTGGTCGTCGGCCAGGGTCAGCGGTTCACCGCCGCTGAGGATCGCCTCGCGGACCGACGGCGTGGAGCGGATTTGCTCGACCGCGGCCTGCCAGCCGGGCTGAGATACGTCGTTTTCAGCCCGAAAATGCCGCCGGAAGCAGAACCGGCAATGGACGGCACAGCGGCCAGTTGTTACGATGAGGGATCGGCCCGAGTACTTCGACAGCAGACCGGGGCAGGCCAAAGCGTCCGCCTCGCCAAGCGGATCGGGGCCGTAGCCGGACACGTCGTCCGTTTCGGCCGCTTGCGGGAGCACCTGCAACAGCAGCGGGTCCTGCGGATCGCCGGGCCGGATTCGGGCCAGATAGGGTCGTGGGACCTGCAACGGGAAGGTTTCGGCCGCCGCTTCGGATCCCACCGACGAGACGTCCAAATCCAGCAGGCGGCACAGTTCGATCCGACAGCGCACCGCGCCGCACAGCACCGACTGCCAATCGTCGGAGACCGGCGTGGGAACATCCCGGGTAGAGACTATACTTGCCATAGAGCCAATCGTACCATAACCGAAACAGTTCAGAAAGCGAAACGGGAAACTATCGTGGCCAGCTACAATACGAGCGATTTCCGAAAGGGCCTGAAGGTCCAGTTGGACGGCGATCCGTACATTATGATCGAGTCCAACTTTGTGAAGCCGGGCAAGGGCCAGGCCCTCTACAAGTGCAAGCTGCGGAACCTGCTCCGCAATACGGTCATCGATCGGACCTACAAGAGCGGCGACTCGATCGACGCGGCCGACATCGTGGAAATCGACGCCCAATACCTCTACCGCCAGGGCGACCAGTTCGTCTTCATGGACAACGAGAGCTACGAGCAATACGAGCTGACCGCCGAGCAGGTCGACGACGCCTGGAGGTACCTCAAAGAAAGTCTGGTCTGCAGTATGCTGCTGTTCAACAGCAATCCGATCGGCCTGACCCCGCCGAACCACGTGGTGCTGAAGGTCGAGTACTGCGAACCGGGCGCCAAAGGCAATACGGCCACCAACGTCACCAAGCCCTGCAAGGTGGAAACGGGCACCGAGTTCGACTGCCCCTCCTTCGTCAACATCGGCGACCTGATCAAGATCGACACCCGAACCGGCGAATACCTCGAGCGCGTGAAGGAATAGCCGCTTGCGGCTTTGCACGTGCCAAGAACCATGCCCCACACTCCTCAGCCCGACGACTTCCGACCTACGGCCAAATGGGAGAACTTGCGGCTGCGGGCTAAGCTGCTTCGTCGCACGCGGGCGTTCTTCGAGGAGCACGATTTCCTGGAGGTCGAAACGCCGATCCTCTCGGCCGATACGGTGGTCGATCGGCACTTGGATCCCATGTCGACCGAGATGCCCGGCAACCCGCCGCAACGACTCTGGTTGCAAACCTCGCCCGAGTTCGCCATGAAGCGGATGCTGGCCGCCGGGGGCGAGGCCATCTATCAGATCACCCGGGCGTTCCGGCTGGGCGAGCAAGGGCCGTTGCACAATCCCGAGTTCACGATAGTCGAGTGGTATCGGACCGGTCACACCATGGCCGACGGGATGCAGTTGACCGGCGAACTGTGCGAAGCGTTGCTCGGTCGCGGCCCGGCTGAGCAACTCAGCTACGCGGAAGCATTTCGGCAATACGTGGGCATCGATCCGCACTGCGATCCCCACCGGGCCGACATGCCGACCTTGCGAGCGGCCGTGCGGAAAGCCGAGCTCGAGCCGCCGGCCACGCTGGCCGAGGACGATCGGGACGGCCTGCTCGAGTTATTGCTGGTCGAACGGGTGCGACCGAACCTGGGCAACGATCGGCCCGTCCTCTTGTACGACTACCCGGCCACGCAGGCCGCCTTGGCCAAGATTCGCCCGGACAATCCGCCGGTAGCCGAGCGGTTCGAGCTGTTCGTCGACGGGATCGAGCTGGCCAACGGCTATCACGAGTTGCTCGACGCGGACGAGTTGCTGCGGCGCAATCGGGAGGTAAATGCCCAACGGGTGGCCGACGGCAAGCCGACGTTGCCCGAGGAAAGCCGGCTAATTGAGGCGATGAGGTCGGCAGTGCCGGCCTCAACGGGGGTCGCCCTGGGGTTCGATCGCGTGGTAATGCTGGCCGCCGGGGCAAGAAGTCTTCGGGAAGTTATGGCGTTTCCCATCGATCGAGCTTAAACTGGAATGGTGGACAGCAGTTGATGGGCAGTTCTCCGAAAGCAGACTGAACTCTAGGAAATCGTTGTGAGTGAAACGCAAACCGTCCGCGTTGATCTAGCCGAGCGAAGTTACGACATCGAAATCGCCTCGGGAAACCTCGATCAGGCTGGGGCATTCTTGACCGCGCGGGGGAAAGTGACCTACGCGGTCGTGATCACCGACGAGAATGTGCAAGAACTCTATGCCACCGGGGTGGCCGAGAGCCTGTTCGGGCAGATGATCGACGTCGACGTGTTGACGGTCGAGCCGGGCGAACTGTCCAAGTCGGTCCACTTGGCGACCGGGTTGTGGGACAATTTGTTGGACTTAGGGGCCGATCGCAAGAGCGTCGTCGTGGCCGTCGGTGGCGGAGTGGTCGGCGATCTGGCCGGGTTTGTTGCGGCGACCTACGCCCGCGGTATCCGCTTCTTCCAGGTACCCACTTCCCTGTTGGCCCAGGTCGACAGCTCGGTCGGCGGCAAGGTGGGTGTCGACCTGCGCGACGCGAAGAACATGGTCGGCGCCTTCCTCCAGCCGATCGGCGTGCTGATCGACACTGAGACCCTTTCGACGCTACCCGGCCGCGACTATCGGTCCGGGATGGGTGAAGTGGTCAAGTACGGCGTGATCCTCGACGCGGAATTCTTCGACTACCTCGAGGCCCATGTCAGTCAGCTCAACGGGCGTGATCGCAACACGTTGGTCGACGTCATTGCCCGATGCTGCCGCCTAAAGGCCGACGTGGTCCAGCAGGACGAACGAGACGAGACCGGCTTGCGGGCGGTGCTCAACTACGGCCATACGTTCGCCCATGCCTTCGAGACACTCGCCGGTTACGGCGAGATCCTGCACGGCGAGGCCGTGGCGATCGGCATGTTGTGTGCCTCGCGGTTGGCCGAACGGCTGGACCGGGTGGATGCCAAGTTCACCGAGCGGCAATATCGGCTACTGGACGCCTTGGGATTGCCGGTCACCGTACCCGATTTGGACCCCGAGGAGATTCTCGAAGTGATGACGCACGACAAGAAGGTCGAGCACGGGCAACTGCGTTTCATCCTTCCCGAGGGCATGGGCCACGTCGAACTGGTCGGCGACGTCGACGCAGACGACGTTCGTGCGGTGCTGGCCGATTAGCCGCTTGCGGCTTTGCAACGCACCGCTGATCACAAATCGCGCAGCCCAAAGCATAGAATCGCCAGGCCAATCGACCCGGCGGTCAAAAAGCCGTAGGTAAAGAGCACCCACGCCAGCGAGAAATCCTCGTATTCCTCGCTCTGGTAGAAGTCGGCATCGTCAGATCGCGGCGGCCTCTGCGAGCCCGGGGCGAACCAGTTCGCCAGTGCATTGAGCGATTTGGCCACGGCCGCGGCTTCTTCCGTGTTCTGCGCTTCTTCGCCCGACCAGGGTGGCGGCTGCCGCACCAGCGTGGGAATGGCCTGATTCAGACTCAGCGGCGAAAACTCCTCCAGCCGGAATTGATGCAGCACCATGTTCATGACCATATACCAGAGGAAAAGAAGGACCACGATCGTCCAAAGCGGATTCCGCAGCAAGGTCCCGAACAGGAAAGCCAACGAGACCTGAAAGGTCAGCACCAAGGCGACCACACCCACCACGGCCAACGTCCCGTAGACTGTCACCGCATTCATCACGTCGCTGTCGCCCGGCGGACGCTTGGCCAATGATACCCAGAGGATAAACGGCACGGTCGTGACCAGGAAGACTCCCAGCACCAGCGCCACCCGTGCGCCCCAGGAACCCAGCAGAAACTGGTGTCGGGCGATCGGCCGGCTGAGGATCCCATCGGCCAGCGAATCGCTCCGCGCTCCGGTAACCGGCGTAAGTCCCAAGACCATCACGAACAGGAACCAGGGAAACACCAAGAATGGAGCCATGATCATCGCGATCCGCGTCGCGGCGGGCAGTTGCGGCTCACTGGTGGCCGCAATCAGCGAGCCGAACAAGGCGGCGACCAGCCACAGTTTGACCAGCCAGCCTCGTAGCAGCGTTCGCAACTCATGCCGCAGAATTGCCGTCATCGGCATCATCCGCTGACCGAGTGTCAGTGTCAAATCGTTGGAAACCATGGGCGGTGTCCTCTTGGAGTAATTGCAGGTAAGCGTCTTCCGTCTCGTTTTGGCCCGAGTGGACGGCCTGGAGCGAAATCTCGGCCGCGTCGACTATCTTGAGCACCTCGGCCAAGGCGTCGGCCCGGCGACGGTTCTCGGCCAGTTCAATCGTGAGCACTTGCTGGGGGTCCAGTCGGGCACGGATGCCTTCGAGCCGATTGACGTCCTCGGTCAACCGGCCGACCTTCTCCGCATCACCTTCCAATTCCAAATGGAAGGCGTCGCGACGGAGCCGTTGTTTCATTTCGCGCATCGAGCCGGTGAAGATCATGCGGCCTTCGTGCATCACGCCCACATGGTCGCAGATCTGATCGATGTCGCTGAGGATGTGCGTGGCGACCAGGACGGTTCGGTTCTTGCCCAACTCGCGGATCAAATCGAGCGTGAATCGGCGCGCCGACGGATCCAGCCCGGCCGTCGGCTCGTCCCAGATCAGCAACGGCGGATCGGCCACCAGCGAGGCGGCGATCCCCAGCCGGGTGTTCATGCCGGTCGAAAAGGTCCCGATCCGTTGCTCGGTGGCCGAGAGTAACCCCACGGCCCGAAGCAGCGACACCAGCCGCGGCTTGCGCGTCTGCATCGGCAGCCGGCAGAGTTGGCCCAACAGATCGAGGTACTCGACCGGCCGAAGATGCGCGGGCAGTTTCGGATTCGTCGGCAGGTAACCGATCATCTGCCGAACGCCCACGGCGCCGGGCCCGCAAAGTTTCCCAAAGACCTCGGCCTTGCCGGCCGAGGGCCTTTGCAACCCCAACAGCAGCCGCAAGGTGGTCGTTTTGCCGGCCCCATTGGGCCCCAGCAGCCCGAAGATGGCCCCCTTGGGGATCTCCAGGTTCATGTCATTCACGGCAATCAGCCGATTGGCGTAGATTTTCGTCAGGTGTTCGGTCCGTATCGCCGCTTCCACGCTAGGCTCCTTTACATCTCAACCGCCGGATACTGCCCCATTGTCGTTGAAATCAACGCCGAAGTCCATCCAGCCCCAATGGGTATTCGCCGCTGGTCGACGAATCTTGGGTGATCTTGCCGTTTTTCTTGCCGCTCACAAGAAATCCGATCAGAATAGCGCGTGGAGACGCAGAGACGCGGAGTTTCTCCCTTCTGGGCGGCTCTTTACGGCTTGGTGACCGCAGACGTATACTATCATCTGCCCGGCCGACAATTTCTTTTTAGCCAGGAAACCGCCCTATGAACTCCCGCGAGCGTGTGCTTAGTGCCGTCGAGCGAAAAGGTTACGATCGGATCCCGATCAAACACGAGGGCACTCCGGAAATCAACCAGATGCTGATGGAGCATTTTGGGCTTCGGAATATGGAGCAATTGTTGCGCGTCGTGGGTGACGATTTTCGTTACGTCGAGCCGATCTATTGCGGGCCGGAGTTGCGAACCTTTCCCGACGGGAGCGTGGAAGGCTATTTCGGCGAGCGGTACAAGTATGCCGAGTTCGAGGCCGGTAAGTATCTCGAAGCGTGCTATTTGCCGTTCGCCGGTGTCGAGCGGCCCGAGGACCTGGACCGGTCGCTCTTCCCCACGGCCGACCGGTTCGACTACTCGACGATCAAGCAGCAGGCCCGGGCGCTGCGCGAGCAGGGGGTTGCCGTCTGCCTGGGTACGGCCGGCGATATGGATTTCATCAACAGCATCGCACGGGCTCGGGGGATGGAGCAGGTGTTGATCGACCTGATCGACGACAGCCCGGTCTACCTGGAGATCATGCAGGCACGGTTCGAGTTCTACTATCATATCCACCGGCAGATCCTCGAAGCGGCCGACGGATTGATCGATTTTGCCCACGCCGGCGAGGATCTCGGCAACCAGCGCGGGCCGATGATCAACATGGACATCTTCGAGCGGCACTTCGCACCGAAATACGGCAAGTATTTCGACATGGTGCACAGCCATGGGGCCCGAACGATGATGCACATGTGCGGCTGCTGCGTCGATTTCCTGCCGCGATTGATCGAATTGGGGCTGGACGTCTACGACGTCGTGCAGCCGACCACGCCCGAGATGGAGATCGCCCTGCTGAAGGAACGTTTCGGCGAGAAGCTAACCTTCTGCGGCACGGTCTGCGTGCAAAGCACGTTGGCCTTCGGTACGGTCGAAGAGGTCGAGGCGGAAGTCGATCGCCGCTTGGACCTATTCCCCGACGGCGGACTGTTCCTTGGCCCTACTCATGCCGTTCAGGCCGGCTCACCGCTGGAGAACACCTTGGCCATGTACCGCCGCGCCGGCAGCCTCTGCGAAAAGATCGACGAGTCAATCCTCTCGATCGAAACGGGCGACGAACCGGGTAAGATCAACATGTCGAAGTTGTTCTAGCAACGAAAAAGTGGTAGATGCGTGAGTAGACGAAAAACGAAATCGCGTGGTGCGTGTGTTTTTTGCGGCCAGCGTCGAGTCGTTACGCGAGACCACATCCCGCCCAGTTGCCTTTTTGGCAAAAAAGGCAACCTGCCGTCAGACCTCATCACGGTCCCTGCATGCAAACGCTGCAATCTGCAAACGTCTGGGGACGACGAATATCTGCGCCTGGTCCTCGCGGCTTCAGAGGAAGCATCAGGGCACCCGACAGCACAAACACTTCTGTCCCCAATCTCCCGATCGCTCAACAGACCGGAAGGCCCCGGTTTTGCGAATCTCGTTTTTGACAGCCTGACCACCGTCAACGCTTACACGCGCAGTGGCATCTATTTCGGGGCAATGCCTGCCCTCCGTGTCGATCGTGCTCGTCTCACGCGAATTGTCGAGAAGGTAATCCGGGGACTGTTCTTTGAAGAGTACAAGAAACGGCTCCCTAACTCTCATAAGGTTGTTTCACTCTTTGTCAATCCAATGCGCCGCGAAGTCCCGCGTGATGAGTTTGAGATGTGGCGTCACCACGTTCGGGAGCTACTTGTTGGGGGCCGCGAGAGAGAAGTCGGGAGGCGCGTTCTCGTTTACCGATGCAATCGGTCACCAGATCACGTATTCTGGACAGTTTGGGCGTTGACTTTTTACGGCAACCTCCACTTCGTCGCTTTCACGAATACACTGCGGCAACTTGAAAAGGCTGGCGTCCGGCAGTTCCTACACTGACCCTGCTATCACCGCTATCGCCCTCGGCCAAGCTCTTGAAACGATCTGCCCTAAACGATGGGCCCGCGCCAGTGTTGGTGCTGAGTGGTCTAGTTTATCCCTTGACTTTTACCCCAATGGTGTTATATTTGGGGTGTTGGCATTGCCCCACAAAGGGAAAATGGCTATTTTTTCTAGAATTCCGGGGACAACCGGTGTCAGATGCTTGACGATCCCCCCCTGGCAGACGATAACAGGGAAATAAGTTCACTCATAAGCTGGCTGAACTGGACCAATCCGGCAAGGATTGCTGGCAAGATGGGAATTCGTGAAGGAACTCGTTCTGGCCCTCACTCGCGAGGGGAGGTGGCCATTCTTGCGAGCGGCTCTTGCGGCTACAGATAATCTGGAAGTTACACCCCGACACAAGAGGTGAACTCATGGCGAGCAAAACATTTGAAAAGACGGTCGAGGCTCGTACAGGCCAAACGGTGGAGCATCTGCGCGAGACACCCATCAGTGAGCAAATTGAGGCGGCTGAGAAGGAGCGAGGGAAGAAGCTCCACTTTGTTAGTAGCTTTCCACTCGTAGGGCGAGCGGGGTGCGTGTTACGTGATCGGTTTGTTGACCACAGTGAAGCTGAAGCAGCAGTAGAGTACGTACTCCGCGATGAATGAACGCCCTCGGAGCTTCAAGTCCCTCTTTGAGTTCTATCAAGATCGCTTTAAGCCTCTCTATAATGACACTTTCACACTAAATCAGCAATCTACTGAATTGCTGTTGGAAGTGCATGCCGCATTTGACCACATGGCGGGGCACTGGCTTCGTGGTGAAGCCGAGGAGGACTGTGCCTACATTGCAGCAGGACATCTTAAGCGAGCTACCTTCGATGCGTTCAAGTTGGTCGCAAAAGAAACTCGAGACCATTATGATGCGCTCCAGAGTGTCGACACAAGCATCATTGACAACGGAGACTTCGACAGACAGCAATTCAAGTTGTTTGCTAGAATAAAGGCCCTTATCAAAGATGCCCGGGCTTCCGAAGGGAATTCCAGAATTGAGGGCAACTGGGATGAGGCTTTTGAAAAATGGGACAGCGCATATGAACTCTGCAACCAGTTTGAACAGAAGTTCCACCTGAACGAGAATGTTGATTGGGCACGCAAGAAGCAGTGGAAAAGAAGATGGTGGTTGCGGTTTGAGGGTTTCCTGATCAGTCTGGTTGCAGGCCTTGTGTTGTGGTGGGTGATCAGTTTCTTCGGCCCAGGCTAACGCGTCCACCGACACCGATGCTCTCGCCACTATCGTTGCACCCGCCTCCTCAGCACAAGATAGACATATCGAAGTCGTTCTAAGTGGCCACTCTCTCAGTCGGATTCGCCCCAGGCTTCCAACTGCAACAGCCGGGCGCGACCGTCGGGTGGGGCTACGCGGTTGACCACGATGCGGAATTTGTCGGTTCGGACCGGCTTGGGCAGGTTGTGGACGCGGACCTGTACCGTTCGGCCTTCCGCTTCGGTGACGGCCGTTTTCCATTGGCTTGTGCTGGTATCCCAAATTTGGATCTCGTAGTCCGTCACGCCCCAGACGAGTGTCAGATAGCCGGCCTGCTCATGGCCATAGGTAATCACGACGAAGCGGTCTATGGTGCGTGGCTCGGGAAAATCGATCTGCAGCCAGTGCGGGCGCGGGTCCTCTCCGCTGGCCCAACCGTGTCCGGATCCCCAGCCGGTCGCGTCGCGCACGCCGTCGATCGTCCCGGCCGCCGGCCACCCCGGAGCGTCTTCCGAGGAAGCCGTGGCGCGACTTCCCTGGGCGGCCAGAGCCCAATTGACGGTGTCTTCCTCGGGTTGTGGCAAGGGATCGCCCTGCAGCGCCCGATGGGGGTCTTCGGTCAAGTAACGCACCCGCTCGGTCTGCTTGAGCCGCTCGGCGAACAGTTCAAGGAGTTGATCACGCTCGTCCGGCGTATACTCCGACGGTCCCCGATCGTCGCCGTAGCCGTTGCTGATGGCCACGGGCGTACCGAACTGCTGCACACCGTAGCGCGTGTTGTGAAACCCGCTGATCGGCGTCCAGTTGCAGCTCCAGAGCACGTTTCTCCAGTTGGAGAACAGGCCCCAGGGCCAGGCTTGCGGTTGGCAGCCCGTATCCTGGTAGGTTCCATGGGCAACCATCGCATAGCCGGGAATGCCCGTCAGTCCCCATCCGCCGGTACAGTCGGAAACGAGGAACGCTTTTTGTGGATCGAACGCATGCACGCGGGCAGCCAGATCCTTGGTCAGTCGCATCATGGCCCGATCGCAATAGGCCGGCTGGGGCTTCTCGGCAATCTGGCCGATCTTGGCCTGATACGTCTCGTCCCAGACGAAGCCGTCGACTTCCTTGCCGAAGGTCTGAAGCAGCGCGTCCATGTAGTCGAGGAACCAGGCCGAGACTTCCGGATGGGCCGGGTTGAGCCAATAGGTCGGGCCGAACGTGTCGGGGCCCTGCCAGCCGGGGATCGGTTTACCGGCCGTGTCGCGATAGATCCAGTCGTCGCGATAGCCGACCGCGCCGCTGTCGGAGGCCAATCCGTCGGCGAAGTACAACAGTACGCGGAAACCCAACTTCCGGGCCGCGCGCATCCGCCGCTTCATCTCCTCCGGCGTCAGCGGGATCTTCTGCGTAGGGCCAAAGCCGACCCACTTGTCCTTCATCCGACCCGTCTTTGCGTCGTAGCTGTACGAGCCGATCGCGTCGTACCAACCGTGCAGGCAAAGGACCACGCAGTGTCGGTCTTCCGGCCTGATCCACTCGGCCAAAACCTTCAGGTCACGCTCCCAACCTTTGCCGCCGTCGCTTAAGTAATCGTAATCGACCATCGCGATCTCGTGCAGCCACCGCGGTCCCGGCGGCACGTCGGGTAGCATCAGCTCGAAGAACGCATCGACCGCGGCCGGAAACGGCTTTTCCTCGGCCGGCGAAATCCAAAAGCCGAACTGACGCGTTTCTTCCTGAAGCGGCACGCGGCTGCCGGCGTATCGGTAGCGCACCGTGCCCTCGATCCGGTCGCCATTGCGGTTGATTTCGAACTGGCTGCTGAACATCGGGTCCGCCATGACGGCGGCCGTGGGACCGCCAAGCTGGACGACCGGTAGCGCCAGGTGCGACGTTTCCTTGTCGGCAAGGGCATACCCCAGACGATATTCGGCCCGGACGGCCTGCTGATCCAGCGCGACCGTCTTGGCCCAACCGTGTTTCAAGGGGCAAACCACGTGCGACGATTCGGCCGCCTTCTTGGGCACGAGCGTAAACGGCCGGCGGATCTCGACGTCCATCGCCAGTGGCTTCGACGGCTTCAGCGTGAAGGTCTCGACGGCCGCGATCCCCTGGCCGCTTCGGACCAAGGCGATTTCCCGAACCACGTCGATCGTCGCGCCCTCGGGCGCCGTGACGCGGTAGCTCAGCTTCAGTTTCCCGGCCGATCGACTCACCACCGTCGGATTCGTCAGCGTTTGGCGCTCGCCTTGGGGCAGGAACTGCAAGTCGGGTGCAGAGAAGTGCTCGTTGCGATCCAACCAGACGTCGGCCGCGGACGTTTCCAACACGGCGCCCGTGTCGCGGTCCCACTTCAAACGGGCCGAATCCTCTGCGGCAAGTCCGGCCGGCGGCAGCGAACCGATCGCAAACATCACCAACAGGCAATACACGCACGGTCGAAGTCTGGAAGATTTCATCAGCGGGTCCTTTCTGTAGAACAACGTGGATCTGTCTTCTGAACATGCCCTAGCGATACACAAGTTAGGTTACGCTGTCGCGAAGCGACAAGAGGAACGGCGACGCCGACATCCTCCCGTGGCTGCGCCACACGGACACCTTTCCCGACAGGCTTTTTCTTGATGGCAACGCGACTTGCGGAAAAGTGTCCGTGCCACCCGCGCCGGCAAATTCAATTCGCAAAGGTCGAGCCATAGCCGGACTATACACCGCTGAAAAACAAAAAACGTAACACTTTAGCCATCTGAAGTAGGAGTCGGTAGCGGCGGTAGTTTTCCGGTGGCTAGATATTCGGCGAGGGCGGCGGTGACGGTGCGGATGGGGTCTTGGCCGCGTTGTTTGAGCGTGCG
>SDBV01000643.1_pt1 | contig 50671 bp, 83 predicted proteins | sample 2277081 | NCBI WGS metagenome assembly SDBV01 (sample SAMN10402039, study PRJNA504765) | marine sediment metagenome | isolation source: marine sediment core GS10_PC15, 223 cmbsf | place: Arctic Ocean: Southern Knipovich Ridge | collected 2010
AACGGAAAGACACAAAAGCTTTTGACCGATGATGCCAATGCCATTGCATTATTAGGTCGATTGAACGGAAATGCCAAATGGATTGAAGTCGGTGAAGGCGAAAAAAAATTCTTTGTCAATATTGAGGGATTCGTCAAAATCGAAATTATCCCTGAGATTGAAAAAAACCCAGAGCCTGAGCCCGAATGAGAGAACCAGAACTAAATTCCCGCACCATAAAATTGCAGTTGCCCTCAAAGGAAACGCTAATCAAGGGCACCAAGTTGGGCGGGTTCGCTGGCACAATTGCCGCTGCCATTTATCTAATTACTTTGTTGGAAACACAGCTAACCCCAAAGACAAATCTTCGAATTGATGACCTGCAAGGTGAAGTTACGGCCTTGCAGATTACCGTTGAACAAAAAACCAAGGGCATAGCCTCTGAACCCCGCCTTTTAGAACTTGAAGGCAAAACCATGTTGCTTGCTAGGGAGTTGGATAACAAAGCGTCCATGGCAGACATACTTAAAATGGAGCTTAGGCTGACAAACAAAATGGACCAAAACTTGAAAGAGATTATTAGGCTGTTCGCGCAAAAGGAAAAACAACGAAACGGGAGGGCTGAATAATGATTAGAAGGTTCCTTTTTTTGGTGGCCCTGGTGTTGGCGGTGCCTGCATGGGCAGCCGATGAAAGGGCCAAGACAGACCGCAGCACAAAGACACACACCATCTTGGGCGAAAACCTGACTGGTGAGATTCGAAAAATAAGAACCAATGATGCCGGTGAACTTTTGTTTGCCTCTGGTGCTGGTGGTCTTGGAGTTGTGGACCAAGGTGCTGCCGGTGTAGACCCCACAGTTAGATGGCACATGGTTCTTAGGAATGCAGCTGGTGTGGAATTTGGGTTGGCCGCGAGTCCGTTTGGAGTCACGTTATTCAACGCAGCTGGAGATGCCATCGGCACGACTGCCGATCCTATCGTCACCCAGGAAAAGGTGTCCACAACGATTGTGGCCGGTGTGGTCAGCTGCGGAACCACGGAGACCGAAATAGGGACAGCGTCGGCAGATAGGCTGGAACTTTTCGGAATCAATACAAGCACCGATGTGATATTTGTCGGACCCACTGGGCTGACCACGGCCAACGGCATTCCTTTGGCGGACAGCTTCGTGGCCGCCGATGGTGAGGCTGGGCGTTTTACTATGGACTCGACCCAAGCTTTTTTCTGTAGGGTTGTCAGCGGCACCGGTGAACTTCGATTTGTGGACAAGAAAAAATAATGAAAATTTTATCTAAGTTTTTACTGATTGCCCTAGCCTTCCCAATGTTGGGGTTGACCTTTGGCACTGGTCGTCCTCCACGACAGGAGATTTTCGACAAGGACAAAGACACTCGGATCACCACGGAAGAAACAACCGACGAAGACAAGATCCGAATGTTCCTGGCTGGGTCTGAAAAGTTTTTCCTTGACACGGGGGGGTTTTTATCTTTGGGCCACGGCAATACGCCTGACGTTCCACTTGATGTCCGTGGAGATCCAACCAATCCAGACATGGGAATCAGCTTCACTGATACAACTGCGGCTTCAACTTCAACCGCATCCACTGGTGGATACACTTGGTATGGAAGCGATAGGGCATCGGGCGGCGTTGGATTGATGGGCATCATGGGCCACATAAGCGCAGTAAATAACACCCTGACTTTCGGCAACATACTAAATGGTGATCTTGATTTTCTGACAAATAATGGTTCAAGAATGCACATTCAAGCTGATGGGAAAGTGGTCGTTGGACTTGGCAATGGCTTTGCTCTTTTCAACGTGCGTGGGGATCCTGATGGCAACAAATTTTCAGCCGCCTTTATTGATACCACTGAACTGAGTTCTTCAAGTGCTGTTCTCAGTGGCATTTCATTTTGGGGAAGCAACATAGGCGCTGGTGATACAGGACTTCTTTGGAGGATGGGCCAATTTTCGGCGACAGATAATAATCTGACTATCGAAATAGACGGCCTTCAGGACATCATCATCAATCAGGGCGGTGCTCAGGAAGCGCGATTCTATGGATCGGGCGGTTTGAAAATCGGATCGGTCGTGGCTCAAACGACAAACGTAGCTTTTGAGGTTGATGGTGCTATCGGTGCCATGAAATTGCCACTTGCCACTACTGCGACTAGGGATGGATGGACCGCCGTTGAGGGTTTCTTTTTGGGCAACTTCACCACCAAGGAAGTCAACTATTACAACGGTACGTCTTTTGTGGCACTTGCTGAATTACCCATCACTCGGGCGGACCATGCAACCGGAACGGCAGGAGAATTACCGACATGGGACCCAGCCGGAGATCCGGACAAAGTAGCGGTTGGAACTGCTGGCCAAGTTCTAAAATCCAATGGTATAGGCGCAGCCCCTACATTCCAAGATGAATCGGGAGCAACAAAAGAATTTTGGGCCTTGCCACAATCCTCGACCGTTTTTACCAATAGTGCGGGGATTAGATCAGTAAACCTAAATTCAAACTCCGAAGCGTTTTTCAGCGGATTCATGCCGGCGGATTTCGTAACAGCAACAGCCATTGAGGTCATCGTGCTTGCCGCCGACACCGACACTTATCAATGGGATTCCCTTATATCATTTGCCGCGCCCGGTGAAGTAAGTACGATAAATGATGCATCGGAGTTAGATGAAACCCAAGCCGTGACGGATACAGAGATTGAAGCCTTAGACGTTTCTGCCGTTTGGACTGGCATCGCAGCCGGGGATTTGTATTCCTACAATTTTCAAAGTGATTTTTCAAACATCCGAGTTATTGGAATCAGATTCAAATACTAACCAAAAAAGAGGGGGGTAAAATGACGGCAAAACGAACAGGTCTTTTGATGATTGTCTCAATGGCGATCTTGTGTATGTGCATGGGGTTCAACGACTCCCCGAGCCCCGGAAGTTGGTCGCTCCTCGACACCAAAACCGCTAGTAATGACGCCACTATAGATTTTGCCAACCTCCCCACGGCATACCGGGACTTCAAAATAATTGGAAGTGCTGTCGTTCCGGCTACGGATGCCGTGAATCTTTATATAAGAACAAGTGTTGCTAGTTCATGGAAATCTGGGGCCAGTGATTATTCTTGGACAAGATTCAAACATGGCAACGGCACAAATGGAAACTCTAGCAGTACCTCTGATACCAAGATTGGAGCAAGCGGGAAGGTTGGCAGCGCGGCCACCGAATCCATGTCTTTCGAAATGAATTTGGCCGACCCTACCGGGACTGTTCTTTGGAAACAAATTGAAGGGCGCTCATCGCAGATTGATGGCGGCGGAATACCAGAGCAAAACCTATTTTATGGAAGCTACGTTGGTGCCGCTTCGGCGATTGATGGGATACGATTTTATTTCTCTTCGGGCAACATTGAGTCCGGCACCTTCACGCTGTATGGAAGGATGAACTAAGAGCCATAATGGCCAGCTTTGACAAGTCCTACGCATATCTGCATAACCTGGAAGGCACGAGCAGGTACCTTGGCTACGTCAGTCCAAAAGTAAAAACAGATTTAGCTGGCGAAACCTTGGGGGGGCGCACCAAGTTATGGAAGGCCACCAGAGCCAAGCTGCCAACCGATCTTGAAATATGGGCGCACGTTGACTTGCAAAAAAAGCAGCCTAACTTTCCCGGGAACCTTGAGAACCACCCAACACTGCCGGGCCTAATCAAAGAAGCCTATAAACGTGATGAGTGGAAAGATATTATGGGTGACCTAATACCAGTGCAGGCGGTAGCAGACGAGGCTTTTGAATTTGCGGTACACAAAACGGCAAGGCGCTCAATCCAAATTCTTCAATACTGCATCAACAAACTAAATTACAACGGCAAGCTGTTTGCCGACCTTTCGGAGCGTGGCTATATGGGGCCAATAACTGCCGGCACCATTGCCATACTTTCCAAACGGCCCGGTGATATTGAAACCTTGCTAAAAATGTTCAACTGCGAACAGGGCCACTATTACAACGAGAGGTTTACCAAGAGGCCTGACCAGGAAGCAAATGCACGCGGCTTTTATAGGCGTGTGGAGATTCGAAAACTCAACCAATAATTGATTATCCGTGCGTGCCTTCTAACCGCACTTTTGTTTGCAGCCTACCGCTATGGTCAAAGCTCACAAAAAATCGAGCCATCCCAATTAGATATTGCCGTCATAGAAGAATTTGTGGAGATCATAAAAGAGCATCAAAGCATGGCTCTGGTCCGGGCCGACTACCACCGAAGGGCCGCCGACATAAAGGGCTACAAATGGCGCACCGATGACATTGCAAAGCTGGACCCTTACTTTGAATTGCACGATGTGTCCAGGGGCGTGGGCATAGGCATTTTGATGGCAGAGGATTCGGGGCATAGCACCAAAATGGGCGTTGATCTTATAGCCCGTTCTATCCGGGCAACCACCAGGATGAGCGAACAAAATTTCCATGCCGCTGCTAGGTTGATGAGGCGGGCATGTTTTTGGTATTTACTCGACAACCCAGACGTTTACGAAACACTACGGGTCCGCAAGAAGTACCGTATGGAACCCGAAGAAATTATTTGGGTGGACCCCGAAAGATGGGTGATCTATGCGCGTGACAAGGTTTATAAACCGGGCAGTGACCCGGAGGGATGGAAGGATACGGTTTTGAGGCAAGTCAAAAAAGGGGGTAAAACGTGAAAAAGCTAATCCTGTTGGTTGCTGTTTTGTTTATGGCGCCCTGTGTGTGGGCCGCCGAAGAGTTGGATGAAAAGATGCCCGTGGTGGATTGGGAGGCAAACTATGCGCCGGCCAGGGACGCAGGCAAAGCGGCTTTAGCTGCCGGCGAATACGTCACGGCCATTGCCAAGTTCAAAGAGGCTGCCTATGCCACAGCCCTAACATATGTGCGGGCCCTGCAGTTGGGCAACGCTGGGTTGGCATACCTGCAGAGCGCAGAATCCGTAAAGAGCCGGGCAGATGCGAAAGATGCCTTTCAGCTTTATACGGAGGCTTTGGCGCTGTTAGACAAGGCAGACGTTATTTGTGGAAATGGCTGTGTGCATGAAACGAATTGCGCCAACAAGCGCAAGGACGGCCGGGCCCGGTTCAACCGCAGCATCAAGGTGGCCAAGAAGTATCTGAATCGTTAGGCAATAGGGTAGTCTTGTTGACCGCCTGCACATGACGCAGGCGTAGGTGGTTAGAGCAAAATCAAGGAGGAAAATAAATATGAAAAAAGCTCCACTTGAAGGAAACAGGAAACTTGTTATGGCAATCTCTGCGGTCATCGGTATTGTCGCAACCGCTTTGGTTGGGGATCTCGAAACGTCCCAAGCCCTGACGGGCGTGCTGACCATCGTTCTTGGGTATTTCGGTGCCAACGTTGGGGAACATGCCGCGAAACGGAATCAACCCAAAAAGTAATTAGATGGCAAAAGGCCGAAAGGCTAAAGTAGGATTTTCCAGCAAACTCAAGGGCGCCGGCGTTATCGCTGTCGTCCTTGGGTTTGTTGGCCTTGTGGGATGGGGCCTTGTGGAAAAGAAGCAGAAGGAAGCCTATCGCTCAAAGCTGGCTGAGGGTGAAGCCAAGGCCCTGACATTCAAAAAAGAAATACATGCAGCCAAACTACAATCATTGGACGATTTGGATTTGGCCAAGCAAACCGACACTTTGTTTTTCCCAAAGGGCAGTTTGGTAAGTGCGGATATGTTTGGGTTGACCAGGCAGCAAAATGTAGACTGTGACAGCTGCTTGGCATTTCAAGAAGAATACGAACCCACCCTGGCCGAGGCCAATAAGCTTAAATACATTGCCAACGAGGACAGGGACAAAGCTAAAAGGGGCAAGGGGCTTTGGCGGGTAATTGCTATTGGCACCACCGGCTTGGCGATTGGGCTACTCATATTATAGAAAGGGCACTCTAATGTTTAGTTACGTGATTGAGTTTAGGGACCAGACTGGCGAAGGCTTTGCACGGCCAGAACGGCAAGGTCTAACGAGACAGCGGGCCCAGGATGTTGCCATGGCCTACTGCCGCGCCTATCCCCGGCACATGGTTTTCATATATGCGGAAGAAGACAAGCGGGATGGCTTCAACCAAAAGACGCACCTCAAGCGTTGGGCCACGTGGACGAGTACCGAAGTCAAGATTTTTGGCGAAGGTTACCGTGGCCGGCGCGATGTGCCAAGCACGATTATGAAAAAAGCACGTGGCCGAAGTGCCCGCGCTGAATTTCATATCCCAACATTGATTGCAAGGCGGCGCCGCAACTGATAGAGTGACTTCGATCTTTCCTCGCATGGGTTGGGTCAGGGGCCCCCGCGCAATTTGGTGGGGGCCCTAGCATTTTGGCCAACCCAAAATTCAGACCCCAAAAAACTGCACGGAAACGTACCTATTTGGGCAGTTTCATACCCCCACCATGGTGTAATGGCCCGAACTTGCAAAGGGCCGCCACGGGCCTCGCAGGGCCCTTGCAGGCGATTCACCCTTTCACCCCACTAAAGCCCTTCAAATAACAGTACACGGCTCCTAAAAACGGCCCCCAAATTCCCACGGTGGACCGCAAGGGCGCCCTGGGGATTGGTCTGGGTGTTGCCGTGGTTGTTGCAAACCACGCCAACTAGGTATACAATGGACACAAGATGGCAAACGAAAGGAATCAAACATGAAAAATTCTACAGTCATATCCAGGCACAGAAATTTGTACCGTGAATTGATTAAGTATTTTTTGGGAGAATCAAAAAATCCTTCCCGGACTTGCGAGCGCGTGAATCGGTTATGTGAGCAAGATTCCGGTGAAGGTGAGCAATTGATACAAGATGCCTTCGTGGCCGCAAAATCTTTAGGGCCGGAGAACATTGCGGGGATGGCCAAAGTGAGCAGAAAGGACATACTGTCGCAAGGATGGTACGGCAAACCCTTCAACGCTCTTGAGGATGACGGAGAACAGCAAGACCACATCATGGCCCTTGTATCTGCCGAGGGTAAAATTTTTGCAAGAAGTCATAGCAAAGCGGAAGACAGATGACCTTTAGGGGCGACATGTTGGATTCAGAGGACCAGTGGAACCAGCACCGTATCAAATGCCGCATCTGCCGGCGCCACGTAAGCATTGAGGGTTACATAATCCGCGAAAAACAAATCTGTAGCAAAGGGCGCAAGCTGGCAAAGGCTGCTTGGGCCATGGCAGACGCCGCCGCAGAAATGGGCATCGAGTAATGGAATTCAAACCAAACAAACGTGGTTATACAAATGGCACACACCTGCAGGGATATGTGCGAAACGTATCGTTTCCCGAATTGTGCAACGCCTTTGGCCCACCACACCGTGGCCCGGAGATGGATAAAAGCACAGCCGAGTGGGTGTTTGAAAATGTTATCACCGGCGAGGTGTTTACCCTTTACGACTACGAAGGCGGCGACAGTTTGCACCCACCCGTTGGTGATTACGATTGGCATGTTGGCGGCATGGTGCGGGCCAACGAATTTGTCGCGTGGGTCAACGGCGTTTTGTGGGCCAACTAAAAGGAAAGGTGGTATGAGTGAAACTTCTAACTAAGGAATTGGAAAACCAGTTCCAAAAGACTGGCAGCCAGGAAGACAAGGGGCAAGACGCCCTGGTGATTGTGAAATTTTTTACCCCGTGGTCTAACTGGACTTGGTATGCCACCGAGTGGCACCCGGAAGAAGGCAACTTTTTTGGCCTGGTATGTGGGTTTGAAAAGGAATGGGGCTACTTTCACCTGGCAGAATTGGAAGCCCTGAAGGGCCCCATGGGTTTGCGTATTGAGCGCGATCTACATTTCAAACAGGTGCCGGCCAGCACCTTTCATGACACGCGGTCTTTTACAAGCCCACGATAATGTCAGGGTTCTTGTTCCCCGGAGAGTTAGGGATTAGCCACACAGTCTCAGGCCACCCAATGGTTGGGTGCCCTCGCAAAGCGTATACCCAGGGGACCATAGCCATAAGAGCCTAAGCCGAAACCCAGGGCAGGCCCCTGGGTATGGTGGTGCCGGGCTCACCGCCACTGACGAGGCAGCCCAAAGGAGAAACTACAACGGCAAATCTACTGAAGGTTCTAAAAAGAAGAAACCGACTTCTTGATGTTTGGGCAGAGGGCAAAAAGCAAGAGGTTGTTGAGGAAATAGTGGCTATAGAAGACAGGACGGAATTGGCCGTTGTGGCCATTGAAATGTTTTCCAAAATGGAAGCCGATAGAGAATGGGGCACCGCCATGGCTTTTCATACTGAGTTTATCGAAAGGTATAAAGCCCAGTGACCAAGGGCGATGGGGTGCGCCGGCAACCCAAAAGGCGCAAATCGGCGCGGCTAAAAATCACAAACCAGGGCGGGCATTACGAAATCATGGGCATAAGGGGCAGCATGTTGGTATGTGTGCAGGAATTTAGAACCCTGTTTCCCCATTTGAAATTTAGGAAGGGCACCACCATTGAGGTGTTGGCCACGTTGAGGCCGGCCAAAAGGCGGGCGGCCCGGTAAGCTGGGCACAAACAGTGTTGCAAAGCAAGGCAACAAGCTATACAATGCCAACAATGAAAGGAGCCTATGGCCAAACGGTACACGAAGGAACAATTAGCAGAAGCCCTGGGCATGTCGGAAGGGCTGTTACGGATGGAAGTTGAGAGGCTAAATAGCCCAATGGATTACGCCAAGGTGGACGGCAAAGTGAAAAGGGTTTTCACCGAAGCCAACCGCCTGCAAATAATCCAAAACAGAAAAAAGCGGGGGTTGGACACACCGCCATTGAAGTAGCCCATGGGCGTGTGCCCTGGGCGAGGAAGCCAACCCATGCGAAAGGAAAATAAATGGCGTTAGCCAAAGCGGTAAATACGCAGAGATATGTGCGGATAGCAATTCACGGACCAACTGGGTCGGGCAAAACCTTGACTGGGTTGATGTGCGGTGAAGAACTAGCCGAAATTGAAGAGGCGCGGATGGCAATGTACGACTCAGAACGAGGCTCTGACTTTTATACAGAGTCAGTTTCGACAAGAACATGCCACCCGAAAGCGTTTGATTTTGATGCCGACTACGACAAGTCGTTGTGGGGAGCTTCTCAATTTGTCAAAAATATAGTTGTCAAAAATCACAGAGTCGTGCTGATGGATTCTTTCACCCACATTTGGGAAGCGGCTCGAAATTCTTACAACGGACCCAAGGGGGAGAATGGGCAAATTCCAATCCATGCCTGGGGTCCAATCAAAACAAAATACAAAGCCATAATGGATGGCCTTCAAAATCTGCAAGCTCACGTCATCATCATTGGGCGTGAGGGTGTTGAGTATGGAGAAACCGAAGATGGTACAGATGGGGTGATTGGTAAAAAGATGAAAGCCGAAGCCGAAACTGAATACGAAATGAACATGAGTATTCGGATGGAGCGTGTCGGTCAGAAACGCAGGAATGATAAATTTGCTGTTCGGGCTATTGTAGAAAAAGATAGAACGGGCATCATGCAGGGTAGGGTGATTGTCAATCCTACATTCAAAACCCTACTTCAACCAGTTATGCGGATGCTGACTGCAAAGAAGCAGGGAAAAATACAAACAGCGGAAGAGATCCAGCGCAAAGACTCAGAGAAATTTGCAGGGACAGACCATGCAAAAGAAGCCAAGTCAAGCGAGATCAAACTAACACTTCGGACCATGCTCAATGAAGCTAAGACTCAGGCTGATTTGAAACTGGCCTATAAGCACATGCAAAAACAAAAAACCGGGATGACCCCTGGTGATATTTCAATCGTCCGTCACCTGTATGACGATATGACGGATAAGTTTGCAAAGGGGAACGACACAGATAGAGAGAAAGGACAACTACTCATATTCTTAGAGCCCATTGTCCTGGGTATGGACCCGAAAGATTTTCACGCCTTAGTGGGTGAAGTTTTGAAAGGTCGCCATCCTGAATGGTCAGATGGTTTTGAACTGCTCGATCTTCGGGCTTTGAAAGCAGGACTTCAAAACCGACCAGCCCAAACTCAACTGGTATAGGAAAGGGACAAAAAAGGATGACAGTCACACTCTCAAAAGAGACTGGAGAAAAAGCTACATCTATTCAAGGCAAAGCTCTAAGCCTGTCGATCACCAATGATGACGATCTACAGCTTGCGGCTGATATGAAAAAAGGTGTAGACGGTTTGATAAAACAAGTTGGGCTGACATTTGACGAGCCTGTGAGTCAAGCTGACCAACTGCATAAAACGCTTGTCGCTAAACGGAACCTACATCTGAACCCGTTGAAGGATGCCAAAAAAATGATTGTTGGCAAAATTGGTACCTTCGCGACACAGCGCGAAAACAGGCTGGAAGAGGAAAAACGGAAACGCCAGCAGGTTATTGATGATGCTTTGGCAGAGCAAAAACGAATAGATGATGAAGCTCTCGAAAAAGCGGCAAAGGCTAAGACTCCAGCGGCGGCACAAAAAATATTGAAAAAAGCCGAAGCAGAGTCAATACCTATTCCACCTGTAATTGATATAGCTGAACCCGCAAAAACCGCTGGCCTATCTGTAGGCAAAACGTGGTTCGCAGAAGTAAAGGATGTCAAAGCGTTGTGCCAAGCGGTTGTGGATGGCAAGGTGCCAGCCCACTACGTTGAAGCGAATATGAAAATCCTGAATGCCCTGGCTAAGGCTCTAAAAAAAGAAGATATTGGAGTCGCAGGTTGCATCGGGAAAAACAAGCCGCTTATAAAATAAAGTAGTAACCAGGGGCCCGGCCTCTTGCATGGGGCCGGGTGCCCTTTTATAAAGGGGGTACATGTTCAAAACGCTGTATAAGAAAACTGCAATTATGTTGGTTGGGTCATTGGTGCAGCGTGGCAAATTTAGCAAGGCCCGCCGGGTGTGCAGATTTACGGAAATACACCACGCCCTCACGAAAAAGGTGCCGCAATATTCGGAAGGCTTGCGATCAAATATATTTATTTTGGTGGAATATTGCCCCCATTGTTTTGACAATTGGATTCCAGGACCAAAGCACGTGAATTGCCAGTGCGACATAGTGAGCTTGAGCTAATGACCACATGCCTGTAATATTCCCCGGCGCTCAGACTTACTGAGCAATGGTTTGGACCCAACCCATGCGAAGGGGAAACAATGTCAAACAATCAATCGTGGATAGCGGACCCGGCACTTGAACGCCGTATGGGCCGCAATGCGTACAGGTTGCTGTGCGTGATGGTCAAACACGCCTACGGGCACCGCAGGTTATTTCTGAAACCCGAACACCACAATGTTTATGCACTCAAACCCCACATGTCACGCCGGCAAATGGGTTGGGCACTCACCCAATTTCAAGACATGAATAAATTGACCCAAGAGGAACGTCAAACATGGGCCACCAAACGCCTTGCTTATTTGGAAACGGGTGGCCTGGGTGGTGGTTGGATCAAATGCGAACGCCGTAATTACCCAGGAAATCCCAATGGTGCCACAAGGTTTGTTATTCCTTTGAGGCTTTTGAAGCGGGTTGGTGTTGTGGCCCGAAGGGCCCGGACCCGATTGCTTAACATATCTAGGCCTTCTGGTTTAACTATTAAGTCTTTTGGGGCCCCGGTTATGAAATTGCCGGCGGTAGTAGCCGAGATTTTGGACAAGAACGGAAGCTTGGTTGACGCTTTTAGAGCACTAAAGAGCAGGGGTGTGGGTTGGGCAGCCGGGTAAAGTCGCGCCTGCAGCGGCGGGCAAAACCTAAAACCACACACCCGGAGTTGATTATGGCCAGCATGCTGAAGAAGGCCAACATTCGGTTTACGGCCCAGGCCAACATACTGGGCACACCGGACTTTTATCTAAAGGGCACCAGGGTTTTGGTTTTTGTGGATGGTGATTTTTACCACGGGTTCAATTTTAGTTCTTGGCGGCACCGGCTCCCGGCACAATGGCGGGCCACAATTACCGCCAACATCGGATATGACATGCGGCTAAATCGTAGGCTACGGGCCGCCGGTTGGAAGGTGATTAGGGTTTGGGAACATGATTTAGTAAGGGAACCCAGGGCTATGCTGTTGCGGGTGACGGCGGCCCTTGGATAAAAACCTTTGGACAGGTGGCGAAATTTCTAAACGGCAAACGCACGGGTGCTTCCCGGTGGGAATGATCTACCCACAATTCCAGGTTCGAATCCTGGCCTGTCCTTTTGATTTGTAACCAACAGAAAGGAAAATAACATGGCTACATATAATAAGGTTGTCATGATTGGCAATCTAACTAGAGAGCCTGAATTGAAATACACGACTGCCGGCACGGCGTTGTGCAAATTCGGGATTGCAACAAATCGTAAATTCAAAAGGGGTGACGGGTCACCGGGTGAAGAAGTTTGCTTTGTCACCTGTGTGGCGTGGGCCAAAACCGGCGAGGTGGTGGCCGAACATTTGCACAAAGGAAGCCAGGCCTTGGTTGAGGGCCGGCTGACCTTTTCAACATGGCAGGATGACGGCGGCAACAAACATTCCAAACATGAGATTGCCGTTGAACGGGTTGTGTTTTTGGGACGGCCACAACAGCAAAGCGATGTGCCGCCGGCCAACAGGGAGCAGGAAGAAGCCCAGGTGGAGCCAGTCGAAACACAGCCTGCAGAACCGCCACCAGCACAGGATGCCGAGGAAGACGAAGTACCGTTTTGATGGCGGCCCCCGCAAAGCAAAGCAGCATGTTTGGTGACAACGGCATGCCGCCCTTTGTGCGGGGTAGTGACACCAGCGCGGCGGCCGCCAGGTCGGTGGCCATTGATGTGCGGAGCATGAAGGAAAAAATTGCGGCGTATATCAAAAACAAAAACAAATTCGGGGCCACGTGTGACGAGGTGGAGAGGGCATTGAAGATGCCACACCAAACCGCATCGGCCCGGATACGTGGATTGTTCACGGATGGCCGGCTGCAGGATAGCGGGCAAAGGCGTATGACGAGGACCAAGCGAAAAGCAACAGTATGGATTTATGGTGCGGGCCCAGGAATCGAACCTGGCATCTCTGGGACATGAACCCAGCGGGCCGCCGAGGCCCCTGCCCGCACGGAGATACTAGCAAGGAACGCAGTAAACCAAAAAGGAGATGGCATGATTGAGCTAGGCGATGAAGTGAAAAGCATAATAACCGGGCACAAAGGTGTGGTGATTGGTATTTCAGAATGGTTGACTGGGTGCCGCACCGTTGGTGTCAAGGCAACAAAAATGGAAAAAGACGGAAAGGAAGCTGAAAACATTTGGCATGATGAGGTGACGTTGAAAATTACCAAAAAGCATGCTTTGAAATGGGCTGGCCGAGTCAAGGCAAAAACAAAAGACAAGGGCGGCCCACGGGAAACGCCACAAAGGACACTGGCGCCGGGTAGGTAAAAAAAGACCGGCCCCTGCTTTGTGGGCGGGGGCCGGCGGCACTGCCATGAGGTAGAACAGGTGCTAGAAAGAGGCTTGCGCCTTTTTCGTTCAACGATTGTTCGAGTAGGGTAGCATAAAAAAAGGAGGACACATGATTGGCATGCGAAAAAAGGACTGGGTTCATTTGGTTCGTGAATTTGTAAAAGGAACGGGACAAAAAGCCCCCAGTAAATTGATTGACCGCACTAAAAAGCATGCGGTGATACGGATAAACATGCTTCGCAGCGAGGTAGGGGAGATGGTGCGGGCTGAACAAAAGATTGACATGCCCGGCGTGGCCGGCGAATTGTCCGATGTTATCTATGTGGCCATTGCCACGGCCCTTGAATACGGCATCAACATTGATGATGTGTTCCGGGCGGTCCATAAGGCCAACATGGCCAAGCGGTTCCCCAACGGCAAATTCCAAATCCATCAAATAACCGGCAAGGCCCTAAAGCCCCCACGGTGGCGGCCCGCCAATGTGGCCGGCATCCTCAAGGGCTACAAGCCGCCCAAAAAGAAAAAATGAAAACGCTAATTTCTAGGGTGGACTTTGAGGAATTCAGGGATTTTTTGAAAGCCAACGGGTACAGGGAATTGGACCCCACGGGCGATTATGAAATCCTGCGGGTGCAACGCGGGTGCGGGCCGCTGCTGTTGGCATTCAGAAGCGAAAAAAGAAAAACCACCTACACCTTGTCAACAAACGGCACCGCGTTACTTAGTCGGTTTGGCGCTTATAAAGAAAAAGTGAAACCAATAGACCAGGTTTTAGAACTGGTGGCCACGCTTGACATGGAAGGGTGGACATTTGGATACGAAGGCATGGGCCGAACCTATATAGATTCAAATGGCGAAAGGATTTACGGCAACACAATTGGCGACTGTATAAGGACCATGTTGAAGCGTGGCCTTGAACACCTAAAACGGCAGGACATGGAGGTATCAAATGAGAATAATTAGTTTTGCCTGGACGACCCAGGCGTTTTTGGCCGGCACCAAAACGGTGACCCGGCGCATGTGGAAGGAATGCAACGTAAAGCCTGGGGATTTGATGCAGGCGTGGGACAAAAGCCCCAGGGCCAAGGGCAAGCGGGTGGGCACCATAAAGATATTGAAGGTGGACCGCGAACCCCTGCATGACTTTTTGCAGCACGGGGAGGAAGAACTAAAGCGCGAGGGCGGGCTTTGGAAAACAGATGGCGAATTCATTGCCGAGTTTCTAAGGGCCAACCCCGACATGCTGGCAACGGACAGTGTGTGGCGCATTGAATTTGAACGGCACAGGGAAACCCACACGGTGGCCATATGCCACGCCGACATTGTGGATAAGCAAGGGGATTCATTTTCGGCAAACTGTTTGGCAGAAATTGCCAAAGGCAAGGTGCCACCCTTGATCTCAAAGTCCTTTGACCAAGCGGGGCCAGTCATGGGGCAGGTAAAACGCCTCTTCGTTCAGGGCAACTCGCTAAACGCCGAGATACTTATTGACCCCTACCTTTTGGAAAGCCATGTTTTTAGGCCGGGCGGCGAAATGGTTACAACCCACCAAACCGTTTCGGATGGCAAGGATGTACGAGTGATAGACAAAATGAATTTGCATGACATTGGGGCCGTTGAACGCAGCAATGACGTTTACTAAAAAGGAGAAAAAATAGCATGGCAAAATGGAAACCAAATGATGAAACCCACGCAACACGGGTTTTAGAAAACGTGGCCACGGACGGGGCCAAAATCCTCAAAGATAAAAAGCACAAGTTGTTCAAGAATGTGGCCCTGATTGTGTTGGTTGAAGTGGCCAACGGTGCGTTGAACGTCATCAAGGAACACGAGGCCGGCAGGGCAAAAATGGCCACGGGCAAATTCATCTACGTGGGCAGCGGCATCAACCACGTGGTTACGGCCATGGCCGCCGGGTGCGTGGCCAAGATGAAAACGCTGGGCATGGCGGTACCCGAATGACGGCCCCAGTTTACGAAGACCAAAATTCGGTTGATGGTTTTACATTGGCCGACTTCCGCAAAATAATCAAAGAAGCCGAAACAGATTCTTTGGTTCAACGTGTCGCCACGGCTACCGTAACAATTTGGAAAAGCCGGGACCAGGCCAGGGGAACAGCGGCCCTGCAGGATGCTGCAATTCATAAGCAGCTGCCACGCACCCACGCCATGGAAAAATGCGTCAAGGTGCTGCGGTGGTTTGCCAACGCCAACGAGGAAAACCACATGGACCGCTGCTTTTGGTGTTCTTCGCACATAGTGGAAGAAGGCCATGCAGATCCATGCGGTGTGGTGGATGCCAAAAAGGTTTTGGAAGAACTTGACAAAACCTAAGTTTGAACAGGTACACAAAACAAAACGACTGACCTATGCCCAGTTAAAAGGGCTGTACGACATATCGTCATATATTGATGCCGCAATTAGGGTTGAACAACTGATGATTGAAAGGGAATTGGTAAAGGCATTTGAACTAAACATGTGGCCCGTGGTTGTTTATGACGGATTGACCGGCAACACCATTGAATATGAACGCCCAGGCTTTTGGCTGCGGTTGAAACTTCGGTGGTTCCTGTGGCGCAAAAAACGAAAGGAACGCAAATGACTGGACGCAGTCTTGGCAAAATTATATGGACCACCATATGGGCTACTTTGGCACTTGCTCTTTGGTCATTTTGGTTAGGTGTCATAGTCAAAATGGCTGTGACGTTTTACAAATTCGGTTACGGATTTTCAGCAATTGTTTCGTCATGGTAGACGTGGCGCTGGCCCTATCGCTGTTGCTAAATGGGGTGCTGGCCTTTGCGCTGTTTGGTGCAGCGGCAAAGGTCAACATTCTAAATAGGTCAAATAATCTCTTGAGGGATGAACTAAGAAAAAGGAGTGGGTATGGGCAAAACAACAGGAATTGAATGGACAGACGCCACGTGGAACCCAATGACCGGGTGCGTAAAGGTCAGCGCCGGGTGCAAAAACTGTTACGCCGAAAGGGTGTCATTGCGGTTTGGCGACAATTTCAAATACAAATTCCACCCGGACAGGCTGGCGCAGGTGGGCAAGTGGGGCAAACCTAAAAAAATATTTGTTTGCTCCATGTCTGATTTGTTTCAAGAACAAGCCACCGATGATGAAATCAGGCAAGTGTTTGAGGCCATGGGCGCCGGCCCGCGCCACACGTACCAGGTGCTAACCAAGAGAATTGAACGTGCCGTTGAATGGGCAAGCCAAAGGCCTGGCAATTTGCCGTGGCCCGCAAACACGTGGTTGGGCACTTCGGTGGAAAACCAAGAGGTGGCCCGCGAACGCATACCCCATCTGTTGCGGTCAAAGGCGCCTATAAAATTCCTAAGTGTTGAACCATTGTTGGGCCCCGTGTCATTGGCCCATTGGCTAAAAGGAATTGACTGGGTGATTGCCGGCGGCGAATCCGGGCCCAAATTCAGACCCGTTGAAGCCGGTTGGCTTCGTGTTATTAGGGACGAATGCCGGGCGGCGGGGGTGCCGTTCTTTTTCAAACAGTGGAGTGGGTTGCGGCCAAAGGATCAGGGCAACTTACTTGATGGCAAAGTTTGGCAGGAAATGCCAAAGACGGAGGCGTGAATGGGCTGGCTTTATGTGCCGGGGTCGGAGGATTGGAATTGGGACTCGAACTCGCACTCGGAGAAAGTTACAAAACCGTGGGTTACATTGAGCGGGATGCCTACGCAGCGGCCGATCTTGTGGCGAGGATGGCGGACCAGGCCATGGATAAAGCTTCTATTTGGGACGATATTGAATCCTTCAAAGGCAAACCATGGCGCAGCTGAGTGGATATCTTCTCTGCGGGTTTCCCCTGCCAACCATTCAGCACGGCGGGCAAAAAACTGGGTATCGCAGACAAACGTTGGATCTGGCCAACGATCGACAGAATCATTGGCGAAGTGGGATCCAGCATCCTCTTCTTGGAAAACGTTCCAGGGCTCCTTGTTCACCAAGGGGGGATGGGAAGTCTTTTCGGATGCCTGGCCAACAGAGGGTTCGATGCTAAATGGGGTTGTTTCACAGCAGCGGAAGTCGGAGCATCCCACTTACGAAAAAGAGTATTCATTCTGGCTTACACCAAAAGCTCAGGAGCATGGGGAGAAATCCGAGACATTTGTGAAAAGAATGGGCGACAGAAAGCCAGGCGCTTTCAGTGGACTTCGGGCCCAGACGGAGAGATGGCCAACGCCCAGGGCGGTAGACTACAAACACAAAAGAGCCAACCCATCAGAACTTCGGAGGACATCGCCCGGACTTCCGGCTCGAACAACAACGTGGAGGACTCCGCAAGCATCGGATTGGAAGGGGGTGAATCACACCGGATCAAAGACGAACTCTGGTACTTCCCTCCCTGCCCAGGCGACGTTGAGGGATGGAAACAATATGGGGGTCCACAACCCGCGCTTCGTAGAGGCCCTGATGGGATGGCCTATTGGGTGGACAGAATTCGAGTCATTGGGAACGGAGTGGTTCCATTGGAAGCAGCTTATGCGTTCAATGTTCTTGCGACTCGTGCGGCGATGATTTGAAATGGTAGACGGCGGGAGCATAGCCACGGCCGAGGGCATTTTCAGGGACAACGAAAGGCGCAAAGGCCGGGCCAACAAAATAGACCACGCTGGTGCCGCAAGTTTTGCAAAAAAATCACGGTGCCCCACTTGTGGGAACACCGGCATGGTTGTGGACTCAACGACTGGGCGCCGCAAATCATGTCCTAATCCAAAACACAAAAGGAAAACCACATGAGAAAAGAATTTAGAATGGACCCGGAGACATATACATGGCTCCTAAAACAAGCTGAAAGGGAAGAAGCGTTGGCAGTTATTGGTGGCAACATGGGTTTTATAGCCGACACCATGGAATCGATTTTGGGAAAGGGCCCCCGTATTTTCACAGCCATTGCCGTTGAAGCAAACCCAGGTGGCGGCAAGGTTGGGGAACACCTTATTGATGGCCATTTCAAATCTGATAAATATACATGGTCCCCGGTGGACTTTGTGCCGCTGAAGCTCACTGACAAAATGGCGCAGCCTGTACTTTGGAAATATGCCCAGCAACGCAAAGCGGTTGACTTGGCTTTTGCCAAAGACCTTGAAACGGCGTTGGTGAATGCGGGGTTTGAACCACCTAGTAATTATTTCGAGTGACCGGGCCAGAGCCGGCATGGCTAACGCCGGCTGAAACAAAATGTGAAAAGTGCGGGGAGCATGTAAAGCGGGGCGAATATCAAAACACGCCCCTGGGATTTGTTTGCATGCCGTGCATGGCCATAATCCTAAAGAAGTTTCCCGGCGGCAAGTTTCCAAATTGCAAATGCAAATCTTGGAACCCGCCGTGCGGTAGGGAAAATCACAAACGCTATGAACATTTTTGCACGGCCTGCGGGCACCACCCTGATTGCTGCCGGCGGGCCAAACGTTGAAAAGAACGGGGGCCCTAAACCCAGGCAAGTGGTCCAATTCCGAAAACAAATCACCCATGAAGCGGTGGCGGCGGCGTAAAACGGATGACAAGCCACTGGGCCCCAGAGCCCTTCAACGCCACAAAAAAAACCTGGCCATCAAAAGGGCGAAGATAAAAGGCCAGTCATTGCAAACGATAAAACGCAAAGAGGGGCAACGCATTTGGTCAGTCTGGGTGCGAAAGGTGCAGGTGGTTTACCTGTACCTAACCGAAGGAATTGATTATGGCCGTTGTGAAAAATGCGGGTGGGTGGTGGACCTCGAAGGCGATCACGTGGTGCCTAAAAGTAATTTCAGAATAATTTTGCATGACCCCCTAAACGGTCAGGTGCTTGACCATGGATGCAATGATGAAAAGGGAAGCGTCCACACCAAAGGAACCGATTACCGCAGTGCCGGCATGCGAAAGTTTTACGCAAAGGTGGCCGCCCACCATTGGGGCCAGCATGGCCCTAAGGGAATTTGGAATATGAACGGCGCTGGCCACAAATGGATTGGGCGCAAAGCCCCAAAATTGTCCATACCTGGCCTTGAGCTTGACACCCTACGGGTGCCCCGGTAGGGTGGCCGCATGGTAATGACCACCGAAAGCATGATGAAGAAACCCATAAACAAAACCAAAGATGAACCCGGCCCAAGGAAATACCCGGCACCAGTCTTGCCGGCAGAGACACCGGCCCGCATACAAATTCGCCAAAAATATAAAAAGGGCCTTGACGGCATGGTTGTTCCAGAAGAACACGTGACCATAATCTACAACTACGTTGGTAGGGGCAAAGGTGGTTCGTTCAAAGTGCCACGTGCCACCATGGATACTTTTTGGAAAGCAATGCAGTCATGAATTCGCCGCGAACTAGGCCTTCCGGCAGGCCAAGCTCGGATACGGATCACCCTTGCCGCATAGGGATGGCCACCGAGCATGTCAAAATCTAAAGCAGACGACCAAAAGAATTTCCTTCTAGACCTTCTGAAAACCGCCGAGGTGGTGGAGGCCTCGGTGCCGCAGCCAGACCCAAACAATCCAAGGGTCCATGAAACCAGAAACGTAACCGTTATAAAAACCAGCCTCAAAAGATTCGGGCAAGTGGTGCCCATACTCTTGGAGGCCGGCACTGATGTGATTGTTTCGGGCCACGGCACGTTGCGGTGCATCAAAGAATTGGGCATGGGTCACGTGTTGGTTGTGCGGCGTAAATTCAAATCCAAAAAAGAGCGCGAACAATTGCGGGACATGATGAATCGTTCCGCTGAATTGGCAGAATGGGATTACGAACTTTTAGGCAAGGCCATCCGTGGGTACCAGAGTGATGAAAATATGGCCAAGTTGGGTTGGGAGCAATACGAATTGGGCCCCATCTTGGCCGCAGATTGGAAGCCACCACCGCTAAATGATTTACCACCCAACGAAAACCAAGGTTCCAAAATGGGCCAACCCATTGTGGTGACCAAGGACCAGCGCGAAGTCATTAGCCGCGCAATCGCCAAGATGAAAAAAGGCGAAAGCGACCCCAAAATGTCAGAGGGCCGATGCCTGGAATTGATCTCTGCGGATTATCTTGCTGGGACATGATTGTTTATTTGGCCTACTCCCCAGGGGCCAACACCACACTAATCAACCACCGGGATGACGGCCCCGTGAATTTGCTGGTCAGTTTTTTGGAACTGAAAAACTTTTTGAAGCATCGGCACAAAATGAACATCGGTATGTGGTGCTTGGACTCCGGGGCCTTTTCGGTATACAACCGAAAGGCGGTCATTGCCCTGGATGATTACATAGCCGCCGCCAAGGATTCGGACGCCAACGAAATCTTCTCCCTCGATGTGATTGGTGACGCTGACCAATCGCGCAAAAACACAACGGCCATGTTGGGGGCCGGCATTCAAGCCATTCCCACATTCCACCACGGCACACCATGGGCCGAACTTGAAGCCATGGCCAAGGATTTTGACAAGATTGCTTTGGGCGGCATGGCCCGGAGGAATGACGCCATCAAAATAAAATGGCTCCAACAATGTTTCGCACGGATTTGGCCAAAGAAGGTCCACGGATTTGGGTGCGCGTCTGGCCGGGTCATCATGGAAGTGCCTTTGGATTCGGTGGACGCAAGCAGTTGGACCTACGCACCACAAGCGTTTGGGCAATGGGCCGGGTTCACGGGCCACCAAATTCCACTACATTCAAAGGGCATGAAGGATTTTTGGGTTGAAGTCATTGAACATCAGAAGCGAGAACGAAACGGCACCAGGCGTTGGGCCTCAACGTGGGCCGCTACAAAGGAGGCAGTCATATGAAAAGCGTTGTCATTGTGAGTGGCGGCATGGATTCGATAACCCTGCTTTACCATTTGAAAGAAATAGGCCATGAGGTAAAAGCCCTGGGTGTGAATTACGGGCAACGGCATGCCAAAGAATTGGTGGCCGCCGCAGAGATTTGCACAAAAGCGGAAGTGCATTTTGAAATCGCCAACCTTCAACCCATCAACCAATTCCTGCAAGGCAGCAGCCAAACCAGCAAGGACGTTCAGGTTCCAGATGGCCACTACGCAGATGAATCTATGAAAAAAACCATCGTGCCCAACCGAAACATGATTATGCTTTCGGTGGCCATTGGGTGGGCCGTGAGTTTGAAATACGATGCCGTGGCCTACGGGGCCCACAGTGGTGACCATGCTATCTATCCAGATTGCCGGCCAGAATTTGCGGATGCCATGGCCACTGCGGCCAGCATCTGTGACTGGAACCCAATCAAATTGCTGTCACCTTTCACTGGCAAAACAAAATCTGACATTGCGGTTTTGGGTTACCGGCTCGGCGTTCCATTTGACAAAACGTGGTCTTGCTATAAGGGTCGGGCCCTGCATTGCGGTTTGTGTGGCACCTGCGTTGAACGCAAAGAAGCCTTTGAACTTGCCGGCCTCGTTGATCCAACACAGTATGAAGGTGCGGTGAATTGATTACCCTGGTGGCCTGCGGGTCTAAAAAAGTGGACCACGCCGCGCCGGCAAGTGAATTGTACGTGGGCCCGTGGTTTTCTAAAGCGGCTCGATACGCAAAGGAGGTTCTAAAAAATGACTGGGCCATCATATCGGCCAAGCACGGCCTCTTGGACCCTGACCAAATTATTGAACCCTACGATGTTTCACTTGTAAAAATGCCAATGAAAAGCCGGCTTCAATGGTCTACGTGGGTGCGTGTCCAAATAATCAAACGGTGGCCCGGCGAAACCTTTGTGGTTCTGGCGGGCGCAAAATACAAAGCGGCTTGCCGTGGGCTCAATGCCAGTTATCCATTGACCGGCCTGACCCTTGGCCAGCAGTACCAGTTTCTAAATTCCAATTTCAAAACACGCGAAGAATGGGAGGCAAACCGATGAGCGTTTGGCGTTTGACCAAGAAGTTCAAATTTGAAGCCAGCCATCAACTCATGCACCACGATGGCAAATGCGCCCGGCTGCACGGGCACAGTTGGAATGGCGAAGTAATTGTTGAGGGCTATTCGTTGAACACGGATGGCCCAAAGGAAAACATGGTCCTAGATTATTCGGATATGAAAGCCATTTTGAAACCGCTTATTGAAACGTACTTGGATCATTGGCATTTGAACGACACCCTAAAAACTGACATGCCAACATCAGAATACGTGGCCAAGTGGCTGTATGAAGATTTGAAAATAAAGTTGCCGATGCTTTTGGCGGTGGTTATTGAAGAGACTTGCACTAGCCGATGCGAGTATAGGGAAAATGAATAAACCCAAAACCCACATTTATGGCCTGGTTGACCCGAGGACAAACAAGATTCGATATGTTGGCAAAACTGTCAACATAAAACGCAGGCTACAAAATCATCTTTGTCCTGCCTCTCTCAATCGAATCAGACACGTGGCGCAGTGGTTGAAGGGGTTGGTTCAGCACAATAGCCGGCCCACCGTGGTTATTTTGGAAACCGTAAAAGAATCTGACGCCGACAAAACCGAAAGACGTTGGATACGAAGGTTCAAAAAGGCTGGTTTGAAACTGACCAATTTGACACCTGGTGGTGAAGGCGGCGCAACCTATGGTCGGTTAGGAAGCAAATGGAGTCCAGAACAATATTTGAATTATGCAAAAACAAGGACAGGTATGAAGGTTGCTAGAACGGCAAAAGGCAATCGTAACAGGGGAATAGGAATCGCTAAACACTGGGCTGAAATGAGAAAACTGGGCATACGAAAAAAAGGCCCTGTTCATACAGCCGAATCAAAAGCGAAAATTGGTTTGAGTCATAAAGGCAAAAGGCTAAGCGTAGACCACCGAGCAAAACTTAGGGCCGCCAAGCTCGGAAAAAAGTGGACGCTTGCGCAATATCAAAGCAGAGGGCGGGCCCTAAAGGAGAGTTCACAATTAGTCCTAAGACTTATTTAGTGAACGAGATCTTTCTATAGTTTGCAGGGAGAAGGCATGCGGGCCGGCACGGCCAACGTGTTTGTGCGGTTCACCGGGTGCAACTTGGAATGCAAACACGAAACGCATGGCTTTGATTGCGACACCGAATTTGCCAGTGGGCGGCGCATGACCTTGCCGGAAATCTTGGCTGAAATGAAAACGGTTGGCGGGAAATGCAGGTCTGTTATTTTTACAGGTGGCGAACCCTTACTGCAGCTACACCATATATTTGTGCATGTTCTAAAAACAGAAGGTTGGTTTGTGGCCGTGGAAACCAATGGCACCAAACCCGTGCCTGGAAATGTTGATTGGGTAACCCTCTCGCCCAAGGTAGCGGAACACGCATTGAAACTTTTAGAAGCTGACGAACTGAAATATGTACGGGGCTACGGACAGGGCATTCCAAAGCCCACGGCCAAGGCCCCTCACCTACTGATAAGCCCGGCGTTTGACGGCGCCCAAATAAACCAACGCACCTTGGAGTGGTGCATTCAGCTGGTAAAGGAAAACCCCACGTGGCGGTTGTCGGTACAGCAGCATAAATCCTGGGCGGTACGGTGACACGCAAACACGAAGAAGAAATTCTTGAATATTTATTTGATGTATTGGTAATTTTAGCTGCCGGCATCATCGTGTATAAGGGTTTTCCTGCATGGGGGCCGGCTGGGTGTGTAGCTGTGGCCCTAGGAATTAGGTTGTGGTGGCGGCTAAAAAGCTAAAGCCTGGCCGGGTAAGCCTCGATGACATACTCAAAGAAATACTAAACGACCCGGATTTAAGCCCGGAAACCAAAGAGGACATGCGGCATTGGCTACGAGAGGCCAAGAGGGAATTTACGAAAGGGAAAAAATGGAAAAAGTCAGGCCGGTAGAAGTCATACATCTAACGTGGGAAGAGGTATTTGACCGCATCATGGGTGGTGGACCCCAGGGCAAAAAGGTTTGGGGCGTACCCAGGGGCGGCAGCATCGTGGCCGGCCTTCTTCAAATCTGCAAGGGCAACAAGGTGGTGGACTTCGCCCAAGAGGCCGACATAATTGTTGATGACATTGTGGCTTCGGGCAGGACAAAGAAAGAGGCCGAGGAACAGGTACCCGGAAAAGGTTGGTGGGCCCTGGTGCCAAACAAAGTGCCAGGAAAATGGGTGCAGTTCCCGTGGGAAAAACCCGGTGACCAGGACATGGAACACACGGTGGTGCGGCAAATTGAATATTTAGGGGAGGATCCAAAGCGGGAAGGGCTCATGGACACGCCGGCCAGAGTCATCAAAAGCCTAAAGGAAATGACCGGCGGGTACCTGCAAGACCCCGAACAAATATTGGCCCGCAGCTTCAAGGTTGATTATGACCAGATGGTTGTGGTGAAGGGCATTGATTTTTGGAGTTTGTGCGAACACCACATGATGCCCTTCCACGGTACCGCCACGGTGGCCTATATACCCAAGGGCAAGGTCGTGGGCCTAAGTAAAATCCCACGGCTGGTTCATTGTTTCGCAAAACGGTTGCAGGTCCAAGAACGGCTCACCCAGGAAATCGCCAACGCCATGCAAAAACACCTTGAACCCCTCGGCGTGGCGGTTGCCATAAAAGCCAATCATCTGTGCATGGCCATGCGTGGAATAAAAAGTGATAGCGAAATGGTGACCAGTTGTTTGCTCGGGGCGTTCAGGAAAAATGCCGAGGCAAGGTCTGAATTTTTAGCACTCAGTAAGTAGGTCAAATGGCCAACCACGAAAACACATGCGACTTTTGCCAGCGGGATAACTTCAACCCTGAGGACAATCTGTGTGCGGGCTGCAGGAAATTACTGGGCGCCAACATCGTGACCACCAACCTGCCCGGCGTACAAGGCGCCTTTGACATGGCCACCAAAGCAATGATGGCCCACATGGTCACCTTGGTACCGGCCTGGAAGGAAATGATGGGGCAACCATTGATAGGGGAAATAGAAGTAGAACCCATGAAATACCGACAAAGCCCGGGCATGAGCGTAAAAATTGAAATCCGTTTTCACGAACCACCACCGAAGCCAGCAAACACGAAAGGTACAAAATGACCCATGCGAAAGGCGGCACCTTGATAGGAGAATGGCCAGAACTAAAACCAGGGCAGCGTTGGACGGTTGGAAAAAAGCGCGGCCACAATTTCAACAGGACATACCCGGCACAAAAAAGCCCCTACGCCGCTGGCACCCAAAGAAAATTGCTTGACCGTTATTTGAAAATCCTGGTGTTCTTGGAAAAGAGGTTGGCGGGCCGACTGGCAAGCATAATGTGCATAGAACTGGGGGCTTATATGGATTTGACCCCAGCTGCCACCAACATAACCTGCCAACACCTGTGCGATTACTTGACCAAGAACCACCTAGAGGCCAGGAAAATTCTGCAAAGAAGCACGCCACGTGGCATTGGGGTTTCCTGGGAAGGCATGGATTCAATTGATACGGGGATCCAAATGCTAAAGCAGCACATGCGGCAGGTGCCCAAATGACCACATTGCCAAAAGGTTGGAACCCCAGGGATACAGCCCATGCGGTTGAGTGCCTACAATTTTGGATTGATTGCACCGATGGCAGGCGCAACCTAAGAGATTTTATTAGGGAACTTGGCAAAGAACATTTTGCCCCAACCTCCATGAAGGGCTTGTTTGAATCGCTCTCCATAGTTGAAGGCTTCGTTGATGGCGCCAAGTCCGTTTTGGAAATGTGGAGATACGCGCAACCTGACAAAACTTGGAGTCATGATTACAACAAAGGATTCCACGAAGGATCAAGGAACGCCATGGATACCATCGTTATTGTTTTGGCAAAGCGTTATGCCCCAAGAATGGCAGAGGCGGGTTTTGAGGTGCCCAAATGAAGTTTCTAAAAGCCTTGGCATACATTGCTGCCCAACCCATGTTTTTTGTGGCAACAATAACTATGATCCCCGGTATTTTGGCCATCATGCCAGGGGCGGCCCTCATGTGGTTGGCCGATGGAATAGAAAAGTGGTCTGACCGGGGCGCCAAGTGAACAAGGTGCCGTTCCCCAAAATAAAAAACGGCAAGGCCACCATGTTGGTAAGGGGCGAAGGAAAAATTTGCCCAACCTGCTATGGCTGGAAAATTGTGCAGGACGAATTCGGGGCACTCGCGTGGTGCAAAGATTCCTTCCACACGCACGAGGTGCCAAAATGAAACCGCCTTCATTTCAAATCATGGACTCCCCTTGGATCTGGGTCTACGCAGTTTTTATTTGGACGCTCTGTTTCGGTGCGCTTTGGGAAATGTACAGGGATTGGAGAAAGGGATTATGAAGGGCCTAACTGAAAGGACGGAAGGATGAGAAAAAGAAAACTGTTGCCGGTCAATAGTGTTCGGGCAAAGATTTGCAGAGCCTTGTTTCATCCAGGACAGGAATTAGAATCCACCAACTGGCCTTGGATAATGAGGTGCCCCAAGTGTGGCAAACAAGAAAATTACGGGCCATGACCAACCCGACAGACACAGCCGAAATAGAACCCTGTGGTTGTGGAAGTGTGCCTATATTTGAAGGATCAGAGATCATGGGGAAACGGCTTGCTTGTATTTGTGGCAGGACTACCAGATACCATGATACGGAAAAGAGAGCCACCGAAGTCTGGAATCTGAGAATCCAAACGGAGCGCAGAAAGGACAAGCTATGACAGACACAGCCCAAGAACTCTCTAAGATCTACGCGCCTTTAGATCCTGGGATCAAGGACGCTGTAGATTTTCTGCGGGGGAAGGGAATCAATACCACGGGAAGCTGTGATGGAAAGCATGATGGCGGGAAAGATCAGCCTTGGATATCAGTTGATTCTCGGGGCGAAGATTTGGTGCTGGTACGTCTGGAAATAGCCAAGCTTCTTTTGTCTGCTGGGTATCACGGCTTCACTGTGAAGGAAGAATATTTGTATCAGAAAAGGCCTGAAGTTTGGATGACTAACTTAGTGATCGTTTTTTGGGGGGAGGCAAAGCCAGAATGAATCCAGATACAGCCCAAGGGAAGGGGGAACGATGACAGTCAAAGAGCTAATCAAACAACTTGAAAGGCTTGAAAAGAAGCACCCACGCAGGCAGGTCTATGTGGATCTGGAAACCAGAAACAAAAACATGGACGGGGATTGGTCGCACAGGATGGTAGTGAGTGCTGCTCTAGAAAACATTTACAAGGGCGATGACGATGGGGGCTTGGCTATAAATAGCAAGGGCGAAGATATCCCGATGGATGTTGTGACGCTGGATATAAATTGATGCCAGGGAAGGGGGACAAATGAAAATGATAAAAGTCCAAGCTACGGAGGTTTGCGAATCGTGTAGCAAGTTGCTGTTTTATGGAAAAGGCCAAATAATATGGACTATTGACGAAATCCCTCTTTGCGCCCGATGCGCCAAGGAACTTGCCAAGGAATCAGAATGACCCCTCCATCGAAGGAAGGACCGGCTACACCGAGGGAGTGCAGAAACGCAATACTGGCAGCGGTGAGTAAGCCCAATGAAAATGGAAATTTTATAACCTCAGATGATTTGGCTGCTGTTCTTCACCGCCTCACAGACGAAGCCCTAGAGCGCGACAAAAAGCGCAGGGCGGCGCTGGAAAAGGTAGCAAAAATAGCCGCCGATGCTCCAGAGTGGTTATTGATGGAAGGGCACGGAGTCGAAGAGGGGAACTTGGGAAGGGAACTAAAAAAGGCACTAGACGTCCTCACCCCGGCCCCGAAGGAAAGGACCGAATAGTGGAAGTCCCTTTGGAGAATCAAACCAAGGAATGCTTGATTGCCTATATCCGCTCTCTCGAAAGCCAGTCAAAGCACGACGAAAATCGGATGGCGGTGTATAAAACCTTGGCTTTTCAAGCCCGACGTTTGCTGAAATCTTACAAGGAAAGCGATGCTGCTTTACAAATGCTCGCGCATAAAGGTTTGTATGTCGCCCTTGATGATTTAGACGCCCTTACCCCTACCCAGGAAGGCCCTAAGTTCAATCATTCGCTGGACACCAAGCCAATTGCCAAAGTTGTTTCGTCCGAATTGGTAGATGGTGTGTGGGTGCTTAGGTTGAAACCAGTAAATGGGCACACCCCGGAATCACTGGAACAAATGATGGCAAACGTCCAGAGATTCTTTGATAATCCAAATCCTTGGAATAGCCAAGAGAAAAAACCAAGCGATTCCGCAATTGAATAAGGATTCTACGGGGCAGAATGCAAAATTCGATTTTGACGAAGCGTTTTTTGAAGACAGGCAATGGTACCGGGACCAAATAGCAGCACTGGGTGCAATACCACCAAAGTATTTTGCCACCAGTAAGGTGTTGGAGTGTGAAATTGAAGGCAGAAAATGCCAGTGCTGGATGATCGATGCGGATTTACATGCTGAATTTGAAGATGGGGAACACCGCGTTTACCACAACGTGAACATTTTGAACATGGACATAAACTTCGCAGGGCACCCGGGAGTAACCCAAGACATTACCTTTGTGGCGGTACCAGAATCATAAAGATAGAGGTGGACCCCAGGGGCATACGGATGGCAAGGCGCATGCTAAAAATCAACCAGGAAACCAAAAGGGCTGCAGATAAAGCTATGCAGGCTGAGTGCCAACGCATGATAAGCAAATTATGGAATGACCAGGAAAAGGCATTGTTAGAAATGGGGGCCCGTAGATTGGCCATATGGCTAAGGGAACAACGTGGCTAACCCAGCCCGCATTCTCACCTTCCAACCAAAATTTGTCGAGAGCATGCCCAGGGTAAAGGAACACGGCATCCTCTACATTTCGTACAAGTACGAATTGGCCATACACCTTTGCGCCTGCGGATGTGGGTACGAAGCGGTAACCCCATTTGATGAAAGGTTGGGCTGGACGCTTGGCGAGGACAGAAACACGGACGACAACACCAGCGAGGTAACCCTGCGCCCTTCGATTGGCAATTACAAATTCCCCTGCAAATCGCATTACTACATCACCAAAAATAAAATCGACTGGCTTTGAACCCAAAGCCAACCAAACCAAAAACCCAATACGAATGCTTTGCCGTGGACTGCGGAATCAAAATGCCAAGGAAGCAGGTCATGTGTCCGAAGCATTGGAAATTTGTACCCGCAGAAATTCGGGCATGGATCGAAAACACTTACAAGGCCGGTGACCGTCCAGGAAACAAAAAAGCGGTGTATGAGGCCATCAGTTTTGTTTATAGGGTAGAATCGAAAAACAAAACATGAAAAAGCCACGCCGCAGTAAGCAACAGAAACCCGCAAAAACCCGCAATGGGAAAGCCCGAAAAAAACTTGCAAAGGTACCGCCGCCGGCACCCGCCGAACCCGAAGTTGAACCTGACGCCGGCGATGTGTTGGCTGGCCTTGATCCCAAGGCGGTGGCAATCCTCACGGAAGTGCGCCGCAACCCCGGCATGAGCATGAGCAAAATTGCAGAGCGTCTTGAATTGGATCGGGGCACGGTGGCCGACAGAATCAAAAGCCCACGTTTTCAACGGGCCCTACATGAAATCACTTTGAAGGCCACGCAGTTGTTGGACAGGTACGCGCCCGATGCGGCGCGGAAATTGGGCGAAATCATGAACCAAAACGAAAGCCCCAAACTTCAAATGGCCGCCGCCAAAGCCCTACTGCATCACCACATGGGCACCACCCTAACCATTGGCCGCAAGGAACCGGCGCCGCCCGAAGGCGTGAGTGAATATGACGCCAAAGAAATAATGAAACAGTGGGTGAAGGATCTTATTCACAAACAGGCCGTGGATGCCGAAACGGAAAACTAAAAAGAAACCACCACCCAGGGACCAGCGCCTTGCCGCGTGGTTCGGTTTGGAAGATCAGGAAAAGGAATGGTTTGAACAGCAGGCGTTTTTACTTTGGGCCCTTGAGAATCCCAAGCTAGTAGACACAGGAAAAACACCAGACATTTACAATCGCCCTTGGCATAAGGAAATTTATATCGCCCTGCAGGGCCCCCGCGATTGCGTATTTATGAAAGCCACCCAGGTGGGTATCACGACCGCAGTGCTCCTTTGGTGCATGTGGGGGGCCCGCCACGTGTGGCCAAAAGGATTTGTGTACTACATGCCCCACCAAAAGGGCATGGGCGATTTGGTTCGAACCAAGGTGGACCCCGTTATAAAATCCACGTTCACCCTCTCGCAGTTTGCCGAAAAGGGCGTGGACAACATAGGCATGAAACGCATAGGAAAAAGCTTTGGATATTTCCGGGGCATTGACAGCCCGCAGATGCGTAAGTCGGTGCCGGCCGATGTGGTGGCCATGGACGAATACGATGACATGGTCACCGAACACGTTGAGGAAGCCATGCGCCGCATGGAAGATTCCAAGGTTCAGAAATCCGTAAAACTAAGTGTGCCCAGCATCCCCGGTTTTGGGATTGATGCGGCCTTTCAGGATTCAACACAAAACTACTGGACGTTGTATTGCGAAGCCTGTCAGGAGGATTGGACGGTGGAGGACAGTTGGCCAGACTGTCATGCCGGCAGGGTGGGCACACGTTACTTGGCATGCCCCAATTGCAAAGCGCCGGCAGACATCCAAAAGGGTCGGTGGGTATCCAAGCGACCTGACGCAAAGGCGGAGGGCTTTGCTGTGAACGGGGTCATGAACCCCAACCTTCAATTCGAAAAGGCCCTGGTCAAATGGGAAACCAGCACCGACCCCGTGGTGCTGACCAGGAACTTCCTTGGCAAAGCTTGCATGGACGAATCAGGAGAACGCCTGGTGGCCCAGCATGTCCTAACGCTTTGTGACCGCAGCCGGCCCATGCACACCATCCATGAGGGTCCCACATGGATGGGAGTGGACACGGGCAAGAACCGGCGCACCTCGAGGGGTGTCATCTTCGATTGGCCAGAGGACAAAACCACCGGCGAGAAAGGCAAACCGCGCATCATAAAGGCCTTCTCATGGCAGGACCCGGACGAACTGGATGATGCCATGGATATGTTCCACGTGGAACGTTGCATCATTGATGCCGGCGGGGAGCCCAGGCTTGCCGAGGCCTTCTGTAAACGGTGGAAAGGGCGGGCCTTTGCCTGCATCTATCGGACTTCAAATGTGAACGCCAAGAAAAGCATCCGGGGCCGGGTCATTTGGTCAGATGCCAAACGCACCATTCAGGTGGACCGCACCGAGTGGTTGGACAAAACAAACAAGGCCCTATATACTTCTGCCGTTGAACTACCCCAAAAGAACAATGAAATCCAAATTCTTGCGGAGGAGTGCCAGCGGTTGGTGCGAATAACCAGCGAATCCGAGGGCAACAAGTTTGCCACCTGGAAAAACGAAGGGGCTGACCATTACAGGCATGCAATCAACTACGGGTGGATTGGAATGATGGCCCAGCGTATATCTCTGAAACCGAAAACCTACAACATTGGTGGCATCGGAAATTCGAATTTACCTGCACGATTCAGGCGGTTGAGTGGCTAAAAATTATTGGCTGCAGCGCATAGCCCGGGCCGGGCGGGTGTTGTTCAAAGGTCACACTTTCCATTCGGGTAGCTTCGGGGGGAACCACGCCAACCCCACCGATAAGCAAATAAAAGAAACCACCGAAAATATTATTTGGGGCCGCAAGATCAGCCCTCGTTTGTTGTGGGGCATTTACGATGCTGAGAGTTGGGTGGCCGCATGCGTGGATGAAATCACGGCATGGGTCATGGCAGACGGCATTGACATTGTACCGAAGGTGAAAAACCCGAGCCAAACCCAAAAAGATATCCTCATAAATTTCCTCGATGAGCCAAACCCCGAAGATACCGTGCAGGACATTATGGAAGACCAACTGAACGGGCTGTTGGTGTTGGGGGATGACACCGCCGAAATTGTGCGTGACCCAATTTCTGGAATGATGCTGGAACTGTGGAGCATGGACACCACGCAAATTGAAATCATCACGGACACCAACAAACTTATCACTGGCTATCAGCGACCCGTTGAAGGCAAGGAACCAGAGAAATGGGACGCCGAAGATATCTTTAGGCTCAAACGGAATGCACGTGGCAAAACCCTATTTGGTTCAAGCCCGCTGCGCCCATTGTTTTTGCCAATCACCAGCGGCTTATTTGGCCAATCATGGAACCGAAACCGTTTTGAAAACGGCGGCAATGCCCGCAAGGCATACGTGTTTGATGAAGAAGTTGGACAAGAACAACTCGAATGGAACGATGCCCACCTAAAGGAACTAAAGGGTGTGAAAAACGCCGGCCAAGATATTGTGCTGTGGGGCAAGGTAAAGATTGAAGACATTGATAGCAAAGGCATTGACATGGATTACAAAGCCCTCATCACAGACAGCCGCGACAGAATCTTGGCCGGGTACCGGGTGCCGCCGCAAATTCTTGGAATCATAGAAGCCGGCAGCCTTGGAACCGGCAGGGGAAATGAACAGCGAAAGAAATTCCTTCGTTCACCCGTCAATCCACTAAAGCGAATGATGGGCCGCATGTGGACAAAGCGCATGGCCGTACAGGAATTGGAAGTAACCGATTGGAAAATCGTTTTGCCCTCTGAGGACACGGAGGATGATTTGGACCGGGCCGAAAAGGGCAAGATATATGTGGAAAGCGGCATCAAGCTAGTCGATGAAGTCAGGGGTGAAATCGGCTCTCTGCCATTGGATGAAGTTTCTGAACAAGTCAATGCGCCGGTTGAAAACAAAGACGCCCCCGAAAATCTGAAACTAAAGGGCACCGCCCATGGCCGCGTCCTAAAGAAAGGCGCCGACTTTGAAACCCTAAAGGCCGAAGATGGCCTGGACATTGTGCCGAGCCCACACATTCCAAATTTGGCGCCGGCGGTTCTCAAAATGCGGGCAGGTATAAAGTCTGTCATGCGCCGGTGGCGTGGCCGGGTGCTACTTAGGTTTGACCGCCTAACACGCAAAACGAAAAGCCGAAAGCTTGGTCTTATGAGCCTGGGCAAACTCATGTTCAACAATGAGGTGGCCAAGGAATGGTTTGTGAAGCAAGACATAAACCCTGACCTCTTTATGCCAGACGTTGAACCCAATGACATGCGCGTGACGCTTGCCTCAAGCATGGCCACGGCGGCCAGGGCCGGCATAGCCAATGCCGCCAGGTTGGGCGGCAAAGATACCGATGATGTGTTTGCGGCCACCAGAGTATTTGTTGATGTGGAATCCATCAGGTTGGCCGCCCAAATGAGCGCAGCCGTGCGGTCAGGCGTTGCCGACACCATTGTGGCCGGGGTGCGTGAAGGATTGCCGGTAAGGGAAATCCGCAAAAACATAGAAACCGCCTTTGACAATCCCATAAACGTGCAGGTGGCCAGCTTCCAAAGGGCAGACGGCACGGTGGTGGCCGCCCACACCCGGCAGCTTGGTGTTGATGCTTATGCCGAAATGGTGGCCCGCACGGAATCAGCCCGCATGTCAAACGAGGCAGGCTTGGCCAGTTTCAAATCTGCCAACATCACGCATGTAAAATGGCGCACCGCTAAATTCCGGGTGGACGAAAAGATTTGCAAGCCTTTGGATGGTAAGATTTTCGAACTTGAGGAAGTGATTGGCAAAAGCATAATCCCAGCGCACCCTCATTGCCGCTGTGCATTTGTGCCGGTGGTAGGTGAAAAAGACCCACAAGCCAATGCCGTTTCGGCAGACGTTGAAAGGAACCGTCTAGCACAATGAAAAAAAACAAAGGCAGCCACCGAGGGCCGGGGATGCGTAGATGCCCCCCTGGCATGAAGCTGGTAAACGGGAAGTGTGTCAAAAAGGAAGCTAAGGATAAAAACGGCATTCGCATTGCCGCTGACGCTCCCACACGTGGCATTGCCCTTTCGGAGGATAGGTGCGCCATCATCTTGAAGGCCGGCAAAGTGCTTTTGAATTGGGCCAGCCTCCGAAAGACCAGCCCGTTGTTTGGGCTTGATGTACGGAAGCCCCTATATCTGATTAGCCAAAAGAAAGGTGGCGTCACCGAAGTGGTGGGCATTGTGACGGCCCGAAATATAGATGCCGATTCGAAAACCAGAATTTCTCTTCGCCGGGCCTTTAGGCCGGCCCGCGCCATTGTGCTAAAACAAAAACCCGTAAACCTGATGGTGCCCAAACGTGACATGCAATTTATTAGGCCCGTGGACCCGGAGCCGGCCAAGGGTGGTCCGATATCATCGGATAACACTTTGGTTGCCATTGATAGGTCGGCTGTTCTTCCATTGGCCGCATTGGAAAACCTTGGCAAAGATATTCCGGGTGGCATCCAGATGCGTTTTCCTGAAACCGAAAAGGTACTGCACGGCGCCGTGGGCAAACCCAGCAGCGAAGGCGGCAACCACCGCCACAGTCTTATTCGATCTGAGGCCCGCACCATGAACAACGGCCAGCACTTCCATATCCTTGACCACCCGGAGTTTGGCCGGTTGGTTAGCGACATTGACGGCCAACACCTTCACACCATCGAGGGCGACAAAACCGGCACCGAGGCCAGCCCGCACAGCCACGTGTTTGGACTTCCCGATGGGGAATTTATACGCACCGAAGTGGACGGTGACCATGACCATGATGTTCTCCTTGAAAGCACAGACGATGGCGGGGTGCATGTTCATAAGATAAAAGTGAACGGTCAAACCATGACCACCCTAAGTTCCGCAGAAGAAGCCATGGAAATGGGGCCTGGCCTGGGCGACCCACAAGATGAAGATCAAGTTGAGGGCAGCGGGCACGATGAGGACGAAATGCCAGAAGCACTTAGGGCCCTGCTCAATTCTGCAGAGGTTGATTTTCAAAAGGCATGGGATGCAGCCGATGAGGCCTTTACACTAAAAACCCTGGTTGAAAAACAAACCACCGTGCAATCGGTGGTGTTGGCCAAATCCAGATTTGGCACCGAAGAAGTGGCCAAGGAATGGATGAAGGACCATGGGTTTAGCACCGATAAGGTGGATGAAAAACCAAACACATTCCGCTTTAGGCAGTTCTCGCCGGGTCGTTGTAAGGAAGGCACCTTTAGGAATAAGCGGATAACCCGTGGCGTAATTGCGGTTATCTGTGTGCCCAAGGGCCGGGAAACACCCAGTGGCCTAAAGTCTGCCGGCAATGCCATGGCCCACGAGTTGAAAAAGGGAATGGAAAAAAAGGTCATTGAATCTTCCACCGTGCGGGTAGACCACCGGCCCACCGGCTTTACCTTCAAACGTGTGGGTGATGTGTTGTTTGCCTTCAAGGACGAGGTGAAAGGCGAACGCACAGGGAAGTTCGAAACCGTATTGGTGCGGCAGAGATTGAATGCTGACGGCATGGACAAAGCCCCAACGGGCGCCATTGACGCCATGGAAATTGAAGATGCGCCTGGCACTATGTCACCGCAACAAGTAGCCAAAGAAAACATTGGCACACTTATTTTGATTCTCGAAAAAGTAAAAGGTTCTGACCGCCTGGTTGAATCTGACGCCTTTCTTGCTGTACTCGACCCCACCAAAGGGGCCCCCGAAAAGGATTGTAGTTGCTCTGATTAGCCCCCCGTGATATAGTCCCGGCAAATGAGTCGGGGGCCTTGGACGAAATAATTGTTGTCTCCTGTAATACCTGCCACAAAACAGTAAGCGGCACTGTGTCCGATGGAAAACCTGTTGGTTTTATTTGGCAGGATCAAGAGGATGCACCGCAGGGCCGAATTGCGATTTGCGATAGTTGTTCTGGTACCAAAACCACCAAACTAGCCAAGGCTACCAAGACGAGCCGGGGCCCCCGGAGCCGAAGGAAAAGGCCATCAAAGTAAAAGTGCTCAAGAAAAATTTTTGCTTGGATTTCTCCTGTGAGGTCAAAGGGTTCCAAAAGACCAACAAGGGGCCACGGTTTATCATCGAGGGGTTTGCATCCACCAACATGCAAGACCTGGTGGATGATGTCATACAACTTGACGCCCTCGAGGCGGCCGCCCGTGACCTTCTAAGCAACAACACCGTATTTCTAAACCATGACCGCCTGCAGCCCATCGGCACGGTCATTGATGCAAAGTTTATTCCGGGGAAGGGCCTTTGGATCAAGGTGCTCATATCCGAAACCCGGAAAGACATACAACAACTCATCAAGGAAAACATACTCAATAAGTTTTCCATTGGTGGCACAGTACAGGCCCAACGCAAAGGCCGGCACCCGAAGACCGGCAAGATGGTCAATTTTATTATTCGGATCAAACTTCATGAGGTCAGCTTGGTTAGCCTACCGGCCAACCAGGATGCAAGAGGCTTCAGTTGGTCCTTGGAAAAGTCTTTTTCCACGGACACAAAGCTGAACGGAAAGGGAGGTGATTACAAAGTGAAGATAAAGGTAAAAGCTAACGCACAGGGCTTGCCTATCATCGTTGATGATAAGTACGTCCCATTCGATGGCCAGGGCCACTTCGCAGAAGTTGAGGCTGACGTACAAGCCACTGCTCCTGATGAAACCCAGACCACGGATGACACCCTGCAACCCGCTATCGAGACAAGCATTCAGTTCTCTGACGAGGACTTGAAGGCTGTTGAGGTCGAAGCGGAAACCAAGGCGGCTGCCGCGGTCAAAGTCAAGCAGGTTGAAATGCTTTGCGATTTGCTCTCTAAGCATCCTGATGAAGAAGTCGGGAAGGTTGGGGTAAAGATCAAAGAGCTGACCAGCCAAATTGATTTTGGACAAGGCGTGGCCACACAGGGTACGGGTGACGGGTTGAAGGCTTCTGACGTTGAGAGCATTGTTCGCAAGGCGGTTGCTGACGTTGTTGTGGACGGTGGACTCATGCCGGCAGTTACAACCCCGGCGGCCAAGGGAACGCAGAAAGGTTTGGCGCCTGCAAAGACCACGGACCTGGAAGGCATGACCCAGGACCAAAAGATGGAATTGGCTTTGGCAGACATCAAAAAGCGGTTCCCCGCTGGACGGGCCCGGTTGAAGGCCATGGCATCGTTGCGCAGTCTTGGCAGCGAGGCGCCACAAATGGCTGACCCGCGCAAGTACACGATTTAGCAGTAAAAGGTTTGGGCCTCAAGGGGCCACATAAATTCAAACTGTTGGAAGGGGGGTGAATACAATAGATACTGAATTCAAATATGAGGATTTGCTTTCGCCTGATGGGCAGGAACATTTGGAAAAGGCCCTAACCACGGCAACAGGTGGTGGAGCTTTGTTCGATAACATGCGCGATTCTGAAATTGCGGATGAAAACGACAAGCGCCACATGCTTTTCAAGAACCTGCGTAAAGTTCCCGGTGAAGGGAACGCCGCTCTGTTGACCCGCAAAACGGGTCGTGCTGGGACCGCTGCTTATGTAGCGGAAACCGGACAGGCCAGCGCCGGTGATGCAACCTATGAGTCGGAGGAATTCGACTACAAGATTGTGTCTGGTGTTGGGGAAATCGGACTCAAGCTAGTAAAGGCCGGTAGGGCCACCTTTGGTGACCTGCAGGTTCAAGCGTTCATGGACACCCTTGATGATGTCACTGACAAAGTCGAGGAAAAATTGTTCAGAGGGCTTGGTACTGGTAATGAGCCGTTAGGCGTGGACGTAGCCGTTGACGGATTTGACGGCGGTAGCCAAAAGATTGAGCTTGGCTCTGGTAATGGTGGTCAGTTGGATTTGACCACGCTTGATGCAGTTGCGGACTTGGTTCGCACCAGGGGCGGGATCATAAACTTTGGCATGACCAGTGACCGGGTACGGCGTGAGTTGAACGCCGAACTACAGGCCTTCCAACAGTTTGGTACTCCACCTGCGAAGGTGGAAATTGCTGGCGGGTTCCGGGTGTTGGAATATGACAATTATCCTGTCATGGACAGTTCCAAGGTGACTAACGAAACCGTGGGATCTGCCACCACTGCACACAGGTTCACCGTTGTGGATACGATGACCGGCTATTGGCTTCAAGAGCTTATGGTGATAACGCCTTTTGACTTGGCGCGAACCAAAGCCCTTGTTATCCCCTTTGAGTATGTGGGGATTCACGCTGGCGTTCACAAGAACAGACGAAGGCTTGCTCAGACAACGGGAATTATCCCTTAGACTGAACGAAGCCTAGAGAAGTCCAAAATTTTGTGCTGGTCCCTGGGGCGCCGAAGACCCCTACACCTGGCACGTTCCATCCAATGAAGGGGGGCCTAATTGGATTCACAAACGGAGGATTATAAAAGTGGCGAAAAAGAAAACGGCAACCAAAAAGAAAACGGCAACCAAAAAGAAAACCAGCAAGAAAAAAACTTCTAAGAAATCACCAAAGCGCAAACGGCCAAGCAGGGCGAAAAAGCCGGCGCAACAAAAAATGGAAAAGGTTGAATTGATTACCCTGTTGCACAGGCGCATGCGGCGCACCGGCAGGGAACGCGGCGGCTTTAGAATCTTCCGTGGTTTCATCCAAGTGCCGGAAAACAAAACCAGGAGCCTACGGTTCCTCAAGCGGCGTGGTTATGAAGAAGTACCGGCCAGCCAATTGAAGGCCGCACGTGATGAGGCCAACAAACGGGCCGCCTATTTGGTGAAAAACCAAAAGGTCAGTAGCTTGGCAGAAGCCCGGCGTATGGAAATGAACCGAAAACATCCGGGTCGGCTCATCACAGAGCGTGACCGTATCGCCCAGCGGGCGCGGGAAACCAACTCTAACTTCAACAGTGAATTGCGGAGGCTGACCAATACGTTGCAAAAGGCCACCACCAAGGCCATTGATGACCGTAAGTTGGCCGGGGATACCCAGTTCACCAAGAAGAATGCTGCGGCAGTTTCGAAGGCCCAAGCGGCCATTGACAAACTGCGTGGCAAGAACAACCCCGCAACACGTGGCCAACGGGCAACGGCCCAACAGGAGGCCCGGATTGGCGCGGAACAAAAACAGGTGGACAAGGTTCGTTCTGCTGAAGCGGTGAAGGCCGAGAAGGATGCCGTTATAAAGAGAAAGGCATTGGCCGCCAAGGCGAAGAAGGAAGCCATCGACAAGGCCAAAACCTTGAAGGCCCAGGTTGACGCCACCAATGAAGCGGCCAAGACGGGTCCAACGGCACGTGGTGAAAAGGCCACCGCTGATTTGACGGCCCGGCGCGAAGCCGATGAGGCCAGGGCCGAACGGAAACGGGAAGCCCAGGCCAAGGCAGACGCAAAGGCCAAAAAGGTTGCGGAGAAAAAGACCAGCAAGGACGCCTAAATGGCAATTGCAACACGGGCGCAAATAAAAGCCCTGCTGGGGATCACCGATACTTCCAAGGATGTTTTGATTGATGTTTGGATTCCGGTGGTTGAAGACCTAATTGAAGACCATACACGGCGCAGCTTCAACAAGGTCTTGGCGGCAGTGGAAAGGCACAATGGGCGGGACAGCAATTTTGTCTATCCACGCCGCACTCCAATCTTGGCGGTCATTTCCCTAAACCTAATTGACCCAACTGATGGTTCGATTGTTGAAACCTTCACCCCTGCTGACTTTGAAATAAAGGGCACGGGGCCACGAAGCACTGGCGAATATATTGAACTGGTGCGAACTTCCGGGTTTGGATTCCATGGTCATGATGATTTTGGTTTTCCTGCTGGCACAAATAACATTGAACTTACTTTGGACGCCGGCTTCGATGATGTGAACATGCCCCCAAAGTTGCAAGGTGCCATGTCCCTGCAGATAAGCACTTACCTAAGTGCGGGCACCAGGCCCAACGGTATGGAGTCAGAATCCATTAGCAAGTACAGGTATAAGCGGGCCACCAGCACCCCCGGCAAACCGCCAAGGGATGGGCTGATTCCAGAAGTGGCCGGCATGCTACGAAGCTTTATACGCCCGGTGATTGACTTCGCCGGCGGGCCCGTAGAAGGTCATCAGCAACGCCGGGTGAGGTCTTGAGCGTTGAGGATTTTTTCACCACAACCATTACGGTGCAAAAGGCTGGGGCTAAAACCGTACATGGGACCACGGATGATTCCGGGGCCACGGTTTTTATCCAATGCCGTGTTGAGCAGGGCAGCAACCTGGTTATCAAAACAGAGGGCCACGAAAGCCGTATTGACGCGCTGCTCATTATGGCCGCTGACGCAGATATTGGCCGGGAGGACTTGGTAACACTGGATGGTGAAAAAATGATTATCAAATTTATAGGCAAGGAACGCCATGGTGACGGCACCGTACACCACCTTGAGGTTGGGGTGGCCAAACAGTAATGGCGCTTCGCAGGGGTGTTTCAGTTACCGGCCTAAAGGAACTGCGCCAAAAACTAAATTCAATACCCGACATGGTATTCAAAAGAGCCATTGCGCCCACGCTCAACAAAGAAGCTGCCCGGATCCTGGGCGTGGCCGTTGACAATGTTTCGGTGGAAAGTGGCGAACTGCAGCGGAATGTCCAGGTGCTCAGAACCAAACTGCGCCGGCGCGGCGGTGAACCCGTTGATATTGAAAGCGGCTTTGTGTTTTTGCAAATCTATGCGGCCCAGCACCACGAAGGCATGCCGGCCAACGGCACTGAGTTTTGGCCAGGTGGCGGGGAGCGTAAGTATGCAGAAAACGCCATAAAGGCAAACATGGATTCTTATTTGCGGGCTTTAGCCAAAGCCGTTGACAGGGTTCTGTAATGGCACACACCACGGACTGGCTTGAAGATGTTGCAACGCTTATGGACGTTGACCTTGGCATTGGGGTCAAAGCGCCGGCGGTACCAGCGGCAGGGGAGTTTGCAATTTTTGTGGACGGCAGGGACAAGGATAGGCAGAACAATCTTATACAGCTTATTCGTACATCAAGCCCACAGGATGAAGACATTGCGGAAGAACACGACAGGGCTTTCCAGGTTTTGGTTACTGGCGACAAACAAAAGCCGGGCCCAGCAATTCTAAAGGCCGAAGAAATCTATGATAAGCTCCACACGCAAGTGGGGTTACAGGCAACGGGGGGCCGCAAATTTGCGGTGTTTATGGCCCAGCAATCCCCGTCTGTTATTGGAAAGGACGAGAACGAAAACTTTATGGCAAGTTTCAATTTCGTAACTAAATATAGGGAGGAGGTGAGCTAGACAATGAGCAAGCAAGGCGGCTTAGTATCTGAAATTTTCAACGGACCAGTCAAAGTGACCTTTGGGGGTCGCGTCCTGGGCTTCACCAAAGATGGCGTAAATGTTGAAATCGAAGGTGGAGAGTGGGAAGCGATTACGGTTGATGAATTTGGCGAAGGGTGGATTGACGCAGCCCGGAGCGCCGAAGGCATTACCGTGAACATGAGACTGGCCCAGCATAGTGCTGACAACCTGGTTGACATGATTGATGGTGCCGTAAAGGTAATAGATGGCGCCAAAACAAAGGTCACCTGGGGTAAATCAGCAGGCTACAGGGCTACCAAAAAGCTGCTCCGACTTCACCCAATCGAATTAGACGACTCAGACAAAACGCTTGACCTGGTGATCCCATTGGCGTTTGCCTTTGACGGGCCCACCTTCGATTATGAAACGGCTGTGTCGCAAATGTTCGACGTGACTTTCAGGGGGGTTATTGACCCCACTGCACCACAGGGTGAAATGCTGTTTTCCATTGGGGACGAAACCGCAAATGCGGACGTCACACCACCCACCATTACGGGCGTTGTGCCAGCGGACGGGGCAAGCGGTATTAGCACCAGCACCAGCGTAGTTGTTACGTTTGACGAGTCGATGGACGAGGCAAGTGTTGAGGATGAGGGGAATATTGTTTTCTTCAAGGCAGACAAGACCCAAGTACCTTTTTCACTCTCGTACAACGAACCAACCAAGGAGTTGACCATTACACCCCTATCGGTATTGGACGCAGCCACGCAGCATTTTGTGACGGTGACCAAGGGCGTAAAGGATGTGGCGGGCAATAACTTGGCGGCAGACGAAACAACCGACTTCACCACGACCTAAGTTTTTTTAGGTCCACGTTTTTAGGTACCGGGCCGGGGGGCAATAGGGCCTCCTGGCCCTGGCACCACAACTGAAAGGAAAACCTAAAGCATGGGTGGAAAGAAAGACAAAATCGCAGAGAGCATGCCTGCCTACATAAACATTCCGGTGGAAAGCCTGGGCCGGCAGGTTAATGTACGAAAAGCCAACCTTGGCGAAAAACTAAAGTTGATGACAATTTTTACTTTGTGGATGGCAGAGTTGGGAAAGGGCGGGCTCATAAGTGCGGTAGATAAAAAAGAACTTACCAAAGAAGCACAAAACGAGAAGCGCGGTTTGGCAATCATAACCCAACATTTGCCTGTTGTGATGGGCTACCTTGCAGAGGATTACGCAGTGGTGTTGTCGCTGTCCACTGACCTTGAGGCGGGCGGCGATATGGAGAAGCTGACCAACATTGGCGAACTGGTGGAAATCTTCAAAGCCATTTGGAAAATAAACAAGTTTGAAGATGACATTGAACACGTGGTAAAAGCGATGGGCGATCTGGGGCTCGGAGGGTTCGCGCTGTCGCCCAAAAAGAAAAAGGCATAGCAAACCCCAGATGGCTACAAAGCCACTTTGCTTTTTTTGGAAATCGAATGGGATACAGCAAGGAACAAGTGTTGGCGCTGTACCCGGAAGAAATACCAACCATAAGGGAGGAAGCCGAGAGGCTTCGTGATGCTGACTTGGCACAATTGGCAATGGATATTGGGGATGCCGCCATGCAGACGATTCGCAAACAGTCTGGGCAAAAGCAATTTTACGGACGCCAACAAAAACGCTTTGACAAACAGCGGCGCATCAAGCGCGGAGGTGGCCAGTGGCCTTTGAGGCTGGAACGGTTGTGGCGCGGCTTGTCCTCGCCGGTGAAGGGTTTGCGCAAGGCATTAGGAAAGCCGAGCAAGCCACAGAAGGGCTCCGGGCAGGGCTAGACCGAGTTTCAGGAACCTTTGGCCGGTTGGCCGCTGCGTCCGGGGCCGCCTTTGCGGCCATGTCAGCCGGGTTGGCATTGGCTGCCCGCACCGGCGCCCGGTTCGAAGAATCAATGATAAACGTTGGTGCTGTTACCGGGGCAACCAATGAGCAATTGGCAGTGCTTTCAAAGATTGCCATTGAAACCGGGGAGGCAACAATCTTTTCTGCCTCGCAGGTTGGTGAGGCCATGTTCAATCTTGGTTCGCAGGGCGTCAAAACCGCTGCACAATTTCGTGATGTCTTGGCACCGTCTTTGGATTTGGCTGCAGCAACCCAAACCAATGTCAACTTTGCTTCAAAGGCTTTGTTGGCAAGTATCAGGGCCTTTGGCCAACCACTAAGTGCTGCGGCTAAATTTGCAAACGTGTTTAGCGCGGCCAACGAAAACTCTGCTTTGACGGCTGAAATTCTTGACCGTGCCCTAAGACCAGTTGGCGCCACCGCTGCAGCCCTTGGTGTAAGTTTTGAAGAAACCACGGCAATCTTGGGTGGGCTTGTAAACGCCGGTTTGACAGCGGAACGTGCTGGTACGGGTCTAAAAACAGCCCTGGCTTTGCTACTAAAGCCAAGCGGTGAAGCCACTAAGGAATTGAAAAAGCTGGGCATTGTCCAAAAGGACATTGCCAAATTGATAAAAACCCCCATAAAACTTTTCAAACTGTTTGCCCAGCGTGGCTTGAGCGCCGCCCAGGCCTTCAAGATATTTGGCACCGAAGGTGGTCCGGCGGTTTTGGCACTCACCAAACAAATACCTTCAATTGAAAAACTGAATGTTGCAATTACTGGTACCAATTCGGCCACACGCATTGCCGCCATCCAGTTGGAATCCACGGCAGCCAAGACAAAGTTATTTGGTTCTGCCATTGAAAGCGCGGCCATTGGGTTGTTTCAAAGCCTGCAGCCGGCCATCAATGTGGTTATTCTCGGGGCCACAGAGATTGCCAAAAAACTGGCCGGGTGGATACGCGAAAACAAAAAATTGGTGGCCATTGTGGCCCTTACGGTCACCGGCTTGACCGGCGCCGTGGCGGTGCTTAGCGCCTTTATTGCTGCTGCCGCCGCCGCAGCTGCCGGCGTGGTCGGTGTGGCCATTGCCTTTGAGGGCTTTGGAAAAATACTGCCTGGTTTCACCCGCAAAATGGCACTCGCAAGAACTGGTGCATTGGGACTTGGAAAGGCTTTGGGGGCCGCTGGCTTGGCCTTTACCCTGGGCTTTACGCTGGGCAAAGTGATTGATGATTTTATTAGGCAGCTGTGGCCTGATTTTTCAGACAGCATGGATGACGCTATTGGGAAAATCTTTGGACTAAACGAAGAAATGAAAAAGGTTACGGGCACGGCTAACGACTTTGCCACACGGGTACAGACCGCCGGGAAGGCTTTGATTGCATTGGATTTGCCAACAGTGAGCGCCCGTAATTCCATGAACAAAATGAATACGGCATTGGGCGATGTGGGTCTAAAATTCCAAACACTGCCACGGCCTGTGAAGGATTTATTTTTTGCTTTTCGTAGTGGCAAAATCACATCCGATCAATTCACCACTTCACTAAATGCTCTAAGCATTGCCGCCACAACAGCGGCGGAGGCAACCCGGGCCGCAGCGGAAGCCGGCACGAAAGAAGCACAGCTGGAACGGCGTAATGAACTTATCTTGCAGGGCATAGGACTTCTCAACCAATTCTTTGGCGTTGAGAAACAAATAACCACCGAGGGTGACAAGCAAAATGAAGAAAAAGACAGCCTGGCAACAAAAATTGGATCCGCCATAAACCTTGAGGGCAAGTTTGGTCAGGCCATTGATGGGGTGCTGGCAGGCACCAGAGGCGTGGGCGAATCGCTGGGCGAAGTTGTAAAGGGAATTGGAAAGGCAATTGTAAAAGCCATACTTCTGCAGCTAATCATGCTGGCCATCAAAGCAATTTTTGGTGGCGTTGGCTTTATCGGCAAGGCTCTTGGTTTCAGTGGGGGCGGGGTCATTGGCGCACAGGCAGGACTTTTGCCGGCACGTGAAGACCGGCTCATTGCGGTGCAAGATGGCGAATCTGTTTTGAACCGTGGGGCCACGGCTGCCCTGGGTCGGGAAGGTGTCAACCAGTTGAATGCAGGTGGGGCCGCCACGGCCGGTGCCACTGTGCAAATAACTCAAACCTTTACCGCGCCCCTTGGCTTTACAAGGGACGGGCTTGAGGCATTGCGGGAAGCCAACGATAAATTACGCCGGGAATTTGCCGGCGGTCTCTAATGGCCACATTTACCCTACAGGCTCAACCCATAATACAAAGGGCTACTTCCCGAAACCCTGGCATTTCAGATGGCATCAATCCAATTGAATTTTCGTACGGACCAAACAATAAGAGCTTAGGGATTGATTATGTTGAAAATGCTTCCTTTTCAAATACTTTAGGCGGTCAACAGCGCAAACAATCAGATTCTTGGCTTAGGACTGTGGACATACGGTGGAGAGAATTTTCTAATTTCATTCCCACAAAGATGCACGAATTCATGCGGGGGCAAGGAAACCGAGCCCGTAACAATCTAACTTATATCCATCACCGAGAAATTTTATCTCAGCTACCCGGCATTGAGGTTGAGTTTGCCCCAGGCATTGGCCAGCTACAGGGGCATATTAGATTGTTCAAACCAAAATGGCGCGGCAAGGAAAACGGAAACGATGTGTATGACTGCCACCTTATTTTCCAAGAGGCCAACGAGGTACAACCTTGAATCTAATTACAAATGAAGATTGAAGATCCAAATACGGGAAAACTGGTGTCGGCTATACGAAGAACGTATAAATTGAAAATGAAGGCAGGCACAACCGGGACTTTACAGGATCCACATAGGCCGGAAGTCCGAGATCTTATTGAGGGCATGCCCGGCGATTGGTCGATAAATCAAGCAGAAGAAACCGTAACGGTTGACTGCCCAGAAAATGTCCACGACATAATTTCACAGACGCATCAGAGGGATAATGGCTAGACCGTTCCATTTCACGATTGATCCATTTTCACTTTGGACGGTTGTTGATCGCTCGGGATCTTCTACCTGGGTTCAAGCTGGAAGCGATCTAACTGCATCGGTGGGGCTTTGGGATGGGATTTTTAGAAGAGACAACGACACATCAAACAATGCGACGGTAGAAGCTAGACAGAAACACAATTGGCTATCAGATGGTGAAGATTTCGGCGTGGTATGTAATATGCAGGGAACCACGCAATTTTATTTGTGGGTATGGCAGAAATTTGTAAATAATAAAGTTAGATTGTTTGTATTCGATTCTGGTTTTACGATGTTGTCGGACAAAACCAAGACCTATACAGCTGGCACTTATGTTCGTATGAAAATTACGTCATTAGACAACGGGGCAAATAAGGATCTCGAAGGTTTTATTGACGGAGTTTCAGAAGCTACCGCAACGGCTTCGCTGAAATTGGGAGCAGGAAAGGGTGGAATAGAAGCAAGAGTACAGACTGCTAGTAGCATTCTGGACACGGATTGGTGGGCTTTGGATACTGTATTAGCGATTAATTCTGTCACCCCAAACACTGGGTTGCTTGATGAAACGACTCCGGTTGTTATTGATGGAGATGATTTTGGCGACGGAACCCTTGTTGATGTTGGAGTTCAAGCGGCACAGAATGTCGTTGTAGTCTCTCCAACCCAAATAAATTGTGATTTTCCACCTGCTGCAAGTGGAAAAGTGAATGTCATTGCGAAATTTGGAACCCCCTAATGGCTGAAGAATTTGTCGCCACACTCACAGATGGATTTGAGTATGAAGAATGTGATCTGGAACTTTTAGAACTTATACTTCGCGGAGATATTGGCGGGGGAGCACACCCGTTGGCCAAACTTACTTTCATCGATAACGACGGCACCGAAGTTGATATTTCAAGTGACATTGAAAGCTTGGACATTGTGCAAAAGCGTGATGACAAACGTACTGACTTGGCGCTTTTGGTACCGCCAGCAGCCACCCTAGACGTAAACCTTTTCAACATAGATAAGCGGTACACCCCAGGGGCCGGTGGACTCTTTGATGGCAAACTAGATTTGGGTAGGGTGTTCAAAGCAAAGGTGGGCTACATCATTGGCGGGGTTAAGTGCTTTTTTCCACAGGGTGAATACCTACTTGATGACCCTGATTTTCAGGTGGCACCCGGTGCCGTAGCTTCTGTGACGGCCCGGGACAAGCTCTCCATTGCCTTGGACCGCAAAATAAGCATGCGGAGCTTTGCCGGCAGGGCCGATGAGTACATAACTGAAGTGCTTGAAAAGATTGGAATTACGGCAGCCGAAACTATTTTCCCCCAAACGGTACTGACCTTTGTGTCCACGCCGGTGTTCACCAATACGCTGGCCATTGAAATTTTGTCGGAAGTGCTAACCAGGTTGCAAACAGAAAAATCATACCGGCTGTTTCAAATTGACGACACCATACGCCTGGTTGAAGTACCACAAACCGGCATTGCCAACTTTGTATTCCACTTCAAGCGGGATATGAAATCGCCCTACTCAAGGAAAGAGCGTTCAAACCAAACCCGTGTGGTGACCACTGTAACCACCACGGCCAGCCCCACGGTGACAGCTGATGTAAGCCTGGTGACCGATTCGGGAGATGAGTTGGATTTACCAAAAACCCTGGCGTTTTCAAAGGCTATACGCATTGAACACCGGCAGGGAGCCGGCGATACGCTGGACCTAAAAGAAACGGCCCGCACAACCACCAGCCTAACCATTGATCGAAAAAACCCCACGGACACAGGTAGCTGGTCTATTGCGGTGCGTGGCGATACCACCGGCGTCATTGCCGGCGAGGCCGGGCCCGGAATTGACCAGGGCGGTGCTGGATTGGGCCTCAAGGATGCCCAGGGAAATGAGCTAAATACCCTGCTAAGACGCAGGGGCAAAGACATTACGCAGAAAAATGGTTTCGTAACCAATGATGGTGAAGCCCAAGCCTTGGCCAATATCCTGCATGTAAACTTTGGTGCTCCGGTACGGGAAGTAAACTTCAACCAAAACAACGCCAACCCCATACTTCGTATCAATGATTTGTTTAGGCCGGTGGAAAAATACTCAGAGGACAAAGCCCTATATCACATCGGCGAAATTGCCATTCACTTTGAGGCCAAGCCGGTTAGTTTGACAGCGAGATTAGTCGGTCAATTCGCAAATATAATTGAAGCTGCGCAGCTTTACGACAAAGCATTTGACTATAACCAGGGCAGAATTTATGATGAGACTGTTCCCGTGGGGGAATCAGAACTAGAAGACCTATCATTTAGGGGGGCGGTTGTAACGAGAACCAGACCATGAATGAAGATTTAGCTCTCAATTCGATCGAGAAAGAAGACCTTGCCGCCAAGTCGCTTGGCCGCGAACCCTTTTGGGTTCGGCGATACAAACTTGGCAGGGATCATCGTGGCGGCGAATGTGAAGCGGAAATCCGGGCAAATAGGTTGCTGCCCAATCAGGAAGGGCAAGAGATACGGTTGGAACACAGGGGTTTGAGAAACGGAAAGCCAGTGACCACCCAAATCCTGCATTTCAAAGAATCTGATCTCAAGGGCATCCTAAATATGTACCAGGAGCAAACCGGTGGCTGAAAGGCTAGAAGGTGCAAATCAGCTCAATGAAATTCTGTTTCAAAGTCCCATCGATTCGTTTCCTCACCGAGACAATTACAGCAAACTCACGGCTCTTGCATCCTCTCATGCGGGGGATATAGAAGCCCTTCAGGCAGCAGGGGCCCCACCTGCCGGTCCGAGTGCCGAGGTCATTGCATCGAGGGATGACCAACCCGACCTCCAGACGGCCATTAGGAAAGCCGATGAAATCCTCGGGGACGGTGTATTTGAAAACGTAGTCAACGAATTTCGCGTCAAAGAAAGCGCACTTCCTGATGACAAGGTAGACGTAGACACGGGCGAAGCCATCATCAATGGCAAAAAGGTTTTGACCTCATCGATTCAGGTTGTCGATCCGGCAAATTTCTCTGCGGCTTCCTTGGAAAGAATCGATGTTGTTCACGTTGATAGCTCTGGAACCGTAGCCGTGACAACGGGGCTTGAAGTGGCTTTGGGATCTGGTTTGGCTGAAGCCGAAAGACCACCTGACAACACAGTTGTTCTAGCGCTTTTGTTCTTGAGGTCGGGAGCCGGGAACCTAAGCCCATTCCCACCTGAGGATATCCGAAAAAATGATAATCTGACTGACAGCTTCGTAGTCCTGAATCTTCAAAGATTTTTTGTCCAAAGGGATAGAACAGATCCACATCGCCATCCCTCAAATCTTTTAGCTAATGGCGCTATGGCCTCGGTCGATTCTGCAGGGGCAGTATCAAATTGGACTCTCACTAGAGGAACCTTGGTTCAAGAGTCGGGGTCAGGCAATTTTATATTCTCGGATTTTTCAGGGAAATTCACTGGGGATGGAACGGCGGGCGGAAGCTTTATTGAACAGGAACTTACGAGCCCAGAATCACTCAGAGGCAAGTTCTTGAGCGTTTCGGCTTATTTGAAACTGGGACCCGCCATTGCATCCAAAACAGGACGAATCACAATTCGCCAAGTAGGAGACACACCCGAATCGGACTTCTCGGTTTCAGCAAGTCTCAATGGGGAGTTATTCCAAAGGCTCCATGTTGTGAATTTCATCGACAATTCCGTGACTGCGGTATTTATCCGCATAGAAGTAGACACAACGGACCCATCCACGGTTATAGGATTTATTGAGGGCGTTCAGGCTTCGGTAGGTAAGATATTGACTGAATTCGAATGGCCTGAGAGAATAAGAAAGCTCGACGATGGTAGCGTCAATTTAGAGGGAACCATTGGGGGAGAAGTAACTTTTACTGGAAACACACTTTTTACTGGAGATGCAACCTTTGAGGGAAATGTGGCCTGGCAATGGCCACCACCCTTTGACATCTTTACAAACGTGAGGCTCACCACGAGGACTTAAATGGCACTTCTAAGACCTAGATTCCAGATAGATGACGAAATTTCGAACAGTTCATTTCAGGTTACAGGTTCTGGCGGAAGTACAAATTTAGTCAATATCTCAGGGGCGGGATTGATCAAGGAATTAGCTTATTCTTTTGATCAAACAGGTGCCCCTCCGCCAAGCTATGATTTTGTATTTTTCAGAATGACCGTGGATGGGGTTCTTATTTTCAACGAGCATTTCAATGACACTGACAGAATAACGCAAGTTGGAGGAACGCCCCTTTCAGATTTTAGTTTTGCTCTTACGGGAACAAACGATATATTTGATTTGCTCATAAAGGATGTCGCGTTTCTAACTAGCTTCCAGATACAGTTCCTCAACAATGAGACTTTCAACTTATTCGGACAGATGGATGGCGCAACCCTTTGGCATAAGGGGGCCTAATGATATTGAAACTGACTTCTCAGAACGGAAAGACACAAAAGCTTTTGACCGATGATGCCAATGCCATTGCATTATTAGGTCGATTGAACGGAAATGCCAAATGGATTGAAGTCGGTGAAGGCGAAAAAAAATTCTTTGTCAATATT
>SDBV01000644.1_pt1 | contig 50663 bp, 75 predicted proteins | sample 2277081 | NCBI WGS metagenome assembly SDBV01 (sample SAMN10402039, study PRJNA504765) | marine sediment metagenome | isolation source: marine sediment core GS10_PC15, 223 cmbsf | place: Arctic Ocean: Southern Knipovich Ridge | collected 2010
ATTATTCTGATGAACGATATTTTTAAGTTCGGAAAATAGTGTCATGTTTTCTACCTCGAAGATAACGTTGAGTTAAGCGGTGCGGCGGTCCTTTGCCGCATCCTTCTTGAACGATTTGTTAGCCTTGATTCTCCGAATTGCATCACTCGACTCCTCAATCACAAGCCGATGACAAGCGATACAGTATTTTCCCACAACCGTCGTGCCATCCATCTCACTTTCATCATATTCTTCACAACAAAAATCACAGCGCCCCTTCATTTCATTCTCCTTAAAGGTATAACGATTAGTTCACTTGCGCCTGCTTTTCGGCGTCATTTCCAGCGGCTTGTTATGATTCGCGATAAATTATTTTTACGTTTGTCCCAAGAACCTTGGGATGGTCGGGATCAGCAGGTTTAATTCTGTGAATGATTGTGTATTCAGCAGAAAAAACAACATTTTCCTTGTCTTCAATATATTTTCTAATGGCTAGATCGAGATCGTTGGGCGATAAAAAAATTTCTCGTACTGTATAAATTATATTTGTCATTTGGTTCCTCCTGTAGGATCATAACGGTATAGTTGAGCGGAAAAGTTAGTTATTTTCCGGCTCCAACGGTTTGTTATATTTCGATGCTCAACAGCACGATGTCTTTTGTCGGGCCAACCGGACATACCGTTGTAAAACCCACAGCCACAGGTTACTATATACACTCGACAGTCTAAGCAATACTCCTCGCAACCAGAACAGTAGGGTGTCCAACAATTAATAAATTCACTGTAAGTGGGCGATAAGTTTTTGTGTTTACACTTTACGGCCTTATCCCAAAAATTCATTTGACTCCCCTTTAGAAGTATAACGCCTTAATCGCCTGCCGCCGTCAGTTAGGCGGTCAGGGTGCATTGCCTTGTTAGCCGCTGGTGTTGAATATTTTATAACTAATGATGCACCAGCGGGTATATTGTCATACCTTTCATAAACATCGAATTCATAGTCATTACTGGGCTCAATATCGAAATATTTTGAAAGAGCTTTGCGAATATCTATCAAATCAAATTCATATACGACTTTCTCTACACCTAAAAAAGTGATTATTTTTTTCATAGTTTATTTTCTCCTTAGCGGCTAATGACTGAGTTAAGCGGCGGTACTTTTCCCACCCGCTTGAATGATTTGTTAGCTTTTTTTATAATCATCTCTCTAAACTAACATCTAACTCTTCTGCAATCCTTAAAATTTGATTCATGGTTAAGTTAATTACCAATCCTTCATCTTTTCTTTTATGTTCTTTAGACTTTACCTTCTTTAACCTTCCATCTATCAATGCCAACTTATAGTCCAACTTTTCATAAATTTCCTTCAACTCTTGCCTTTTCACACTCAAACGTCTGACAACCTTTTCTGCTTTGTAAAGACGTTTAGTTACTCTCTGCAATTTAAAATAGGCAGAGTTGACTTCTGATTTTTCATCTTCTAACATAATCCCCTCTTTTTACAATCTTTTTTGATGAATCTAAGAACTATCTTTGCATGGTGAAGAGCTTCTTTAATATTATCTTGTGCAATAGATAGTGCTTTATATGCATGTCCAGCACATATTTTAAGTCTTGCATTTGTCTTTTTTGTTAGTGGACAATCTCCACATCCAAACCATCCATATCCAAATCTTTCACAATAACTACAAGAAGTCCAGTAACATGCTAGCCAGGAGTAATTATTGGTCTTACCCTCATATCCTTCCATCCTTTTAACAATTCCTTCCCACTTAGTCAAACTATCTAACAATACTCTATCAGTCATCTTAATTCCTCCAGTTCGTTAAATTATTAAACGATCTATTTAAACCTTCTATTTCCTCCTTAGTAAATACTTTAACCTTCCCTGGCCTAATTGCTCTGGCAAACATCTTTTGTTTAACAGGTTTGTAAATACTACGTTTTATCTTTTCAATTTCCACTAACTCTTCCTCATACATTTAGTTTAACCTCCTTTAAATTAATTCATTAAGGTAATCAGGTTCAAGACCAAAGTAGTCCTCACAAATTTGCCCTGCTTCGTTTATATTACCTTTAGAAAGTAACTCTTGAAGTTCTTTTTTCGCAACTTTAATTATCTCATCTGTAATCTTAATTCCTCCAATCTATTCTCCACAACTTAACTTTGTCCAACTTTCTGTAAATAATTTACACCTAACTCCATCACGAATGAAGTAATAACCACTTTCATCACAGGTTGAAATTAGAATGCCATGATACTTGTGCGCACTTTTTATAGCACTCATCGGCGCTGAACAATTACCAAGCTCATCTTTAACACTTGTCATTTGACATCCGAGTAAAATGCTAAGCATTAACACTAACAATATTTTCTTCATCAATTATTTCCTCCACCTCACAATCCAAAATACACAAACAATCACTAGTTGTTGTGTAGATTACTTCCTCACTGTCTAGGTCATAATAAATTTCACATTTGCAAAAAGCACAAGTTCCAACTAAATACTTTTCCATTGTTTAGTTCTCCTTAAATATATTCTAATTCTTCTCTAATAAGTCTTAAAGAAGTCTCAACTGTTCTTTCTAACTTTATCCATTCTTTCCGTATTTTTCTATCTCTGTATCTATCTCTACCAATCGGATACCTTTTAAGTGTTTCATTAATAATCTTATCAATTTTTTCAGCTACTTTATAACCATTAAATTCTGACATTTTAACCTCCAATGTTTAAATGTTAGTTTATATCACTAAATCAATTATATACCCTAGATCTTCATAATCTTCACAATATACATCTTTCACAAATACATTTGGAAGATGTACATTGTCATCTTCAGGATATACACATATTTTAGCGTCGTCTGGATAATCTTTTAATTTTTCAACTAGCTCCTTTTTAGTCATTTTAATTCCCTCCAATAAAATTGTTCAAGCAGGTTGTGGTGTTCTTTCGTCTTTAGCAGCATCTTATTCCCCCTCTATATTACGACTCTCCCTTTAATGTTTCCAAGACTTCTTCTGCTTCCCTCTTGGCGTTTCTTTTTACTTCCAAAAGGTCAAGCGCCGATAGTTCAATTACTTCGTCCATTATCTGTTTTATCATTGCCTCACATGCCTTACCAATATATTTTGTTAGCCGTTCGCTGTTATCATATTGGTGTCGGGAACAGTGCTGGATACAAAACGAAAATCTATCTTTGAACTTGTTTCTCCTTGCCTAGCATGCACATTAATTGTATTGGGTCCTTTTCTCCCATCTAAAATGATTTCTTTTAATTCCTCATGCTCTTTTTGCGCTTCTTTGTAAATATTAATTTTACTCATTTCCTGCCCTCCACATAAAAGATTTTCGGCTCCCTCTTCTCCTGGTCTTTTGCCCATGCTAGGAGCTGTGAATTCTTCGAGTTCAAAATCCCCCAAGTCTTCAAGTTCCTTACATACCCCACAAATATCCTCTTCATCTTCTTCTAATTTCTCTTCGCAATACCCACAATACTGCCACATTCCCCATCTTACTTTCATTGCTTATCTCCCTTTGATTTTAGAATCGCTATAGCTTTGCATTCTTGCCCGGCTATGGCAGCACTTTTCATTCCTCGCGCCATTTCCGCAAGAGCCATTCGGCAAGAAAAACAAGCACTGCCCCCGAACTAACGATATAGAAAGGTAAACGTTGAAATGTTCCTGGAATCTTCTCTTTTGCACCGCAAATAGTACAAATCATCCTTCCCTCCACTTTGCCCGGCCTGTTTACCGGACTAGGAATATTAAGCCATACTTCCCCAATTTAGTTAAAACTATTAATATCTATAAACTTTCTCCAATCAGTTTGAAATTGAAGTCCTAAATTCTTATAGTATGATATTACAAGATCTATTACCAATTTCTCAGTTTTAGGATTATCCCAATTCTTCACAATTAAGGCATTAGGATTAACTATTCTAATGCCCCAACAATTTCCTTAGCAATTCTCGCTTCCATTTCAGCCATTACTTCACCTCCAATAGAAACATTAATTAATTAACCAATTTTTCAATCATTTTCCCTACAATATCATATTAAATTCCAGATGTCAAGGAAATTCGACATTATAGTAATCAATTACCCTTGAATGGCCAATCAACTATGAATTCACCAGACCGTTAAATTGTTAAACAATCTATTCAATCAATTCACTCACTAACCACATTACCTGGCACTATATCTAACATATTACCTACTTCTTTAATATGCTCTTCATTCTTAGCCAACATCTGCTCTTCATACATCTTCTTCACCCTCTCAACATTAAACTCATCTGTTGCTAACAAACTATCCCTTCCTCTCATTCCACCTTTTCTATCATCTAACACTAAATTATGCAATATGTTCTTCTTTCCTCTACCTCCAGGATTCAAATTTGTTCTATACTTCCTCTCCAACAAATCTCTAGCATCTCCACAAAGTTCAATCATCTCAACTTCACCCTCTCTAACCAACTGACTAACAACTTCTTCAATGACAAATTTAACTATATCACTCATATGTCTTGTAACTAATCCATTTCCATCTAACCACTCACTAACTGTGGCCAATAATCTACTATCTATCCAAGTTTGAACTAAAACATCACCTTTATAATTGCCCAAATTAACCGGATCTACTATGCTCTTCCCTCTTGTCTCATTTACTTTCAAATTGCCCATCTTAACCTCCCATTAATAGTTCGTTAAATTATTAAACGATCTATTTTAAACTAACATGACAAAATTTGACTAACCATTAACTTTTCCATGATTTTATCCTCAACTATTCTCCAATGTCCCATTTTATATGTCGTTTATGTCGATTATGCTGTAATGCTATTAACCCCTTTCAATCCAATTCCAAATCCGATAAAACGATCTATTACTTTAACTATACTTTAACTATACTTTAACTCCTTTAATATTATATTCTATCTATCATATATATATTATATACTACATACTATATATATATTAAACTAAGATATAAATCTATTATATTAAACTAAGGATTAAACTTAGAAATGGCCCAGATCGTTTTATCCAAAATCCGGCATGCCGGGGGTGAGGGCTAATAGCATTACAACATAAAAACATAAACGACATAAACGACATATTAAACATATAATACCGTACATTTGCCCCGTTGTCAACGCATTTCACCATACATTTGAGCCTACTGCCTCAACGAAAAAAGGGCCAAGGTTAAACGTTTACCTTGACCCAATTTCACCTTTGCAATCCATGACTGGTTAATTGTTACCTACTCGTTTATCACCTGGTTGAAATCATCCTTGTCATTGCTGCCGTCAATTTCGTCAATGTCTAGCTTGTCCATCATTTCTTGTAAATATGTCAGCCGGTCATTTTTACTCATACCCGCCAACAATGCAACGGTTTGTGCCTTGATTTCACTCGCACTCTGAACTTTTCTACCGGCATTCTGTGCGATGACAACTGTGCCGTTCAACGATTTGATTTCACTCGCACTCAACAACCTCGTCGGTCGTTGAAAGTCAATAGTTGTTGACCTGACTATCAGGTTTTTAATCGCCTGGTCATCCATCGTTGAGTAGTCAAACTCAATGGATATTGACACAACGTCCTTGGCTGTATTGGTCACCTTCATTGCATGACTAATTACACCAACGATTTTACCTAAATCACCCATAACACATTACCTCCAACACTCAATGCGTCATAGATTGCCAATATTCAATTGTCAAAGAACATTGCCCAGACCGTTTAATAATTAAACGATCTATTCATTCATAATTACATCATATCACATCCAACACCAATGTCAATCAAATTCATTCACCAGCCCGCAAACGTAACAATACCAACATACCCCATTGAATTTAATTCACAGCAACTCGATGGGGGAAATAGGTGTTAGAACGCCACGGGTTGACGTCCACACATTTTGTCTGAAAAAATTTTAAAATGTACAACATTGTAACGTTCAACCATAGTTCGTTCAACAATGTTTAACAATGTTTAACAGTTCGTTTAACTATACATTTTGTCTAAAAAAACAGTTCGTTAAATAATTTAATGAACTAATTAAAAATTACCAAAATTACATTGACAACAAAATTAATATATGCAATAATTGAGTATTAGTAAATATTTAATGTTGAAATTTAAACTATGATTAAAAAATGGACAATCAATATTTTAATAGGAATAGACCAACTTGGCAATGCTCTAATGGGTGGAGATCCAGATGAAACCATTTCATCTAGACTGGGCAAATTAAAACTACGTTATTGTGGAATAATTCCTTGGCATCGTCCAGTGTCCAAATTCATTGACTATGCATTGGACAAAATTGACCCTAACCACAGCATAGACGCCATTGAAGATGACGAAGGCTCAGAAGCGATATTTGATAAGGTTGACTAATATGGATGAATTGTTAGAAAAAAGAAAATCACTTTATGGATTTGAAATAAGAGAACCAGACAAGAGACGATCTGGTCCTGCTTATGATATTAAACAACTATGGCAACGCTCACATGAAATTATCTGCCTAGCCCTTCAAGGCCATAATCAAAAAAGCATCGCTGAAATTCTTAATGTCCATCAAGTAACTGTCAGCAACACATTAAACTCCGAATTAGGCCAGAAAAAACTATCCTCCATGCGTGAAAGTCGAGATGAAGAATTTATAGAAGTTTCAAGGGAAGTTTCTAAACTATCAGAAAAAGCTTTAAAAGTATACGATGAAATCTTTGACAATGACACAGTTTCATACAGCCTAAAAAAGAATGTTGCAGACACAGTCTTAATGGACCTTGGCGGTCATAGATCACCGACAAAAATTGATACTCGAACATTAAACGTAAGTGCAACTGCTGAAGAAATAATAGAATTCAAACGGCGCGGAGTAGCTGCTGCAAAAGAATCTGGTATGTTAGTTGAAATCACACCAAAGGAATTAAATGAAACTCAGGCAACAGCAGAGTAGGTTTGCTAAGAAGTTAGCCTTGTTAATTCTTTTTGCCTATGAATTGGGCTATGAATTAACAATTGCCGATGTTCAATCTTTCATCGAACACGGTAGGCATGTAGAAAACAGTTTCCACTACAAACGCCTCGCTGTTGATTTAAACTTATTTAAAGATGGTGAATATTTATCTACAACATCTTCTCATGAACGATTAGGTGAGTTTTGGGAATCTATTGGAGGTACTTGGGGTGGTCGCTGGAATGACGGCAATCACTATTCATTGGGTGAAGATCGTTAAATAATTAAACAATCTAATGAGGAATTAAATGAAAAAAATAATCTTCTCTGCTCTATTTTCACTCTTAGTAACTGCCGCTGTGGTATTTTCAAACTACCTCCCAGACATTATAGTAACTTCATCCTCTGGCATCTGGACTGACACTAGAGCATATTCAACTATTGATGCTGCCTTATCTGCCATCGGTGCAAATGAGCGAGACATTTATATAGTAAGACAAGAAACAACTACCGCCTTAACCATACCTTCAACCGCACGCCTTCACTTCTTCGGTTCTGGTTCTATAGCTAACTCAGGCCAATTAACAGTAAACACTCGAAACATCAATGCTGGAGACCAGCAAATCTTCACTGGCGCTGGAGATATAGACTTCATCACCGGCTCTGTAGTCCGTTCTACCTGGTTTTCTGATACTGAAGAAGCTTTTGACGTAACTAACGATGACAGTCTAACTTTAATAATAGCAAATTCAGAAACTATCTCAACTAACTCTGCCGTTGGAAATAATGTTTATCTAAAATGGGAATCTATTGGTAAAGCACTAACCATAAATGGTGGAGTAACTTTATCAAATGTACTAAACATAGAAGCTGAAAATTACTTAATCTTTACCGGCGCTGGAGATGTTGATTTCCTTGATGGCACTAGGTTAAAACTAGACTGGTTCCCAACTCTCCGTGCAATGAATACTTGGGTTGAAGATGAAGAAGTTACTCTCGTAGTAACTGGAACACACATAGTTTCCCTAACCGAAGTTCTAACCTCAAACATCCTCATTGATATGGAATCTGAACGAGGTGTCTTCTCTGACAATGGTGGAGCGGCCGACCTTACTATAAACGGCCCCATTGACTCCGGCACATACCAACAGATATTCGACTGGACGGGGAGTGGTGCAATTCTTGGGTTGAACTATGCCACGCCCCAAGCGTGGGGGGCGGTAGGTGACAAAGTTGCGGACGATGGAGCGGAAATGCAAGCAGCGTTAATCGCTGTATCTGGGAAAACACTGTATGTTCCTCCAGGGGATTACCTTTGTGCCGCAACATTGACTGTAGGCGTAGGAACGCAAATTAAAGGGGCAGGAACAGAAGCGACAACAATATGGGGAAACTCAGACGCTGATTTATTTTCTGCTGCTGATGGTAGATGGTTAAGAATATCTAACATGTCGATAAAAGATAACCTTTCTGTTGGAAATCGCACAACTGGTAGTGCGATAAAACTAACAAATGGCTCAAATTGCATCCTACAGCATCTTAGTGTGATAGGATTCTATGATGGCATTGAGTTTGCTGGCGGGGTAATTCAAACTAAACTGATCCAAGTACGCGTGACTACCCCAAAAAATGATGCCTATACTTTTGAAGGGTCAGGGACTTCAATTACTATCGACACATGCTATGCTAATACTCCTGGGCGGCATGGTTTTAGTTTCACGAAAGACTGGAGCTACATTACATTAATTTCTACCGCCGCCGATACGGTTGGAACAGGTGGGGTTGGAGTTGGGTATCGTTTTTATGGTGGTTCTGTCGATGGGAAACAATCTAAAGTAACCATGATATCCCCAGGATGTGAGGCATCTAGTGCTACAGATAACTGTTTAGAAATTACAAGTGGGACTGATTTTACTATAATAAATCCTGAATTTAACACACCTGCCAATGACACAATTGAGCTTATAGGTGCATCAGGAGGTTGGGTTGTAAGAAATATTACATTTATAGGAGGGCGGGCGGTAGGCAGTACCGGAGGCTATGGAATAAACGCCGATGCTTCTTACTCTTCCAGGATTTTTTCTATCGGGCTGGACTTGCAAAACAACTCATCTGGACGAATAAACGACCAGGACTATCTTTCTGAGTTTTTACCAGCTGACGGGAATATTATGTTTGATTTTCGAGAACCTGTATGTTTTGGACATTCCGTCATTACTGGGGCAGTAGTAGGAGATGCGATTGTTAAAAACACGGGGAAGATTAGAAGCGTAAACAATGCCGGCAACAACACCATTAGATTAATAGAAAGCAACTCAAACGACCAAGTACAAATAGCAGGCGGTGGAGACGATGTCCGCGTAAGTGGAGATATGATTCTTGATACTGGGGTTGGCCTTGACCCTGACACGCAAGCAACAGTTGGTGCGGCTGGAGGGGCTTCGGCATTACCCGCAAACCCCACAGGATATGCAAAAATAATTGATAAGTCTGGCACTATTTATGTTGTTCCTTATTATGTGCAGTAAGGCACACTTGTTAAGATGGGGTGACGTGGACTTAAAAACAGTATGTAAATTAGCCGAGGAATACGACCTACAAGCACCCGATGAGTTTTGGGAACTATCCCTTGAAGACCTAGAAGAAATCGTAGGGGCTGAGGGCCGGGGCCACAAACACTATTTTTCTATATGGGATTTTGACTTCTAATTAATTATGGACAAAGAAACTCAAGACATACATTCCTTATGCTCTGTCAGTACTCGCATGACTGCTCAGACATTCTTCCCTGAGCGTTTCCACATGCCTTTTTCTGAAGAAGTACATGGGAAGATATTCGACTTGATTGACGGTCCAGATGAAAAAGTAGCTATCGCTGCACCTCGAGGTTGGGGCAAGACATCTATTGTCGCTCTTGCCCTAATGGCACGTTACATACTATATCACCATACAGGCTTTATCTGTTACATTAATAAATCTCACGACGCTGCATCACTTCAAACCGAAAACTTACGTCGTGAGTTAGTAACCAACAGAATGATAAAGCACTTCTTCGGCGACATTAAAGGCAGAGATGTAAGAAATGCAGAGTTCGAAGAAACTTTCTCCAAAAAGGCCTGGGTTGCCTATGGAACTTTAATTTGGCCCAGAGGCGCTGGACAACAGGTACGAGGTGTCTTGTTCAAAAATGACCGCCCTGGACTAATCGTCATTGATGACCTTGAAGATCCACAAAAGGTAAACAATGATGAAATTCGCAAAGCCTGGTACGAATGGCTATACGCAGACGTCATTAAAGCTGTGCCAAGGGTAGGAAAGAATAAATGGAAAATTGTATACATAGACACTTTAAAGCATGAAGATTCTGTACTTCAAAAACTCCTTAATTCGTCAGAGTGGGCATCTATTCGTCTCGAAGCGTGTGATGATAACTTCAAATCAACAGCCCCACACTTCATGTCTGACGATGCAATAGAGAAAGAATGGCAGGAGCATTTAGACGCTGGGCAAACTGATGTATTCTTTCGTGAATTACGTAACCTTCCAATTTCAACTAAAGATTCTGCGTTTAGGAAAGAGTATTTCAAATATTACAACTTACCAATTACTATGGGTAAGAAAGAAGGTGACATAGAACTACTTGATGTAGAAATTCAAAACAATCAGAATATAGAAACTGTAATAATCCTTGACCCAGCGAAGACTGTTAAAATTCATTCTGCTGAGTCTGCCATAGTTGGAATAGGCATTGATTTGACAAATGCCAGACTTTACGTTCGAGACATTATATCAGAGAAACTTTACCCAGATGAAATTTACGATGCTATGTTTGGAATGGGAATTCGGTTAGGGGCGAAAGTCTTAGGTATTGAGGAAACTTCACTCAATGAATTTATTAAACAACCTATAAAAAATGAAATGTTTAAGCGAGGTAGTTTCTTTGAACTCATTTGGCTTAAAGCTCGTGGAGGTATGAAGAAGGAACTTCGAATCAAAGAATTAGTCCCATACTATCGAGGTGGCTATGTCTATCACAATGCATCCTGTGGAGCGACAAGAAAACTTGAACAGCAACTTCTAATGTTTCCGCGTAGTGCTTTATGGGACATAATGGATTGTCTGGCCTACATAATTGAAATGCTTGAACTTGGAGAAAGATACTTCAGCCCAAATGATAATCCAGAAGATTCCGAGGCTGAGTATGCAGAACTTAATTATGACGAACCTATGTCGAATTGGCGAGTTTGTTAAATTATTAAACGATCTTTTGTTGGAGGTAACATGAGTCTTGATGTGGAGAAAGAGACGTTTGTCGATGCAGATGAAAAAACAACAAAAGCTTTAACATATGATATGTTAAATGGTTTGCATGAGTTGATGAATGGTCAACTTAGCGTATGCGATAAGCGATTCAAAGACTTAGAAGGACGAAAGAGGCGGAATATACTTATTGCATCTTCATCTGGAGTTTTTGGTGGAGTGCTTACAAGTATAGGATATTATTTGAAAACTGTGGTTTTTCGGCAATGAAAATTTAATTGGAGGGCAGAGGATGGTTAAAATCCGGGTTACTTACGGTGGGTTCGACATGGAACTAGACAAGGGAATAAGGGGGGCGATGGAGTACATCGGGGCCACTTTTTATGCCCAGGGATTTGGCATGGAAGCCCAAGAAAGAGATGTTTGCTTTGATATAGAAGAATCTAAGTTGTTATTTTTCGCTGGAACAAAGAATTTAAGGAGTGCAGGTGAGGAATTAAGGAGGGAAGACAATGGTCATAGCTAGGAAAGCCGCAAGAGTGGGGATGGTAGTATTTTTAATAATTGGTATTTTTGGGCTGTTTGTCTGTCATGCCGCAACTGTTTCTTGGGTTCCTGGGGAAGGTGGCGGAGCTCCTGAAGGGTATACCATATATTACACAGACGGCGTTACGGCAAAAACGCTTACCATTGGGAATGTAACATCTCAAACTATTTCATTGTCACCGGGGGTTGAGTATGTTTTTGAGGTAGCTGGATACAACCAGGCTGGAGAAGGCCCATTAAGTGATTCTGCTCGATACACTGAGCCGGCTTACGAACCACCGCCTAACGGTCCCCTTCCAATTGTGATACAGGTTCCAGGGCCAGTTACCATAACTATAGGACAATAAAGGAAACACAATGGCACGACCAAAGGTGTACTAGTGGCTATCTTTTTTGACAACGGAGAAAACGGCCCGGCGCATTTTACCGGCCTATCAACCGGGTCTTGGTCTGAAGACATTGACCTAACGGCTGATGCGAACTTTGTGGGCACTGCACCTACAGTTCCTGCCGGGGCAACTGGGGTGATATTGCGGTTTGTCAATCCAGACGGCACGGCTGATTATGATATTGGTTGTCGCAAGCCGGGGAGCACTACAAACCGAATTGAAAACCTATATAATGCCGTTGATGGAAATCAAACTGACGCGTATTGCGGGATAACAAGTAGTACAGTTGACCTTTACATTGAAAACGCCCAGGTTGATGTGTATTTACTTGGGTATTTTACAGCAGAGGCAGAGTTTTTATCAGACGCAAATCAACTCCAATTTAATACAACTTTGACTTCAACTTGGGAAACGCTTGATCTGTCAGCAAAGTTATCCGCTGATGCTGACTTTGCAATAATAGAATATGATAGGGCCAGTAGTGATTATTTTTATAATTTTCGACACCCAAGTAGCACGGATGACCGAACGCTTAATGGTAACGCGGCAAGGCACTGTTGGATGATTGTACCGTGTAGCGGTCAAAATGTAGAGTGTTGGAGCGAATCTACATTACAAAACTTTGTTCTGGTTGGACAAATAACGTCTAATGCCACTGTTTTAACTAATGGTGAAGATGCTTCTTTAGGTACAACGGGGAGCTATCAAACGGTTGATTTTGGTGCCTTAGCAACAGCATTGCCGTCTGATGCGGTTTTAGCGATTGTTGAGATACATTGCTCTGCTTCATCATTTCGCAAATGGGGAGTTCGGAGGTATGCTGATACAAGTTATGCTGATTTGTACGAAGATGCGTATTCTCAGTCGTTTTGGCGTATTTTCCCCGTAGTAGACATTGATGACACAAAAAATGAGCGATGTCAGGCGAAAGTTGAAAACGCTGACACTGATTTTTTTGTGTGGGGGTATATTGCTAATGCAGCGGCGGGTGGGCTTACAATACCAATAGCAAGAAGACGAGGAAGATAAATGCAGGGGATTCATTTACGAAAATATGGAGTTGGAGCAACCATTGATTTCGAGTTATATGAGATTGACGGTGTGGACTTAAGAACGGATGCCGTTTCTGCCACGGGTGATGTTACTTTGATACGGGATGGAGGAGGGGGAAGCGTATTAGACGCTGACACATTTACTGATGAAGGTCAAAGTTACAGTCTTGACTTGAGTATCGCTGAAATGACGGCTGCCAGTATTGTAGTCTATGTTGTTGATCAAGGTACGAAAACATGGCTTGATAGAGTAATTTTTATTGAAACTTACGGCCATGCTTCAGCCCAACATGCCTTTGATCTTGATACTCCCAGTGTGGCACAAAGTGCGGATAATAATACTCTTCTGGCAGCCATGACCGGCACAGACAGCAAGGCTTTAATCTCAACGGATGCTCAAGATATGTCTGGTACTTTAGATGTAAATGTCAAGACGGCAACCTCAACAGCCCTAGACTCAATCTTAAAAACCTCTACGTTTGCTTTAGCGATGACTGATGCTATATGGGGTGCACTATTAACTGGGGCTACCTATAATGTCGCCACAAGCGCAGGGCGTAGGCTGCGGCAGATTGAACAGGCTTTTGTCCATGCCAGTGGAACTATCGCCACCGTTACTGATGGGCATACTTTTACACTAGATGGTGGTGCAGTAGCCACAGCAAACTATTATATTGGTGATCGCTTAAACCTCATAGAGGGTGTTGGGGCTGGTCAATCAAGAATTATTGTAGCTTATACTTCTGGGAAGGTAGTTACCCTTGATAGCAACTTTACTACCAATCCCAATACATCAACTTTGTATGAAGTTGACTCAGCAGACGTTCACGTTTCTCTGTCTGATGCGGACCAAGCGCAAGGGTTTGTTGCAACCTATACTAACACAACGACAATCACCCTCGATGCGGCAGCAGTGGCCACGACAGATTATTATCTTGGGTCTTTAATCGTCTTTACCCATGGCGCGGGCGCAGGTCAACAGAGGGAAATTACAGCATATTCAAGTGGCCGTGTTGTCACTATGTCACCGGCGTTGGCTACTGCCGTGGACACCACAACGGTTTGGCATGTTCAGGCGGCCGTTTCCGCCGCAGAGATAAAAACCGAAATGGAACAAGATGGGGATTCCTTGCTTGATACCATAAGAGACGAATTGGCGAACGCAACAGATGGATTAAGCGCACTTAAAACTTTGATAGATGCAGTTCCAACAGTAGCAGAAATCCAAGCTGAGATGGAAGAAAATGGAGCAAGTCTTCTTGATACCATTCGCGATCAAATAGGTACTGCGGGAGCAGGACTAACCAACATCAACCTGCCAAATCAGACGATGGATATCGTGGGGAATATCACCGGCAATCTATCTGGGTCTGTCGAGAGCGTGACTAATGATGTCGGGATAACTCAGGCAGGCGCGGACAAGGCATGGGGCACAGCAGCAAGGACGCTTACGGCGAATACCAACCTTAACGATATTACGGTCGCTGATATTATTGCAGGGATTGCAGACGGCTCAAACGATTTACAAGAGATGATGAGGATAATCTTTGCGGCCCTTAGTGGCAAGACTACCGGCGGTGGGACCGTGACCCTAAACTTTCGAGACAGTGCGGATAGCAAGAATCGCATTACCGCTACGGTAGACGCAAACGGAAACAGAACTGCCGTCACCTTGGATGGAACCTAATGGCTTTATTAACTGAAGGCTATTGGCCATCAACTTATTGGCCAAACAGTTATTGGGATGTTAACTATTGGCCACACTATGGATATGTAACACCTGATATTTCAGATTTAGGTGTATGCACAATACAGGCAAAATCAACAATTATAACTAATTTACTTTACACATCTTCAATACTACTTGAACTTAACCTAAACTCTACCATTAAACAAGAGGTAAGGTTAGATGGAAACATTTGTTGGTGACGTAGTAAAAATTATATTATCAACAGGTATTACTTTAACTGGAAATACTATGTTGTTGATAAAGTATGAAAAGCCTAATGGAGTTACTGGACATTGGGATGCTGCTATAGTTTCTGGGGCGGTGACTAGTTTGCAATATTCCACTACAACCGGTGACTTGGATGTTCCAGGGACGTGGAAAGTTCAAGCTTATGTGGAATTTGTAGATGGTGCTGAAAATTCACATGGAAAGTGGGCAGAGATAACTGTATTTGCTCCTATTTATTAACAATTAGATCGTTTAATTATTAAACAAACTTATGGCACTAAAAACGATTCGCATAGGCAGTATGGTAGATATTTTCCAGTATGATGATGCAGCATTTGACTCTGCTATTGAAACGACTGCACCAATAAAAGCTGGAACACCTATAGACCCTAACGATGTTGTGCGTAGGTCTGATGTGTTAGGTGTAATCGGTGGGTCTGATACTGACTTTACTGTAGTTACTGCAATTCAAGCTGGTGGTGCTGGTGGTATAGGTTTTCAATATAAAACTAGAGCTTTAACTTTAACAAGTGGAACAATAGAAACTGTAGGTGCTGAGTCTGGCTGGAATGATGTTTAGGAGAAATAGCTAATGCCTTATATCGTAACGGGTGAACCATCTAATTCAAAACCAGATTATTCAAAAGAAAACTTTGACTATGAATATCCTGGTGGTTTAGATTTAAAACCAGACAGTGACTTTCATACAGAGTTAAGGAACAAAATCTGGCAACGTGCTAGGGAATCTAGAAATGAAATCTCCAAACGCTTTCATTCCTGGAATGAAATTGATAGAACTTTAACAGCCTACATTCCACTTAAAGATGCAGAAAAGCAACTTAAGAAAAAGGACTCAACAAAGCCAGTTTCAATAGTCTTTCCATATTCATATACAGTATTGGAATCTCTATTAACCTACATGACTATGGCATTTTTCCAAGACCCTATGTTTCAATATGAAGGTGTTGAAGATGATGATACAATAGGTGCTATGTTATTGGAGTTGGTAATCAAAATACATTGTATTAAGAACAAAGTCCCACTTGCATTACACACTGTACTTCGTGATTCATTAGGTTATGGTGTAGGGATTGGAATTCCTGGATGGAAAACTCAATATGGTCGAGTACCTATAAAGTCAAAAGTTATTACGCAGAGTGAACTTGGAGAACAAGAGGAAAACTTTGTAGACTTCATCGACGAATTGATATTTGAAGGTAATGATTTAACTAACATAGACCCTTATATGTGGTTACCAGATCCATCTGTATCAAGTGACAAAATTCAATCTGGTGAATTTAATGGTTGGGTAGATCGTGATAACTACATGAACATGCTGTCGAAGGAAAATGAACCTAACTCTACCATGTTTAATGTTAAGTATTTGAAAGCGAAAAAGGATAAAAAGTCATCTTTAGCAAATGACCAAAGTGAGAGGGAAACTAAACTTGGTGGAAAAACTGATACTAGAAGAGGATTAATAAGTTCAACAAACCCTGTTGATAATATCAAGATGTATGTTAATCTAATTCCAAAGGACTGGAAACTTAGTGACAGTGAAAGACCAGAAAAGTGGTTCTTTTGCCTCTCCGCCGATGATGTTATTACTGAATGTTATCGAGCAGATCACAACCACGGAATGTATCCAATAGCTGTAGCATCACCTGAATATGACGGATATTCAATAGCTCCTATTGGAAGGTTGGAAATCCTACACGGTCTGCAGGGGATTTTAGACTTTGAATTAAACTCACACGTAGCTAATGTAAGAAAAGCTATCAATGATATGTTTGTAGTTGATCCTTACTTAGTCAATATTAAAGATTTGGAAGACCCAGAACCTGGAAAACTAATCCGCTTACGTCGGCCTGCTTGGGGACGTGGTGTGGATAAGGTAGTTCAACAACTTCAAGTAAATGACGTAACTCGTGCTAACATAGCTGATGCATCTTTTATTACCCAACTAATGGACCGTGTATCAGGCACTGATCAATCATTACAAGGTTCACTTCGCCAAGGTGGGCCAGAGCGATTGACTAAAGGTGAATTTCAAGGTACTCGAGGTTCTGCTATTTCTCGACTTCAACGAATTGCTATGGTTATAGGAATGCAGTTTATGCAAGACATAGGCACTATGTTCGCTGTCCATACCCAGCAATATATGTCTAAGGAAACTTATGTTAAAATAGTAGGCAGACATGAAGAGAAATTATTGAGGAACTTTGGCAAAGATGCACAAAGAGTACCTGTCTCTCCATATGACTTGGCTATTAACTATGACTTAATCGTTCGAGATGGGTCAATACCTGGAGGAAACTTCTCTGAATCTTGGATAGGTTTGTTTAAAATTATTAGCCAATCAGATCAATTAACAAGGGAGTTTGATACAACTAGAATATTCATGTATATAGCTCAACAACTTGGCGCTAAGAATGTGGAAGACTTTAAACGAAACTTAGGTCAAATTCAACTTAAGACAATGCCAGATCAGAAAGTGAATGATCAAGTCAATGCTGGCAATATGGTACCAGTAGGAGCTATATAATGGAGGTTAGAGCAACTAGAGATCAAATAGAAGAAATAAAAAATTCATTCTTTTGGAAAGATATCAAACGTGAATTAGCTCAATGGAAAATAGGATTCATGCATGAGTCGAGTAATATAGTTGACGATGCAGCTACTAACAACCCCAGCACAGCATCTGTCTTATTACATATGGGAGATATTAATGGCAGAATAAAAACCGTAGAATATTTACTCTCTTTACCGGATATCTTTTTAGATCTTTTGGAGGATAAAGAAGATGACTCTTAACGTAAGAGAACCAACTGATCAAAGGATGGTTAATGAACTTCCTTTATATATAAGAGAAGACCGCGCAGCTATAAATGCTGTGACTACTGGAGCTGGATTTTCAGTAAATAACTTAACTATCACAGTTGGAACCACATCACTTACTGTAGGAACTGAACTTGCTGTTGTAGGGCATGAGATAGTTAATTTAACCGGCGATGGACTATCCACACTAGCTACCATTTTAGGCGGCACCGATGGACAGATAAAGACTTTCATATTTCAAGACACTAATGTGGATATGACAGATGGTGTGAAGTCAGCTGGGAAATTTTACCTAGACCATCTTCCAGCGCTTAGTGATTTTACACCTGCTCAGGATGATATACTTTGTATAATAAATGTAGGGGGTGATGGAGCTTCTTCATATGGTTATTGGAAAGAACTTTATAGAACTATATCAGTGAAATAGATCGTTTAATAATTAAACAAACTAATGGAGGTTAGCAAAATGTTTGACGAATTAGAAGAAGAAAAAAAAGTAGATGGTGGGATAGAAGAAATGAACACTTTAAATGAACCGGAACCTGAATCAGAGCCAGACCCTGAATCTAAAATAGAATTAGATCCAGAACCAGAACCAGAACCTATTGCTCCAACTCAACTTGAATTTGATTCATTAAAAGGTGATAACTTAACATTAAGGGAAAGAATTGTAAAGCTTGAGGAAGGCAAAGTTGAACCTAAAATAGAACAAGAACCTGAATTAAAACCAGATCCAATTGCAGAAGAAAACTTTCTAGGTGACTTGGACTTGGATGAACTAACACGCAACCCAACAGAGTTTAATAAACTACTAAACAGTGTATACAAAAAAGGAGTTGAAACAAACCGAGGTGAAATACTTGGTGGGAGTGAAAAGGTTCTTCGCTCCATTCCTGACATTGTAAAGACTAACATAACACTAGTAGAAAATCTTCGTAAAGCTAGTACTGAATTTTACGAGGACAATGAAGATCTAAAACCATTCAATAAGATAGTAGGTGCTGTATTTGAGGAGGAGACAGCAAAGGATCCAAGTAAAACTTATGCTGAAGTATTGTCTAAAGTTGGATCTGAGGTTAGGAATAGACTAAACTTACAACGTAAAGCGGAACCTGAGCCTGAACCTAAACCTAACGCAAATCCAAAGTTACCTAGAAGTAAAGGAACCAAGATAAGATCAATTAAGACAGACCAACCAAACACTGACCCATTATTAGATGAGTTAGAAACTATGAATAAATCTTTAAGTTTATAACGGAGGAACTATATCATGTCTCTTGATAACTTAGGAGCGCAACATCAATCTGTAGTGGATAAATACCATAATCCATTTGCTGATTATCAGATGACTACTAGGGATTACGTAATGCGGCCATATACAGATGGTGCGGCTATTACTGTAACCTTACCACCTGTAACAGAATGTAAGGGTAGGTTCTACTCTATCCGTGCTAGAGCTTGTACTTTGACAAACACTATAACAATCCAAGATCAGGATGAGTCTGAAGGGTGGGAAGGTGATATTGTTCTTTATGCTGCTGGTCAGGGTTGCTTACTCTACTCTGATGGTCTAGCTTGGATGCTTCGTACCTTTGCTGATATTGAAGTTGAATCTTCATCTCGTGGACAGTATTCAAAAGCTCGTGTAGCAACTGGTGAAGCTACTGCTGGTAGATTTAGAGGTGAAGCAGCTGGTGCAACTGCTGTAGCTAGTGCATATGGAGTGCACGCTCAAGGTATTGCTTACGGAGAGCTTTTTGCAGCTACAGTAAATGCTATCTATGCTGAAGCAATTGCCAAAGATAGTACTTCAGTAACAACCCTTCGTGGTGCTATGATTGCCGCTGACTCAGAGGGAACGCCTACTTTAATCACCCTTATGATTGGTGCTCACATCCGTGTAAAGACTTCAGTACAGCCAACTACCTTTATCGCTCTTAAAGTTGAGCATGAAGCATTTGGGGCTGGTACATTTCTTAATTCGTTTATAGACATTCGAACATCTTCATTTGCAGGTGGTGCTACTGTAGCTACTAACATCATTGATATGAGTGCTCTTGTTGGCACTGTTACTACTATATTTGATCTTGGTAGTGTTACAGCGACTAACCTATTCTTAGTAGATGCAGATGGTGATGCTGCAGTTACTCTTGCATCTGAAACTTATTCATCGGCTGATGGATACTTTACAATCAGTGTAGGTGGCAATCCATATAGGATGCCTTTCTACTCTGCTGTTGATTAAAAACTATTTTCACGGGATAGGAAGCATGCTCTGAAAAGATTGGTTCCTGGCCAATCTTCCCGTGATAACTTCCAGGTATATCTTAAGGAGATATAAATGATACTGAATATATTAGATCGAATTATATTGTCTAACATTCTTCCTAAGGAAGGATCCTTTGTTAACCTTAAACTCCTTAGAGTTATTAGGGAAGAAATTTCCTTTAACGAAGAAGAGAATAAACTTTTGGACTTTCGTCAGGAAGGAGAACAGTTAAAGTGGGAAGCTAAAATTGCTGGTGGTAAACAAGTTGATATCTTCCCTGAACGAGATTTTAAAATTGGTGAGGTAGTTACTAAACTAATCCAAACTGCGCTTGAGAAACTAAATGCTCAAGCTAAACTAACCGAACAACACTTATCTCTATATGAAAAATTTATTTCGTAGTAGGTAAGTTTATGTTTAGGGAACTATTATGTCACTTGAAGATCGAGGATCGCAACAAGATAAAGTTATTGTTGATAAGTACCATGATCCTTTAGTAAACTATACTATGACCACTAGGGACTATGTACTGCGTCCGAGTGCAGATGCAGACTCTGGACCTATTACTATTACATTACCTCCAGTGGCTGAAGCTAAAGGGTGATTTTACAGTATTCTGGTTCGTAGTGCAGATGGTGTTAATTCTGTAACTATCACACATCAAGGTGATTCTGAGTGTTGGACAGATGATGTAGTATATTATGAGTCTTGTGCACCTTCATTGTGGTATAGTGATGGACTCTTCTGGCATATGGTAGGTGCTTTTAGATTTACATGGAATGACTTATTCCCTAAACAACAACCTTAATAGATAGTTCAATTGGAGGACTTTATTATGTTTTTAGGTATGCGTGGAACAGGTGATTGGGTAACTGACCAACGGCCACTTAACTGGCGTCAACAGGTAATGTACTTGTATCCTAATGGGATGGCACCTTTAACCGCCATTCTATCCATGATGGGTTCTAAGAAAGTTGATGATGCTCAGTTTCATTGGTGGACACAGGAACAAACTACTGTTAGTGGAGATGTAGCAAACATCTACACTAACTCTGACCTCTCAACTGCTTATGTTTCTGGTGGGGCTGCAGGTGATACAATATTTGCTCAGATAACTACTGTATTAGCAAATCGGATTAGAACTGGACATCAAATCTTACTTCGAGACGCTTCTGATTATACAGTTGATGTGGTTGGTAAAATAACTAACGTCACTCGAGGTACAACTAATTCCACTCTCGCTATTAAATTGCTCGAAGCTGATGATAACTCTTCTAGCGGTGACCTTAGTGATTGTGACAATTTCAAAATCATCGGTAATATAAATTCTGAGGGTGGTGAGATGCCTGATGCCATAGCATTGAATCCAACTAAGGTATACAACTACACTCAGATCCTTCGTACACCACTGAGCATTACTAGAACTGCTAGAGCGACTACTCTTCGAACTGGTGATAGTTACCAGAAGATGAAGTCTGAGGCACTTGAAATGCACTCATGGGAAATGGAACTTGCATTTCTTTGGGGAATTAGAACTGAAAACACTGGAGATAACGGCAAACCTGAGCGTACTACTATGGGTGTAATTAACTTCATTCGTCAGTATGCTGCAGCTAACGTTGATGACTATACGTTGAATGCTACTTACTCCGGTAATTCATGGTTGGCTGGTGGTGAAACTTGGTTGAAGTACTACCTTGAGCAAATCTTTCGCTACGGTGCAGAGGAAAAATTGTGTCTTTGTGGTAGTGGATTCTTACTTGGCATAGATGCACTGGCGCAGTCTGGTGGGCAGATTCAACTTATGCCTGGTCAAAAAACTTATGGTATGCAGATTCGTGAATGGTTAACTCCGTTTGGTACTATCCATATGAAAACTCATCCCCTCTTTAGCTATGATGCTACAACTCGTAACATGGGTGTGATTATTGAACCGAAAGAACTTGAGTACAAATATATAAGTGACACTGCATTTTACGGTGAGAATTCTTCTAAGTCTCATTCCGAAGGTTACGGTCAACGTAGGATTGACGGAACCCATGAGGAATATCTTACTGAGTGTGGTCTTGAATTTGGACTGCCACAGAAGTGTGCTGTCTTAAATGGTGTTGGCCTGGCTAATGTAGTCTAACCTCCCTGGGCTGACAGGACTGGGGATGGTTTAGGCTGTCCCCAGTTCGTTTAATAATTTAACGAACTTTAAATGGAGAAATTAGAATGAGACCAGTATATATTATCGGAGGGATTGTAACAGATACTTTTCGAATTACATCTACTAATGCAGCTCAGGCATTTACATCTGCACAGTATAGAAAGAATAACATTCCTGCTATTAGAGCTAGAATATCTGGAGAAGTTAATGATATAAGATATGCTCTTGGAAGTGCTACTCCAACTCAAGGTGCAACAGGTCTTGGACATATACTTGCTGCTGATGCTGACCTTGGGCCTAGTGAAGTTATATTAAACAATCCTCAACAAATACAATCGTTTAGTTTTCTAAGTCACACTAACAACGTACATGGTGGTATTCAAGTAACTATGGAATTTGAAGTTGGAACAGACTTGACATAAATTTAAGGTGATTACCTATGAACTTACTACAGGTTCGAACAAAGTTTCGTGAAATGTCTGGGCGGAATGACTTGGTTAACGAAGATGGCAGTGACAATGGTGCAGACTTTTACATCAACGAGGGACGTAAATTCCTAGACCGTATGGATGAGACTCAGAAATCCTGGGCTACTTGTTATAGGTTTATTAATACTGGATTTTATTCAGCCTCAGTTCCATACTCTAGGGCGATAAAAGAAGTTTGGGCTGCAACTACATCTGCACGTTGGCAGCTGAAGAAGAAAAATTTACAAGATTTAATAGCTGGATATTTAACAGGTATGCCTAGTTCACGAACTTCAGGTACTCCACTATACTATTCACCAACTATAACTAGATACATTCCAGAGGGTGTCACTGCAGATGAATTTGAATCCTTTCTTGGTTGGGTAGAGACTCCAGCTGGAAACTCACATGAGTATAATACTATATTACTCAATGTTCCTACTGATGAAAAGATATTGGTTGAAGTAAAAGGATTATTTTATTCAAGTGAGTTAACTGCAAATGCAGAACAAAACTATTGGTCTTCAGTTCATCCAATGCTTTTGATTATGTCTGCTATGAGGCAGATAGAGATAGTCAATAGAAACACCCAAGGTGTGAAGGACTGGACAGAGTCAATAGCAACTGATATGAGGCAGATAGGTATGGATTTGGTTGAAGAGATAATTGCAGAAGTATCGCAGATAGGAGATTAAAGATGGATGCAAAGGTTATTAAGCTAATAGACAAAAATAACAATACACTGTCTTGGAGTGTTAAAGATATGTTAACTGGAATTTTAGAGAAAATAAATTGTGGTGAGTTTCCACAAAAGGCAGTTGTAATAAGTTTAGAAGATGACGGAGATTTTTTTAAGGTAGACTGGGAAAAGGCAGGAATTTTAAACTCTGAAACTATTGCGGCAATTGAAATAGTTAAACATAATCTTGTAGAGTTATTGCAGGGGGATTAAAGATGAATGATGTATTTGTGAAAGGTGTTGTAGATGAAAAAAGAATATCTCTCATCGAAGGTATAATTTCAAGACTTTCACGTAGATCACGCAAAGTTGTCACTGCTATAACTCCACCTATTCCCATCTCTACATGTGTTTTAGGAGATAACATATCTGGGTGTGTTTTGAAGTCTTTATTATTTAGTGGGATTATAACAAAAGGGATTATTAAGATAGAAGACTTACCAAAGGGCGGTGTTGAAGTTGTTATAGAAATATCCAATAGTGGAATAAAAACTACTAAATCATATAAGATGGATACTTCTATATTTATGGTAGAGTTAAATATTGGAGTGGCTAATGGAAGTTTGTTAAGTGTGTATGTTAAGACTTTTAATATTGACGAGGTTATTAATGAGGTTTTGTTAACTATGTTATGGGTTCCAGATAAAAAAAGCACTAATATAGAAAATTATATAATAGATGACCTTGATTCATTAGCTAATGAATATTTGAAAATTTCGGAGTAAGAAATTGAGAGAATATGAGTTAATAATAGATGAAGCATTAAAGATTGGCCTATCACCTGAGTACACAGTTCCTTTTAATACTCAAGTACTTTACGACTGTTTAGGATTTAGGTGTGGAAAGGTAAGTTTAGAACCTTACATAGAGTTAACAAACCCCTTACCTAACACAGTTGACATGTACTACGATTGGCCCTTTCCGCAATTTCTTAACCATGAAAAATATAACATTCTTGTTGTAAGAGATACTTTCAATCAGGTTGATGAAGTATATCAAATCAGCAGTGATCATTCTACAGTTACTAATATCTTTAGCATAGACGAGTTGACATTTGGTAAAGGTACTTTAATGGAGATGGCTGACTTTGGTAAGTATATGTTAATGACTAATGGAATTATAATGATTTACCGGGATACAGATCTTTCACTCTGGAGTCATATTACAACAAGTGCAACAATTCCTATGATGAGAACTATATGTAATTTCAAGGGACAAGCTGTAGGTGGAAATATTGTAGGAAGTTGGTACGACTGTGATGAAACATTTTATGTATGGTCTAAGATTGGTGAAATGGACTTTACGCCTGACATAAAGAATACAGCTGGCTATCGACGTGACCCTTATGGTGGTGAAGTTTATCATGTTAGGAGATTAGGTGACAATATTGTAGGTTATTCATCTAAGGGAATTACCTTACTATCTCCTGTTAGTGCACCAGTTACAACTTTTAAATTTACCGAAGTTAGTGAAATAGGATTAATAAACAGGGGAGCTATTGGAGGTAATTTAAGACGACATATTTATGTTAGTGAGTTTTACAACTTAATGGAAGTTACAGACAAAGGGATTAAAGAATTAGGTTACAGACAGTATATGGAAGAGTTAACTGATGGAGATGTTATTGTTAACTATGAACCAGCATTGGATAACTTCTACATTAGTGATAGTACCAAAACATTCCTACTCTCACCTAATGGATTGACAGAAATTCCACAACATCCTTCAGCTGTGTGGAGGCTTAATAATAACTCTTACATGTTACCAGATACAGTTGACACTTATGAACCTCTAATTGTTACTGAAGTCTTTGACATGGGATATAAGGGGCAGAAAACTATATTTACTATCGAATCAGATGTATTTTTATCCACTGACCCTCAAGCAAGTGTGGACTTATCTACTAATTTAACCACTTGGAAAGATGTTAATTACAAACCTATAAACAATCAAGGCATTGCTACTATAATCATATCTGGTGGTTTTTTCAGGTTTAAATTAAAGTTTGAGTCTGTTCCAAGTGGGTTTAGAATAGGTTATATAAAGGCAAGGTATAAGATGACAGACTTACGTGGCATAAGAGGAGTCTATGCTCCTCCATTGAGAGGACAGTAAATGTTGACTAAACTTCTTCCAGATCAAATATCTAAATTTTGGGATGTGATAAAGTTTGCTGTAGAACAATCCCTACCACCTATAGCTCACGACCATCCTGATAAGATGAATAGAATTCTTTCATCTTTACTGTGTGGCAAGACAGATTGTTGGGTAAGTCATAAAAGTGAAAAGTTTGAGTCTGTAATGTTGACTAAAATCTTATATGACGATGCAAGTAATACAAGGAACTTATTAATATACTGCCTTTACGGATATGAGATAATGAACAATGAGAGTTGGTCTAGTGGACTTGAAACTTTACTTAAATATGCGAAAGGTAAAAAGTGTAATCAGATAATATCTTATACAGAATTACCTAACATGATTGAGTTGGCTAATAAACTTGGGGCTGAAACTAAATACACTTTTATTTCATTTGATATTTAGGAGACGTTATGAAGGTGATAACTAATTGTACAATATCTATGAATACTCTTCAAGTTATTGAAGAAGAATCATATGAATATAGTGGACTTGTTGCTGAGTGTAAAGGTGGTGGAGGTGGAGGAAGTGGAGTAGTTGATTTCCCAACTTACATGAAAGACATTCATAATGATTGGTTGGATAATACAGGTGCTGATAGCATAACATCTTCAGTTACAGATATAATGAATAGTGCTACTGGCAGCTCACCTTGGACAGCAGCTAGTGCATATGATCCAGATACTGACCTAGTTACAATGTTAGCTGCGCCTGATGTTCTTCAAACATTAGTTACTTTACTTAGTGCTGGAACTTCCCTTGACACATTAGTGTCAGGTATTGTTGATCATAGTAGAGTCGACCTGGCTGTTACAGAATATGAAGCTGACTTAGATGCACGATTAACAGCTGAGATTTTACCTAGATTTGAAGCAGGAATGAGAGACATTAATGCAGTTATGTCATCTTCATTTGCCCTAGGAAAGGCTGTAATTGAAGATGGACAGACACGACAGGCGGCATTGTATAGTGCTAATCAACACTCTAAAGCATTTTCAGATGATGCCCTTCAAGTTATAAATATGAAACTTGAATATCAAAAGGCTGTTTCAACTATGATAGCCGAGGCTAATAGAATAAAGATAGTTGCTAAGAAGGAAGAGAATGCGACTGATTTAAAGATTAATGAAGAGGATGCACTTTGGGATTTGGAAGTGTTTCAGTTCGGAGCTAATTTATTGGGGTCTATTGGAGGTGGTACGGCAATTTCTAAATCACCTAAAGGTCCATCAGATATGCAGTCTGCAATAGGTGGTGCAATGAGTGGAGCGGCTGCAGGTGCTATGGTGGGAAGTGTAGTTCCTGGAATCGGTACTGCAGCGGGAGCAGTAGCTGGGGGTGTTCTTGGTGCAGGGGCATCTTTTCTATAACCAAGATCGTTTAATAATTAATCAATCTATTTGGAGGAATAAGTTATGGCACTAACACCAGATTTAGCTGCCCAGTTTCCAAGTCCAGGGCCTTTAAACACTGGCAATGTAAATGCAGGAGGTGGAGGAGGAATTGGTAATTTACTACAAAACAAACTATTCTTACAATATCTTTCCGCTGGCGGTGCTGCGTTAAATCCAGACATGGCATCTATTGATAAAATAACTCAGCAAAACATTGCTGGTCAGAGTCAACTTGGGTTGACCAAAAAGATACTTGCAAAGATGTTAGCTAGCGGTGGTGACTTTAAGGTGAATAAAGATAAAACTTCCATCAACGTTCCGACTACTGCTTTAAGTGAGATGGGAATAGGTGATGCATTTGGACTTGGAGAACCTGAAAAGGTAACTAACGTAAACCCTTCGCCTAGCTCACTAGATATCTCCGGTGCCGATCTAGCTGGGCTGACCCCTGAAAATATTATGCAGGCACTTAGTGGAGCAGTTAGTGTTGAGAACTTAAAAGCACAAAGAGTTAAAGATGTTATTAGCAGCCAATACACACAGCAGTTGACTACTGAATCAAGAGCTAGGACTGGACAGATAGTTAGTCCGAGAACAAAAGATGAACGTACAACTGCTCAGAAGAACTATGACTTTGCTAAGTCTGAACTTGGTGGTAATTTTAAAGGTTCGTTTACTGAGTTTCAAGATAGTTCTAAAACTACCCATATGAAAGATTATAAACGAGCTACAAGTGGTGGATATGAAGGAACATTTAATGACTGGTTACTTGAAATGAGAAAAGCTGGTGCAATTAGAGTCTCTATCGGGGAAAAAGTAGCTGAGAAAAAAGCTAAGGCTGAAATAGAAAATCAACTATATTTTAAGAGTGTGGATTGGATAGATGATATACAGAAAAACTTTAACTCTATAGAGACACAGAATAAAATCCTTATGGGTATGGAAGATGACCCAAACATTGGTACTAAAATACTCATAAATGATATTGAAAGTAGAATTACAAGTGGTACTAGTGGTGGAGAAATTATAGATGTTAAACTATCTGGTAGGATTATGACGTGGACTGTTAAATGGCCATCTGGTGATGTGGAGGAAATTAGATATGCCGTCAGGGATTGATTTATTAAGTGAGACAAAAACTGGGGTTGATTTACTAAGTCTTCCTTCAAATATAAAGTCTGGTATTGATCTGTTAAGTCAACCAGTGGTAGAGTTAGATGAAGTACTGGAATCTAAACCAGTTGGCCCAACTAGGGAATTTTACAAATCTGTATCGGATAAAATGCTTAGTGGAATTGATCCAGGATTTGAAAGTGCTGAGAGCAAAAGTAAGATGGGTGAAATAGCTATGGATATGCTGTCTGGGTTTGAGGAACAAGCTGGACAGATTACTAGTCTCGGACGTAAACCGTTTGAAGTTGTTAAAGGTGCAGTTGACTTTGGATTATCTATTCCAGGTTTTACAACTGGAATATTCAATGCGATTGGTAAGATAGGAAAGGAAGTTGTAGATCAGATAGCTTTTATTGGGAGTGAGTCTAAACCAGAGTTTAGTTTAGAAAGAATGTACAACTTAGCCTCCGAAGGTATGGCTGAATCAATGCAATACTTTGAACAAACTAAAGGTTTATTTACTGGAAAACCTACAGCTGAGTCTCAACTGGTTGGTGAAATAGTTATGTCTCCACTAACTGCACTATCTTCAGCTGGCCATGCTATAGCAGGATGGAAGGGGTTTGAAGAATATCCAAATATTAGAGGAGCTATAAAGTTTACTGGTGACATAGTTGGTTTAATAACTATGGGAATGCTGTTACATGGTAGAGGTGGAAAGGTTGAAACTGTTAAGAAATTAGAAGACGTTACAAAAGAAGCCAAAGAGATTGTTAAGAAAGAACAAATGATTGAAGAGATACCTGAAGGGATTTTAAAGAGTGCGCAAGAGAGTATTTTGAAAGTTGAAAAGCAACAACTTGAATTAAGAGCAAAAGAGGCTGCGGATAGTATTAGCAAAGATGCTTTGATTAGAGAGGAGTTACTACGTCAAGCTGAAGGTGTTGCTAGGGAGAAAACATTTGAGAAGTCAAAGAAAGAGTTTGATAAGAAAGTTGTGAAGGAGGAAAAGGCTAGGCAGAAAGTCGTTGAGAAGGATTTGAAAGTTGATGAAGTTATCCCTGAACCAATAATGAGTGAATCACTTAAACCTATATATCAAGAAGTTATAGATACAATTTCTCCAGATGTAAGAAAAGATATAAGTGTAGAATCTATAGAAATAATTAAATTTCCACCTTTATATGAAGGGGAAGGTGGACGAGTTGAGATATTTGGTAAACTTAAGGAACCAGAAAAATATCGCATATTTATAGAAAAGGGGGAACCAGTTAAAGAAACTTTAAGGCATGAACTTCTACATATTTATGGTCTTAAACATCCAGAAAAAGTAGGGAAAGGATATTTTGACCATGAAGGTTTTGTAGATAAATTAGACAAGGATATACCTAAACCTATCACCGAAGTTGACCAACTAACTGGTACAGAAGTTCCTGGACTTAAAGGAGAGAAAAGCCCATTCTTTCAAGACAAAGAAACTGCTGATATATTTGGAGAGATTTATTCTGAGCGGGCTAAAGCTATAAGTGAAAGTATAGAAACATTTACACAGAAACATCTTAATGATGTTAACAGATGGTATCATGGAGATGAGAGTGTAGACATTGTAAAGACTAGGGAATTTTTAAGTAGATTGGCGGCTGAAGCAGGTGAATTTCGTAGGGATTTTCTAACTGGCGAAGATCACTTAATGTGGAAAGAGACTGTGGAAGAAGGAGCTAAGTGGGCTAGAGAATTAGATCGTCAACCAATATTTGAAACATTCTATCATGGAACATCAGCTAAAGAGTTTGCTGAGTTTAAAGGTGATATTGTTTACTTAACATCTGATCCTAAGGAAACTATTTTTTTTGCTGAAGGTGTATTAGGTGAAAAGAAAGGTGGTAAACCTAGAACTATATCAGTTAAAGTACCTAAAGGTAAGACGAAGAATATAGATGAAATAGTTCAGGATACTATAATGGCCAGTGAAGATTTAGATATAGTAATGTCTAAACAAGCTAAAATTGCTAGAAAAGAAGGCTATGAATATTTAGAATTTGAACATCCAGGTGAGGAGGGTTATTTTATATCTAAGGTTGCGTTATATCCAGATCGTTTAATAATTGAACGGACTGGATCTGCTGAAGCTAAATTATATTCAGGCCTCCCAGTTGACAAAATCCTATCAGAAGGTAAAAAGATAATAGACAAACTTGTTAAGTCTAAATTACTAACACCTGAAAATATAGCTAAAGAATTTGACATTGCCTTTGATGGTATTCAAGAGACAATTAAAGATGGAGATTTGTTTGCTTTCACAGAACCAAATACACATGGTTCTTTTTATATTAAAGATTTAAAAGATATTCCTGCAAAGTTAGATAACATAGCAGAGAAGTTTGGACGTAAGGAAGGTAAAGGGGTTAAACTTTATGCTGGAATACCTATAGACAAATTAGGTAATGTTGTTGAACTAATTTCCAAACCTACTAAAGAATTTCATAAGAAACTTAAGTCAGACATACAAGAACGTGTTGATAGAGCATTAGAGAAAATCATCAACTATAACAAATGGGAATGGAGTGAAGGTAATAAAGTAAGGTCTAATAAAACTAATAAAGTATGGACTGTTAAAAGTAAAGCATGGGATAGTAAAAATGATGCTCCTATATACTTTCTTGAATCTAGTGGTGAGTCTGGTTCTTTCAATGCTGTAAAGGCACATGAGAAGTTTACTTTATTAAGTGGGCCACAAACTCTATATACTGGAATACCTATCGACCCTAAACTAATAATCTCTGGTGCTCGTAAAGTTGCAGAATACACCAAAAAAGCAAGAGGAATGAAATCATTTAAGCCACTAGCAGCAGCCAAGGCTATTAGGAAAGAATTTACCAGAGACTTTGTTGACAGATCTGGAAACATACGATTAGATTTATTAAACAAACTTGGAAATAAAGGATATGAAGTAGTACAAAAAATGTACTTGTCAAAAGGAGCAAATGCAAAAGCTGCTAATATGTTAAACCAGATGAATAAAGAAGTATATGCAGGGTTGAATAAAAATGAACGGCGTATTTTAGATGATGTTATATTAGATGACCGTATGCTGGACATTGCTAAGTATAAATCTGAAAAGAAATTCAAATTTCCTGTAGACCCTGTAGAACATGCTAAGCATAGGGAATTATTTAGATATAAAAAAGTTAATACTTATGAAGAACTGTCTACAGAACGTGCTGCATTAATTGATAGTCGAACTAAGGCATACTATGAGTGGATGAAGAAACCACTCAAAGATATGTTGGATGTTGAGCTTATAAGTGAACAAGAATATATTGATTTAGTATCTCACAATTATAGAAGATTAAAGTTAGTAGACATATATGATAAAAAACAATCTGGAGTAGGAAAAAGAGCTAGGACTGTCTACGATTCTGGCGTTGAGGCATTGTCAAAGGGTCGTGACACAGACATATTCGAACCTTCATCTGAAATTATGGCTTTGGAAGTATTCAACAGAGCCTATGGTCGTATAAGGAATAATGAAGCTAACAAAGCATTATACGATGTAGCTAGAATAGATAATAAAAATCCCTTCGTTCGGATTAAAGAAAAGAAAGGTGATAAGATTCCCTCTGGGTGGAATCAAATCTTTATGTATGAAAAAGGTGAACGAAAGTCTATGTACTTATCACCAGAGATGTCTAAGGAATGGATAACTGCCTCACCAGAAATTAGTGCTAAGGCTGCTAAACTTATACGTTATCTAACTCTTTCACCTGTACTACGTACATTTGCTACTGGAATAAACTGGGGATTTGCAATAGCTAATTTACCTAGAGATGTAATGCATACTTGGTATGCAGCTAGAACTTTTAAAGATGGAGAATGGTCTGGTGTTTATAGTCCTCATTTACCAATGTTTAATTTACAGATAGGTAAAGACTTAGCTACAGTATTTACAGATGCTGCAACTAAAGGACCAAGATATCAAGGATACATAGACAGAGGTGGAGGGATGGAATTTTTAGTCCACCAAGGAAGAATGTTTCAAAAAGGTAGGCATGTTGAAGGAGTTATTGATAAGATATATAATTTCTTCGGATACTTTGGTGAGACATCTGAAATAATGACTAGGCTAGCCATTGAAAATAGGGTAGTTAAAAATCGTGCGAAAGAACAAGGTATTAGTATTGAACAAGCTTGGAAAAACGAAGACATAACTCGTGAAGCCACATTTGCAGCTCGTGACTATATGGACTTTGGTCAAGGTGGAAGTATTGCAAAGGTTGCTGACAATGGAATGCCATATCTAAATGCAGCTATTCAGGGTACTAGAGGATTGTTTAGATCTTTTAAACCTGGCAGTGGTACAGCATTTTCATCTACATATAAACTAGCTCAATTTGCTACTGCAGTAGTTGGCCTTTATATAGCTATGAGAAAGATGCATCCTAAGACCACCAAAGATTTACAAGGTAATATAGACATGAAAAATAACATAGTCATACCTCTTGGTGATAACTTTGCATTTGAAGATGAGAGGGGACAGACTAGATATCCGTACCTTAAAATACCACTTGATCCAGGACAAAAGTTCTTCAAGACATTCTTTGAAGCTGCAACTGATAAATGGTTAGGTTATGATGTAGATGTTAATAGAGTAATTGATTCACTGAAGGAATTTTCACCTGTTGGTGTTACAGAACTTCCACCTTCAATAAGTGGAGTACTTGGTTATGCTACTAATAAAAACTTTTGGATGAACGAAGATATATGGAGAAAGACTAAACCATTTGATTATCCTGAGAGTAAGGAGGAGTTTATTCCAGGTGTAACGCCGGAGGTTTTTGTAGACATTGGTAAGTTTATTGGTCTATCTCCGGAAAGAACAAGGTATGTTGTTGAAGAGATAACGACTAGTGGTACTTTGTGGTCTTATTTGTTAGGTAGAGGATATGAAGAGCTGTTTAGTGACTTGCCTAAAAGACAAAGGGAACAACACTTGGCAATGGTACTTGCTCAAATGCCTGTTGTTAAAAGATTCTTTGGTGTAACTAATCCTTATTCCAAACATGTAGCTAAGTTAGACGAACTTGACCAGGAAGTTGTGATTAAAGACTTTGTTAGAACTAGAGAATTAGATAGATTAATTGATGGTTATTTGTATGCTGATAGTGTTGAACAGAAAGAAATATTTAAGTTTATTAAAGAGTTTAAAGATGTAGAAATTCGTAACTCTATGATGGACGAATATAGATATCAAACCGCAATTAAAGATTTACCAGAGCGAAGTTTCTGGATGCGATTACGAAGTATGAGGATAGAAGTTAGGGCTAAAGCATTCGCAGATAGACTTGAAAAGTCTAATGTAGAAGAACGTAAGCAGATGTGGAAAGAATATGGTATAATATTTAGGGCTGGAGGAACTGTGACAAAGAGTTTTATTAGTGAGTTTATGAAAACTTATGGTCAGGAATAGATCGTTAAATAATTGAACGAACTCATTTCTTTACTCCTAATATTTTTTCTTTAGTTTCAATAACTTTAATAATACTATCCATTCCAGGTCTTTTAATTATCTCTACTATATTACTTGCCTCAAGTGTATGAAACACTCTATCCATTGTAAGTTTATCCATGTCATCGCTGAAGTATCTAGCAAATTGCCAGAAAGGAATTTCATCACTTCTTGAATTGACCAAATAAGATGTAACTTTATTCATCACTCCTGCTATATCACTCTTACCAACTCCCCTAAATGTCAACTCCATTTTAACTTCTGCTTCAATTAAATTCTTAATCGCTTCTTCTAAATCATCTCTGTTTAAAACTAAATCATGTTTTCCATGAGCAGCACTCATTACCATAGACAGTTTCATTAAATGAGTTCTACGTCTTCCATTATACCCATCAAATTTGGAGTCATAAAAAGGTGGATTAGCTTCTGCATGTGTACACCACTCTGTCCATAGTTCTATAAATTCCTTTGTATAAGAAAACCTTCCAGATACCATAGATATCTTTTCTAAATCATAAAGTAGTAATTGGAAAAGTTCTTTTTCTTTATTAGTTTGTATAGGTATTGTTACTAACTTTCCTTTTTTCTCTTCATAGATAAAGATAATTCTACTTGTCAAACCACCACCTATTGATTCTATTGGAAGTGAACTTTGTATTAAGTCAGGTGTAGTTCCACCAAGTAAGTTAACCCAAACTCCTATTATTTCTTCTTTCTTTCTTGATATAGTTTCATAACTCCATTTGTTATCACAGTCATACCAGTCACATAAAGCTGAGATTAGTTCTCTATTATTGTAACCTAAGAAAACTGTAAATTCTTTAGAGAATATAGACATAGATGAATGAAATGCCTGGAGGCCTGTTTGCATATCTATGTCTGTTAAGTTAATTTCTTTAAGATGATGTATCAAGGCCTGCAATGATGTAGCTTGAGCACTTAGTCTTATAGATGGTAGCTCAGTAATTATTTCTAACCCTGCACTCATTGCAATGCTTTTACCAGTAGCTGATGGGCCGACTAGGACAATGTAAAGGTTAGGGTAGAATGTTAGTGCAGTTCCCCACTCTACATAACATTTCCTTTGCATAGCTGATGCAATGCAGGAGATAGCTGTCCACTTGCGAAATAGTTCTGGTGGTTCAGTGTTGTCGGTATAGTGGAGAAAGGCATCAATCCAATTAGGCAACTTACGTTCTAATTTATTCATCAATATCCTCTTTCTATAGTACGTTGTCCTTGTTTTTTAGTACATATCCTTGATATTTGAGCCCTACTTAAATTATATATCATAGATAACTCAGTCTGTCTATATTTTCCTGAAGAATATAAATCTATTATTTTTTGAGTTGCTTCAGGACCTATAGTTGAAGGCACTCCAGATGTACCAGGGTTTCTATTTTCTCTATCCATATTATTATCTCCATATGTACCTATATAAAGATGATTAGGATTAACACAAGCAGGATTATCACATTTATGTAAGATTAATTTACCCTCTGGAATAGATTCATTATGTATAGTCCATGATACTCTATGTGCAGATAGATTTTTATGTTTATGATTTATATGCCCATAACCTTTCCCTCTTAAATGACCAGACCATATCCAACATTCATCTTTACTCTTTTTATTAGCGTATCTCCAAAATTTTTCTTTTAGTGGTATCATATTATACCTCCATTGTAGTTTACGTTCAAGTTGGGTCATTGCATCTCCTAATTTATGTTTTATCTTTGATTTTATTTAGTATCTCTGTTAGTGGTTTTCTATCGCCAAATATCTTTTTTACTGCTATGTCTAGTATAAACTTTACTAATTTGTTTGACTTACTTATCTTGTAATATCATACAGGTCTATTAGATCAGATAAGTTCATCATAAACCTCCTTTAATTTTAAAGCAAACTGCTCTACATTATCTGGAATATCCTTACTTTTAATATCTACCATCATCTCTTTACACATACACTTTCCAATGGCCAAGTCGACTGGAGTTTCAATCTCCGACTCATGCCAGAGTAGTGGAGTTTCTAATGACTTTTTAATCAACAATAACATTTTAGCTTGTTCAATCCAAGGGGTTGATAAAGGGATTTGGAATACTATTGAATCATGTATTTGGGTTAGTAGTTCAATAGGACTGAATAGGTCTTGATTGTAGTATATATATTCAACACCTTGTTCATTAATCTTATCGGCACAAGTTGATTGTGGTAACTGTGCATAAGCCTCACGGTATGTAGCCATACACGCTGACTTTGGAGTGTTAGGATATGAAGGCATTATGGGGCCAAGGAATAACCTTTTACGACCAAATAAATTTGTAACAGTTCTATCTTTCATCAACATCTTTTGAATTATTTGATGGTAGCCATTTCTAATTTGAGGATAACCCCGGTGGATTTTTTCTAAAATATGCTTAGCTTCTGTTTCATTTAGTTCATATGTAAGTGCAAAGGTTTTATGTCCTAAGTCATAGTTAGTTGCATGATTGCCTTTTTTACCCCAGAACCTTTCACTCTGCTTACCATCACCAAGGGAGGATGAACCATCTTTGGACGAGATTTCGTCATAAGGTTTGCCTAGAATAATTGATGCAGTGAGTCGGTGTAGGTCTATTCCTTGTTCAAAGGCTTTGATTTGGGATAGGACTCCTCCAACGTAAGCGACAATTCTGTTCTCGATCTGAGATAGGTCAAGAGAGTATCCAATATATCCTTCATCAAAGACGAAGAATCTGAGCAAGTCATGTGGCCAGTTTTGCTGGTTACCTCCAGTCCTAAATATAGTCTCACCACTGGAGAGTCTGCCTGTTTCAGTTCCGACTGGCTTATATGAACTTCTATATCTACCATCTTTATCCACCTTTCCTATGTTTAAGTAAGTTGAAATACGTTTAGATAAACCTCTAATAACTAACATTGTCTGCGCCGCTTTAATCCCTCGTCTAGCTAACCTCTTCATTGCATCCACATCTGTTGTAGTTACATAATCTCCTTTTTGATTCCTCTTCTTATAAGGCTTGTTGCCAAGCTCTTTATAAAAGTAATTTATTAACTGCAGGGGTGAGTTGTAGTTAATTTTATATCCTACTTCATCATACAACTTCTCCGCTTCAATATTTAACTTCGCTTGCTCTTCCTTTGTACATTCTAACATTCCACCTACATCAATTCTAATCCCCCTTTCACTCATGTAGATTAAAGGTTTAATTAACTTACGTTGTCTATTGTATGTGTCTAAGTTTTGTTGATTAGTTAGTAATTTAATCTGTTTCGGATGTGATGCTGCAGTTGCAATAGTATCCATTCCATTGTAGTTCCACCAGTTTTCCCATGTGCCTGTTCCCATCTTCAACCACTGTTTACCGTCTTGTTTATAATAAGGAATGTCTGTGTGAGAAGTTGTAACAAAATCTAATCCGGCTGGATAATCTGGTAACATTATCTTTTGCGCTATCTGTGTGCAATGAAGTTCTCCGTTAGGAATCATTCCATATTTGTGTAGTAAAAACTGAGTGTCGAATATGAAGTTAGCCCCTCGCTTTGGTATGTTAGATTGCATGATTTTAGCGATTAAAAGCATAACTTCGTACTCTTGATCTACTGTAAAGTAATCACCTTGGGAATCACGAAAAGGTATGCAGATGGCATTTGTAGGTGACCAAGCAAATGCTATGCAGTCCACTTCACCGTTGATAACTTCAATGTCAATGTCGATTGTCTGTCCATGCATACCAGATTCGTAACAATGATTTAGGCTATTTATACATTCGAAGAAGGTAGGTTTAATATGGATGTTTCTTGGTTGTCTATGAATTAATGTAAAGTTACTTTCATTGTTAGCTTTTACTAAATCATCTACAATTAATGGTTTGTTTAGGTAATTGAATTTAGGCATGATAAATGTAGCAGGGTGGAAGGTAGGGATTACCTTTAACCCAGGCACTATTGTTGATCTAAGAACACTCCCTCGCCATTTAGTAATTCCTACGCGATTGCATAGAGCGATTAAAGGTATGTTGCCAAATGCTACTATTACATTAAGGTTTAGTTTGCTAAGCTCTTCACCAAGTTCTTTAATATATTGATATCCTTCTTCAGATATGGTATAGTTTCCGTTTGGTGGAAGGTTTATGTAATGTGATAGTGGAGCGTCTAAATCCTTGATTACGTTTGTTAGGTAAATTTCTGACCTGGGAATTTTTGCCATAGTTAAGCATTCATCTAGGCCTTGCCCAGCTGGGCCAATGAAAGGCTTGCCGCGACGAATTTCTTGAACTCCTGGCTGCTCTCCACACCCAGCGAGAATTGCATTCTTGTTTCCTGAAGGTCCGACATAGGTTTCACGCATAATATTCCCTCTTTACATTCCAGATCGTTTAATGATTGAACGAATTATTTTGATTTGGCATTATGGCATGGGTCAATTATTGGATTTGCGGCCCGCCAATGGGTCGTAATTGAATTTTCCAATAAAATGCATACCGTTGTATGGGAATTTTTCAAATGTCCGTTACAATCGAAATGTACATTTGATTAAGAGTATTTCATCAGTCTATTCCTCCTTCATCTTATGTACTTTGATTAAAAAACTATCCCTGTAAATCTTACCTAATTCAAATCCTATGGCACTCATTCCGAGGTCATTAGCAGCTATGATTCCACTTCCAGAACCAAGAAAAGGAATTAAAATTCGTGAGCCAGGGAAGGCAAATGTGTCATAGATTTCACGCATTAATTCTACTGGACGTTCAGTAGGATGGGTTTTTTGTTGAGGTGAAACAGGAGAGAAGTCAAAGTTGTTAATCCTTCCAGCTTTGTTTAGTGCTGGCCTACCTTTCCAGGCATAGAAGAACATTTCATATGAATTTGCAAGGTGAATTTCTGGCCGCTTAGATTGTCCATAACCCTTTGTCCAAGTACCACACATTCTAGTTGTATTAAATCCTGCATTTTTTAACTTTTGATAAACTACTTCAAACCAAGGTTCAGGTGCAAACCAGCAGATTAACCAAGAATGGTCAGTCATAACTCGATAGCATTCTTGGAATGTTTTATATAGGAAGTTTTGATATTCTCCAACATCAATTTCATTGTATTCACTTAAATCATATTTAGATTCCCCTTCACCTATTTTTGCCTCGCTTAAATTAATAGCATATGGAGGATCTATTTCAACCATATGCATCACTCCATCTGGAATAGATTTTACCTCTTTAAAAAAGTCACCTGTTATGTAGCATTTTGTTAGTTGAGTTAAAGTACTATCTTGTCTGTTTAATTCAAGTTTTTGTGCGATAGTATCTTTTACAATTGCTTCGTCCATCTTTTTAATAATATTGGAGGCATCTTTTTGTGTTTTACAAGAGTTAAATAACTCAGGAAATGCATCTCTTGCATTAGCACGGCTAATGGCTGTAGATACACTAGCTTTGGAAATTCCACCTGCCATCTTAGCCGTATCCTCAGTACTCCATCCTGTTTGACTAGGCCCTGGTGCTCTAGTTCCATGAATTTCCTGTTGAAGTTCATGTATCTCACGAATTAAATTATCATGTTCGTAGAATTCAAAGTCCTTACGATAGAAATTTTCAGCTAGTTCTATGGACTTCATTTCGATGTTTGAGATGTCTTCAGGGTAGATTCTAACTGGAATCGTAGGTACTTTGTTTTTTTGCAAGACTAGAAATCTACGTTCACCGGCTAGTAGTTTATATCTACCATCGCTTAGACATTTGACAGCTAATGGAGTAATTAATCCACTTTCTTTTAATGTAGATTCCATTTCATCTAAATCACCCATTTCTTTTCTAGCTCTATTGCTGTCTATTTCTATATCAGTAGTAGGTACCATTGCTACTTGTCCAACTTCAATATCAGTCATTTTTCCTCCAACTTGCCCTTCAAAATTTCCCAAAAATTCATAAATGTGTACAATGTTACATTATTTTCCTGATAAAAAAGTAAGAAGTATTATTAATAATGTGTTTATTATAGTAAGGGTTATTATACAAAGTTGTAATATATCCATTTTATTCCCCTAATAATTTCAAATTATTTAATCTTCCAGGAACATTTAACCATTTGATTATTTCACTTTGTACTTTATGATAATTTCCTGTAAATTCTATGGTAAATCCATCTGAAAGTTTGTATGTCTGTGATAGGCATAATAAATCTTTAATAAAGAAAATCATTTCTTTTTCATTAAGATGCTTTTTCATTTTATTCCCCTAATAATCTTAAAAGTTCACTCGCCTGTGTTTTAGACATCTTTTTAACTACCTTGGGTTTTGCTTTAGTTACCTTTTTTAAAGGTGTACGTCTGGATAGACGAAGTTGACGTAGATGTTCGATTGCTTCGTCTGAGTTCATTTCAGTAATAGATGGGATTTTTAAATCTTCAATTGTAGACATTTAAGTCCTCCATCTTAATTTCCTTAAATTCTTCATTGAGTGTCCCTCCTATGCCAAAGGTACATCTTTCACCTGTACTAGTGCATTTCATAACTATAGATGGTTCTGGACAATAGCCTAAAACTTTCCAAACTTTTCCTTCTCTTAAATATAATTTTTTAAAATTTCTATAATCACTAGGTTTAATCATTTAGCCCTCCTTTCAGCCTTTGCTAGGCTAGGCATTATTTCCCTTGGCTTAACTGCTCCGTCTAGTAATACGCCAACTATAACTTGCCCATGTTTTTCAATTAAATTAAGTAAGTCGTCTAAGATAGTAGCCATTACAGCCTTGCGTATGCCATAGGTGTTTAGTAATTTGTCTGATCTAATTTTTTGCTCTTCGGTTACCTCAAATGAGAATCTAGGTTTATAGTCATCGTTCATGGTTCCTCCAGATTGTTAAATTATTAAACGAACTTATTGTAAATATATGGCTTAACTGCTGCTATTCCTGAGTTCATTAGTTAAATTTCCTCACTTTCAAATCCGAATTTTTGATTATGAACTTACTTATATTGTCATAGTATTTATTTTCAACACAGACTACCTCACTAACCCCAGCGTTGATTAATTCTATCAAACAATCTTTACATGGAATCTGAGTGTCTAAATACAAAGTTGTACCAGATGTAGATATTCCAAGCCTAGATGCATTAGTTAAACAATTTCTCTCTGCATGTGCAGCTATACACCAGTGAAGACCTTCACCTGATTTATAGCCTAAGAGTTGTCTAGGACATTTCATCTCTTTAAACGTATCTCCAAAATCTGATTCTTTAGCCTGACGTTCAGGTCCGCAGTGAGGGATGCCTTTAGGAGGCCCATTGTAGCCAGTTGATACTATTAAATTGTCTTTGATCAAGATAGCTCCTATTTTACGAGACAGGCATTTTGAATTAACTGAAACTGCCTTACATATGTTTAGGAAGTATTTGTCCCAGATAGTGTTGGAGATTGATATGTAATCTGGTACGTAATTTAATTTCCTTCCACATCTGATACATTCTCCAGAGCTGTTAGTTTGTATAGTCTTTCCAGGTCCAAGTTTGCATGCTTGACATTCAGGTTCTAATTTTGATCTTATCTCTAGATTTTGAATTATTTGATCTCCACACTTAACACATTTCCCTTCATCATTAACACAAACAGTTACTGCTGGCTTTTCATAACATTCTTTACAATGTCTACTTTTATCTTTTTCCCAATGGTCAGTCATTTTATTTCTCCCTTTAATAAGTACAGATATGTAGTTTTTAGACACCCCAAACCTCTCAGCGATAAGCCCTCGTGATACTCCATCCTTTCTTAATTGTTTAATTTTAGCTTTAGCTTCTTCTGTAATTACCTTATGTCCGTGCATAGTTATTCACCTTCAGATGCTATAGCTAGAGTAATATCTACATAATTCTGAATGTCAGCGCCGAGCTCCTTAAAATAATCAAGGTCATCAAACTTCGGATGTGATTCATCAGCCATGTCGAGGAAGTCAATAAACTGCTTTACCATCAAGTTTGCAGCGGCGCTTTCTTCTGTGCAATACATAGCTCCAGCCATACGTTTGAAGTTTAAAAGTCTATCATCTGTCCCTGCCATGCGCTTTTTCTTAGGGTCGGATAGAATTGATAGTCTTAATTTATGTTGTTTATCTATGTAGTTTAAAAAGTCTTTTTCAGTCATTAGTTTTCTCCTTTTAAGTTTAGCCCTTCTTCTTTTTTGTTGTCCTTTTTGTGCATTTAAGTAATTAATTAATTATGAGCAGTTGTAGGGAGTGAATCCACACACCCTATGTAACGTATCAGTTGCCTGATGGGTGATCTTACCGGTGGTACGGCTCCCTACAACTTACTCTGTTTAATTACTTCCTCAACACATACTTCTTTATAATATTCTTATCCCCATACTCATCATCTTTCTTTATACCAAGAATGACCCAACCTTCTAAACCTACTACATCATCTTCCCATGAAAACGGACGAGAGTAGTCAATGCCAAAGCAAGCGGCGAACTTTTGAAATGCTGCTAGAGACTGGGCAAATTGTTTTTCTGTTAGTTTACTCTCATCTAAGTCCCAAAAGAATACACTAAATTCCCTTGCTAAAGGTTCATCAGGGATGTCGAGTAAAGGCATAGTCCACTCATAGCCGTCAAATTCATCTTTGTCACTTATTCCTGACTTAACGGAAACAACTCTAGCCTTCACCTCTGACCCAACAGGTAGAATCTTTGGTTCAGGTGCATCTTTAATTCTTTGTTCGAGATCGCTATAATCTGTCAATGACATAGTCTTTCCTCCATTGTTTAAGGGTTAGTGGTTAGTGGTTAGAGTTCTATTGTATTTAGACTTTCTACAGCTTTGTCCCGTAATGTTTTTATACGAAATGTGAATTGTCTAATCATACTACCTAACTCAGTTGTAGTTCCTGATTCAGCAGCTTCTTCTACTGCAATAGCTTCTTGAGATCTTAATACAGGAGATAGTTTATTAAGTAATTCTGATATAGTTATTTCCAAATCCACTATGTTACTATCTAATTTAGACAACTCTCTAGGTATTTCCAAATCCACTATGTTACTATCTTGTGTTAATTTCTCTGTTCCCATAGATAAACCTCCCATTTAAAGTTTAGTCTCATCTAATTTATGGTCTCCACACCAATCTTCTGTATATACAGCTGGATATCCATTCAAAGTTGGACACCTACGACGACAACGACCTAGTGTCTTTTTTCCTGGTGTCTTTTTTCCTGGTATAGGTGAACTTTTTATTACATGCCACATGCAAGTGACACAAAGCATATTTTTATACCTATGTATCCAAGGGTCATCTTTTTGACATATTGAATTTATTGAATCTGCTTGTGCTTGTTTTGCTGCCTTTAAGTCTACATCTGTCTCATTCATATTTCCTCCTATTTAAAAGATTGTTCAATTATTAAACGAACTTTAACTTATCCTTGTCCTCCCAGTCAAGGCCTATTTTCTTAAGTAACTTCTTAATATTAGGCTCTTCTACTGCATCTAACTTCCCATTTGATTTTAACCTACTGCGCGCAATGTAAGAGCCGAGTGAGTCTATCAACATTTCACGTTTTGGGCCAGCGCTAGTCATCCCCTTACCAATGATTACGTAAAGTTCATCAAATAACAGAGGTAATGTAACTACAGCTTTGCCAGTTATGTTAAGGCGATATTTTATATCTTTATTCACAATACCTGACTTACTATCTATACTTATGACATCTTCAATAGTATTCAAATGTCCAGTTACGATAAAGTCACAGGTTAAGTTCATTAACTTTCTTATATAATTTTGAATGAATATCTTCTGTGGCATGTAGTCAACACGGTGTCGAGGAGTTTCTCCAGCTCTGTCCATTTTACCTAACTGATGATTCATCACTGCGTCGCTGAAGGTTGTTAAACTGTCAATGCAGTAAGTTCCAAACATATCGAAGTAGTTAGTATCTAATCGGATGATAATAGATTTCATCCACTCTGCAAATGCCGTAGGTTTGAATGGATCTTCATTCTCCCACTTTGTGTCTACTACTATATCACCTTTCTTAATCCATGGGTCTAGGCACTTAGTACCTCCAGGGTCAAATGAATCTATGTGAATAGGAAAGCGGGCGGTGTTTAGTAAATAAGTTTTACCTGTGTTAGTCTCCCCACATATTATGGCGGAGAAGCGTTTTTGTAGTGGGTCATTGTTGTAGTATTCTTTAACCCGTTTTAATTCAGTTAGGGCATCGTAGGGCATTATTCCCCCTTATTTGTAAAACATGAAAAATCAAAGTGTTTACATTCAGCCCAACATAATCTAACTGAATCAAATCTTAACCCATCTACAGTTGGATAATAAATAGCTTGCGGATTCCAAAATTTACAGTGTTTACAAGGAGGTTCTGTTATGTCTAGTTTATCTGGTTCTTTAGTTTCACCTACTTCATTCCAAGGTTCAAATTTATAGGGCATTAGTTTTAATTACCTCCGATTAAGTTGCTGATTCTACTGCAATTTTACGTTCTAAATCTGAAACTTCCTCTAGTGCTTTCTTTAATTTAATGTTGTAGTATTCTAAATTTGAAATTTCCTTTATTACTTTACTGCAACTTTTACATACTACTACAAATTCAGATGAATATAATATTCTTTCATATTTAACTTCCTTATGACTACATTCTAATCTCATAAGCCTTTTATTTGTTGCTTCTATTAACCTACCTAAATCATCAAACTTATCAGCTATATAGTATTTATCTATCCTAATCTTCCTTCCCATCACTTACCTCCCCATTCTAAATCCTTCTTATTAGTTGTCTCCATCTTCGAAGGGTCCCAGAAGTCAATCTTAAACCCTAATGGAGGTTCGTCACATTGACGTAGTGGATTTGACCAACTCAAACAATAATCATGAAAGGCACACCCCCAGTATTTAGAACATGAGTTAGTATTCATAGGAAAACACATTAAAACTGCATCACTTTCTTTACATTCTGAAAGTCTATCCATTTCCCTATCAATGTCATCAGTTAAATCCACAACTTGCCACAACCAAGTGTTCATCTGATCTTGCGTTTTCCATGCTGGGACACGTAAGAAGTTAATATTATAACCTTTTGGATTTACACTACCGCCTTTTTTAAGGAAATTAAACTCAGTCCCGCAAAATTCTACTCCTATGACCTGTTCAATAGGATACATACAATAAAGGCAATGTGTGTAAGTACCATTTTGAATACTTAAATGAAACTTCTCAGCCCAAGAACGTTGACTTAGTTTCTTTGGCCCAGCACTTTTATGGTCCCAGGAAAAAATTTTTCCATTTTCTCTATTTTGTAAAACAGAGTCCATTCGATAGTATAAAACCTTACCTGATTCGTCAATAGGTACAGTGCCGGAGATTTCGGAGTAGAGTAGTTTATTCTCTGTCAAGTCAGACTGTCTTTCAGAGGCGAATTTCTTCAATGCAAACATTACACCAAAGGGGTCTTTTGGACAATAAAGTTCATCTGTACCCTCTGAAAACTCAGTTCGGTAAAAGTCCATGAATTTCAAATAAGCCCCTTTTATATCTCCATATCCGTTTATTAGTTGATATTCTCTTGCTATATGCCAAGCATTTCCAAAGTGTAAATCATGTGCTGGTCTGTCTGGTTTCCAACCTAAAATGTGTTCAAAGAAAAACTTACGGTCACAATCTAGGTAAGTGTCTAACTTTGATGAATCAATGATAGACCAGGTAGGTTGTTCTTTAATCATTTAGTTTTCTCCCTTTCCTAAACCAATGTCCAGATGTTATGACTTCATCATCTTGAATTCTATACTTAGTTTTCCTTATTCATTAAATGTTGGTCGAGAAGTTCTTGTGTCATTCGGAGGACTCGGTTAACTTTTTCTCTAAAATAATCAGCATCTTTAAACCCGTCTGTAGTATTTAAATCTTTAAGTGCTTCTTTCCTCCACTTCCTTAACGTCCTTTCTGTAATCATCTTCACCCCCCACTAAATAATCAAGTTTCTAACTAAATACCTTCCATCTTTAAATAACAACAAATTTAACTTCCCATGCATTGAAGTGAATATAGCACAGGCTATAATATTCATTATGTTTAAACTACATGGGATTATGTAGTCATCCTTAGACGACCCTTCCATTTTACTTTTAAACAGTCTGTGAATGTTGTTAGTTGCATACCTACTCATCGGCCCGTTTGATAGAATTACTAGCTTTCCATATTCCTCAGCTGGGCTAAAGTCATGTGATGAATGGTTGACTATGAATACTTTATTCATTTAATTCTTCTCCTCTCAAGCCTTTAACTTGGTCAGTAACTCCCATTGGTGCAGAAGTTTTAGATTCGCGTAGGTCTACTGGCTTGTCATTTCTAAGGTCACCTGATTGAGGTGGTTGAGGTGCACCCATTAGATCTTTAGCTTCCTTTGTTGGCAAAAGATCGTTTATTTTTTGAACGGTCTTGAATGAATTAAATAGTTCATCTAATTTCTTCTTTGGCTTAATTTCAGGTGGTTGTAAGTTTTCAAAATTAAATTCAGGATTTGGCTCTCCACAAGTATGGGGAGCGACTAATCTTACAATTCTATTTTGTAACTTAATGGCTTTTATTGTAGTGTCAAGTTGCTTTCCACATTCTGCACAGTATATAGGTTTCATAGTTACTCCTTAGTTGTAGTTTAGTTTAGTAGGTTTAAAATATTTTGCAAAGTCTCCAATGTAAGTTCTCCAAGCTAAGCCTTTCTTATTTCTCCATTTACTAGCTTGTCTAGTTGTAGAAGGTAAATTTATTTCCTTACACATTTTTATAAATGTTTTATCTTCTTTTGCAAAAATTGAGTTGGTCATTTAGTTACTCCTTTAATATGTTTCTAGTTCACATCCACTTTATCTACTTCATCAAAGGATTCAGGGTCACATCCACTATCTGTATCGCCATTAGACGCAGACAAATCCCTTATAACAACCTTAATTCTCTCCCAAGGTTTCTTGTCTAAATTTAACTCAGTAATTATACATGCTGGAAGGTCAGCAGTTTCCAAAAACGCCGAAACCTCAGGGCTTAATCTAGCTGGAGTGTATCCTAACATGAAAATGCTAAGGTCTTCATTAAAGTAGATAATCTGCACAGCATTAGGGTCATATTTGTTAGTTGGCTCTGGCTTCAAATCTAGCATTAAATCTACTTTTAAATCATTTATAACTTTATGACTTTCATGATGTTGTACTCCAGCGATGAAGAATTCAAATTCTTTAGACATAGTTAATTTCTCCTCTTTCTTTTAATTGGGTTTCTTTCCACTATTTCCACAAATACAGGAAATCTAGGCACCTTTTTTCCTGGCGTTAAGTTTTGATAAGACACTTTGCATATCTTTCCAACAAGTCCTTCTCTGTCATTCCATAAAGTTTTGCGCTCCTCTCGAGTAAAGCCCGAACCGATATTAAACTGCTGAGAATTTCCACTGGAACATTTAATAGCTCCAAGGGTACCTTTAGGTATCCCATCTTTGGAGATTTCTTCTTCCAATTCCAAAATTTCATAGTTGTCCTCCTTTTTAGGTTTAAATTTCATCATTAATGTACTACGTTTACGGACATAAGGTGCAAAAGCGTTACGAACTATGATTCCTTCATAGCCTAAGTCAATTAACTTATAATATGTCTCTATGACTTGTTTAATTGAATAACAAAGGTAAAATGGTGACTTTGTTAAAGGTAATCTACATTCAAGATTTGACAACTGAAGAGTTCTCTCCAACTGTGGCCTAACATTGACAATATCAAAGATGTGAAATTGAATAGATTCATAATCTGAATGGAGATTCTTCGTGCGGGAAGTTCTACTTAAAATCTCTTCAAAACTCATTCCATGACAATATAGTTCACCATCTAATTCAGCGTCAGTGAATGAAGAATGTTTCAATGTATTATTTATGTGTGGAACACTATGGATTATGTTTTCTTCAGATGAAAGTAAAATGTAAAAATCATTATTTAACAAAATGGCCCTACATCTAACTCCGTCAAACTTAGGTTGGACAATGTAAGGTGGTTCCCATTTTTCTAAACGACTTTCCTCGAAGGGATAACATTTTTGTATTCCTTTCCATCGTTGCCAGGTCATTTAGTTACCTCATACTTGTCATCCATTAATTCTTTATATTTGTCCAGGACTTTTTGCCAAGTTTGAATACAACCATGGAAAATTCCATCTACATCAAACCAAAAGGTTAAACTTATATCTGGTTTGTTACCTTGTGCCATTAAATTTGGGTGTATACAGGTATAACTTGGTTTGAATTTCTTTTGCAGATTACTAATCATCTTCACAATTAATTTAACAGAGAGTTCTTTGGTAGGATTTATCTTAAACATTGCTTTTACTCCTTTCATTTTGAGATTGTTTAATAATTGAACAATCTATTTAACTTTCCTCTTAATGGTACATTTTGTAGTAAAATTTAACGCCTTAGATGTTTAGTCTAAGGCGTTAAGTTAATTATTTATTCCTGCGCAGCGTCTTTTAACAACTCCAACATATTCGCTTGTTCCTCTGGAGTGGATGTTTTGAACTTAGCAATAAACGCAGCTTGAGTGTCAACTTTACTGCCTACCTGCGCTATACCCATGATAGCAGAGCCAAGCTTTTCCTGAATCTGCTCTTGGCCCATGCCACTCTTTAACAACGCCCTAATGTTGCTTTGGAGAGTTACGCGCCAGTTTGCAAATGCATTAGTTAACACTGCATCTTCGCCGAGTACCTGTCCAGCTTCATCCAGGTTTTCCGGATAGTTGACTATAATAGTAGCCAGTTTGTCTGGGTTTCCATCTTTACCCGGTGCCTTAGCGTTAATTTCTTTCTGAATCATTTTAGAACCTCCCCTTTTAAAATGTTATCGGTTGTGTTGTGTTCATTTAATTAATAATAACATTAGTTGACAACATTGTCAAATCATTTTTTGGTACATTGTTGGACAGTGGTTAGTCATTCCAGTACTTTTTAATTCTTGACTCTATCGCACCATAGCTTCTTCCATGAATCTTTGCTATTTCTTCTAAAGCATTGTGGAACTCTATTCTTAATTGTCTATCTTCATGTTCATTCCAAGGTGTTCCAGCATTGTGTATTTTATTATTGATTGAAGATTTATTTTGTTCTTTAGCATGTAAATTATGATGACGGATTTGAGTTTTTTCCAATTCATCTTCGAGAAAACTTATTTCATTGAATGATTCTTCACAGTTTGTTTTTAACTTAACTAATTCACTATTGAGAATTTTTACATCTCTTTTTCTTAATTCTTTTCTTAATTGCCTATCTTCGCGTATTTTGTTGTTGATTGAAGATAGTTGTTTGTTGATTAAATCTATATTTCTAGTCGTTTTCAATTCAAATGCAAGGAAGTTTTTTCTAGACCTCACCTCCTTTTCGATGATAATTTCATCTTCGAGAGACTTCAACCTATCTTTAACTCTATCCATAGGATATTGTCCTTTTGCTAAATCCTTGAACTTTTCCTCTACCATGTCACAAACTAAATCTTCAAAAGTTTTCATCTTACTTCTCCCCTTTAAAGGTTTACGTTCATAATTTTCTTTTAATTTAACTATGTCTTGATCTAACAACATACAGCTTTCACACTTTATCATAGTAAACCCTCCTCTTGCTAATTCTTTCAATAGTTTTTCGACTAACTTTCAATACATCTGCTGTCTTTGCAGTTGTGCCATTTTCTCTAAGGTGAACAACAAGACTTTGCTTGATACTTTCGATGGCATCTTTTAAAGATGTCCCATTTTCCAAAATCATCTTAATATATTTATCTTCAACTGAATCATCTAAGGACATCTTAATCTCTACAATTTCCTTGCAAACATCCCTCCAAATGTTAGCTAAGGCAAAGAAGTTTTTTCTATCAATCACCCCCTTTTCGACAATGATTTCTTCATTTCGTCGAACTTTTCCCATAAAGTTGAAAGGTTATTTTCCATCTTACTTACCAATATTTTGAAATGAAGTGATAAGCTACATATATTATACTTCCCCATGCTACCAAAATCATTAGACACATTATACCAACTCCAACAATCAAACTTACATCTTTTTTATCCATCGTATTTTCTCCTAAAGTTGAAAGGTTATTTTCTATCTTGCAATGCGCCTCTTTCCATAAATATATCTAAGGGTCTCTTACCGCCAAGTATCTCACTATACTCACCATCTGCTTTGTATTGTCTAAAGTAATGACTGGCTTCATTTATCAAGGCTAATCCATACGTCCCTTCGACAGACCACAGACCGAGATTGCAACTAATGGTGCATCTATCACCACGCCTTTTATATGTCGTACACTTTTCTATGTCAGTCATTTAGTAGCTCCTATCGCATAACGTATTAATCAGCCGCACCGCTTTTTAGCGTCTGGTGAATGCGGTGGTTAGTGACTATACCCATCAAATTCAAAGTCTAATATTCTTATAAGTGTGTCAGCGATATCAGAAATTGTATTATCGGAGCGAAGTTCATCGCAAAATTTGGATCGCATTATTGCTGTTTCTGCTTCATGTAAAGAACAATCGTGAATTTTTCGATAACTTTTTACTTCTTCAGACGTTGCCATAATATTTATCCTTTCTTGGTTGCTAACGTTGAGATCACTCGCTCTTTTCAGTCGAGTGAATCTTTTTGTTATCGTTGATTTTTTGTTCTAAAAGACTACATAATTCAACAATCCAGATTTGCTCAAGCCATCCAAGACGATCAAAATAGAAATTTGAATTATTATTCTGATGAACGATATTTTTAAGTTCGGAAAATAGTGTCATGTTTTCTACCTCGAAGATAACGTTGAGTTAAGCGGTGCGGCGGTCCTTTGCCGCATCCTTCTTGAACGATTTGTTAGC
>SDBV01000645.1_pt1 | contig 50629 bp, 32 predicted proteins | sample 2277081 | NCBI WGS metagenome assembly SDBV01 (sample SAMN10402039, study PRJNA504765) | marine sediment metagenome | isolation source: marine sediment core GS10_PC15, 223 cmbsf | place: Arctic Ocean: Southern Knipovich Ridge | collected 2010
GTCGAACAGATGAATCTTGAGGGCACGATGCAAGCCTATCTTGACGAACGCGAAACAAAGCGGCTGGAAATTGGGCAATCGACGTTTGTCTGTGGCCGCAAATAGGCTGGGAGCGGAAAAGGGGACGGGTCCAATTTGTGCGAAGCACCCGAAGGGCCGTCCCGGCAAATTGGACCTGTCCCCTTTTCCGCGCGGGGCTGGAGTGCCTGGAACGTCGCGAACTGTTGTCCGTGGGCGGCTGGGCGATCGGCATGGGTAGTGCGGCGGACAATGAATGGGGCTGGCAAACGGCAACCGACGGGGATGGCAATGTATACGTCACCGGCGAATTCGGCGACACGGTCGACTTCGACCCTGACCCGATGGTGGAGTTCAACCTCACCAGCCAAGGCGGCTCCAACACCTTCATCGCCAAATACTCGCCGGCCGGCGCCCTGTTCTGGGCTCGCTCGAACGACGTCGCGGGGAAAATCGCGGTTGCCGTGGACGCGTCGGACAAAGCCGCCGTCACGTTCTCGGACGGGCAGTTTTGGCGCCTGAATGCCGATGGCACCGACGCCTGGTCACCACAGGCGATTACCGCGACTGGCAGCGTCGAGGCCAACGACGTGGCCGTCGACGCGGGCGGCGCCATTTATGTCACGGGCAGGTTGAGCGGAACGGCTGATTTCGGCACGACGGCCTCCGGCGGGACCGTTTCTCTAACCAGCTCGGGCCTCCACGACATCTTCGTGGCCAAGTACGCAGCCAGCGGAGAGGCCATCTGGGCCCAACGGGCCGGGTACTCATCCACCGGCGTCGAGCGAGGCAACGGTATCACGGTTGACGGGAACGACGTTTACGTGACAGGCTCCTTCTTCGACGGGGCCGATTTCGGCAGCGACACGTTGAGCTTGCCGCAAGCCAAGAAAGGACGTCCGAAGTATACAAGCTCGAACATCTTTGTCGCGAAGATGGATGCCGCCGATGGCACGTTTCAGTGGGCCAGCGCGGCCGGTGGAACGAGCCTCGATGACGCGGAACATGTCACGGTCGATGGCGACGGCAATGTTTATATCACCGGGAATTTCCGGTCGTCGTCGGCCACCTTCGGTGGTCACACGATCAACAACGCAGGGTACTACGACGCTTACGCCGCAAAACTCGACCCGGCCGGCAATTTTGTCTGGGTACGCAGCATAGGCGGGGTCGGGGACGATTGGGCGTGGAGTGTTTTGGCCGATGATGTTGGAAACCTCTACGTCGCAGGGGACATCCGCACGTCGGGCGAAATCGGTCCCTTCAGCGTTTCGCTGGGCTCCGGAGACCTTGTCGGATACCTGGCAAAGTTGGACACCGCCTCCGGCGACGTGCTCGGTGTGCAACAGATCACGAGGGACGTAGCCGGTCTCTCCATCGGCAACGACGGTGCCGTCCATCTCGCCGGCGGCCTCAAGACCGATGCTTCCGGATATCGATTCTCCACGGGCGAGACACTCTTTAGCACGCCGCTGGCGGATGGCTCGCCCGGGTGGGATATCTTCGTCTCGAAGATGGAGCCGGGGGCGCCGGGGATTCGTCGGCTGTCGGTCAGCCCGGACCCGATCACCCAAGGCAGCATGTTGACACTGTCCGCCCACGGCGTGTTGGATATCGGCGGCCGGGTGGCCAGCGTGGCATTTTATCGCGACACCAACGGCGACGGGCTCCTGGATGCGGACGACGAGTTGCTGGGCACGGATACGGACGTCTCGAACGCCTGGGGTGTTACCGTCTCGACGGCCACGTTCCCGTTGGGATCGCAGACCTACTTTGCCGTGGCCACGGATAACGACCCCGTCCCCCTGACAAGCGACGCGGTATCGGCAACAGGCACCGTGGTGGACCAACCTCCGGCCAGCGCCAACGACATCTACGTGGCGGACATCCAGTTCGATTCCCGGCTGCGGGGCAAGGGCGGCAGTAAGCACGACGAGCGGATCGTGCTGACCGTCCGCAACGATGCCGACGCCAACGGGGCCGACGGAGACGACCCGGTGTTGGCCGGGGCCTCGGTCAGCGTGACGGTTATCGACACGGGCTCCTTTTCGGCGACCCTCTCCGGCACCACCGACAGCCTGGGCGTGTTCACCAGTACGTGGCTTGGCAACCTGCCCGACGGCACCTACACGGCCGAGGTCACCAGCATCAGCCTCGGCAGCTTCGTCTGGAACGCTTCGCTGGGCACCAACACGGCGACCCACACCATTGACCATCCCGCTGGCGCTTCAAGCACGTCGGCCGAGTTGACCAACGACTCGCTCGCCGCGCTGGAAGCCGTGTTCAGCAGCGGCTTTCAGGAATCATCCCGCGGCCGAAGGATTGTGGACAACGTCAAGCTGGACTTGTTGCTGAGTCACTGAAGCACCGGCGTGTAGGGTGGGTCGAGGTGCGAGACCCGTTGGCGCCGGAATTAACCCCGCATGCCGGGTGAATTCACGTGGTATGCCGGGCGAAGATACCTGGGGTTAAATCGGCTTACGTCGACCACCGTCGAGCATGTCGGTTGGTAACGTCCTCTGCCAAAACAAGTTCGGCCGACTCTGCGGCACGGCCGGTCGTCGTAAGTTGAGGTGCGCACATTACGTCCCAAACGGGTGACACACAAATCGACGCAAACTGTTGCCCAATCACCACTTAGCCCCGGTTTTCCGGCCATTTGTTGGTTTTCCGCCCGCGCGGGCCAACTCGACTGGACATCATTCTAATCGACGTAAGTCCCTTTTACTAGGCAAGTTATCGGCCACCCAGCCGGTCCACGGAAGAAGTTCGGCGGTGAAAGGGGCGTGGAAGTTTTCAGTTCATCCGGAATTCGCCTACCGCAGCCGCTGGAACTCGTCGAACAGCCGTACGCCCTCGCGTTGCAGCGGGCCCGTCTCGCCGGTGCATCGGCCGCGGCAAGTCAAATGATGGTGGGGCTCGCTACGCTCGACCCACCCTACTGGCTTGCGGAAGTCCGTTCCTGTACCTCGGCGGGGCCACGTCCAGCGGCGCCGCAAATGACGATTCCGAGGCGCTGTGCGGCAGCCTACAAGACAACGTGGCGATCGACCTGCTGTTCGGTTAGCCGGGAAGGGGACGCTCTGGGGCACGACCGACAGGGGAACCGCTCACCGGCCCGGCATCCCCCGGGCGGCTGCTTGAGAGCCCGTTACGGGCAATTCGGGACACGTTTTCCGGCAACCCCACGGCGTCTCATTTGCCCGTGGCATGGGACGCCGCCGCCGGGACCGGCAGGATTCGCCCCAGATCTGCCCCATCTATTGAAGGTTTCCTCGGACTCGCTATGTCTCGACTCTTAGCCGAAACGCGACCGAAAACCCCGTAGAGGCCTTTGGTGGGCGTCGTCAACTCGACGGATGCGAAAAACGCCCCGATACGCATCTGCAGGTCACACGCCAACCCACCTTGCAGCTCTCCTTCAAAGCCTCTCCTGGCGTTGCGACCGATGATTGACAACCCTGGACCGTTAGGCCAGACTCAGGGCGCTGATTCAAATCCCCATCAGTAGTTGGAAAGGAGAAACCGTGAGAGAGCAAGTGTTCCGCGTGCTGACGATTCTGGCCACCGCCACGTCGAGCTGCATGGCGACGTCCTCTTCACTTGGCCAGCAGCGGGCCGTCGTGTCGTTGTCTCAGGCTCACGCCCACAACGACTATCTTCATCAGCGGCCGTTGCTGGACGCACTCGACCACGGCTTCTGCAGTGTTGAGGCGGACATCTTTCTGGTCGACGGACAGCTTCTGGTTGGGCACGACCGATCCGAACTGACGCCGCAACGAACCTTCGAATCGCTCTATCTGGCACCTCTTGCTGCAAGGGTTCGAGCCAATGGCGGCCGCGTCTACGCCGACGGCACACCCGTAACGCTCCTCATCGACATCAAGACGAACGGCCCGAGCACGTGGCCCGTGCTTCACGAATCGCTCGCCCGTCACGCGAAAATCTTCACGCGAGTCGAAAACGGTCGTGTCGTCGAGGGAGCCGTGACAGCCGTGATCAGCGGAAATCGGCCACTGAAGGAAGTTGCCGAGACGTCGCCACGATACGCGGGCATCGACGGGCGGATGAGCGATCTCGATTCGGATCTACCGGTGCATCTGATGCCTCTGATTAGCGATCACTGGTTCCGCCATTTTAAGTGGGATGGCGAGGGCCCGATGCCCGAGGAGGAGCGTAAGAAACTGCTGGACGTCGTCAAACGCGTTCACGCGTCGGGGCGCCGATTGCGGTTCTGGGCCACGCCGGACATCAAGCCGATGTGGCGGCAGTTGAATGCTGCCGGTCTCGACATGATCAACACGGACGACCTGGACGGATTGAGTCGGTTTCTTCGGTCGCAACGCTAGACCGCATGCCCCGGATTCCGTTATGCTGAAGCACAACCTACCACACCCGAGGAGCATGGAAACATGAGCGAGCCGACCGAACGGCTCACGATGGGCCAGGCGCTGATCAAGTTTCTCGTCAATCAGCACGTCGAGCGGGACGGGCATAAGCAGCCGTTTTTCGCCGGGTGTTTCGGCATCTTCGGGCACGGCTGTGTCTCCGGCGTCGGCCAGGCACTGCAACAGTACCCGCAGTTGCGCTACTACCAGACACGAAACGAACAGGCGATGGTGCATGCAGCCTCGGCTTACACCAAGATGAAGAACCGCCTGCAAACTCTCGTCTGTCTCTCATCGATCGGTCCCGGGGCCACGAACATGATTACCGGCGCGGCCGTGGCCACCACGAACCGGTTGCCCGTGCTCTTATTGCCGGGCGACATCTTCGCGCGTCGCAACGTCGCGCCCGTGTTGCAGCAATTGGAGTCGGAACATTCGCAAGACGTCTCGGTCAACGACTGCTTCAAGCCGGTGAGCCGCTATTGGGATCGGATCAACCGGGCCGACCAGCTCCTGACGGCTTTGCCCGAGGCGATGCGGGTGCTCACCAGCCCGGCCGATACCGGAGCGGTCACACTGGCCTTGCCCGAGGACACGCAGACCGAGGCCTACGACTACCCGTCGGCTTTCTTCAATCCTCGCGTCTGGTCGATACCCCGCAACCGTGCGGACCAGACCGCACTGGCGCAGGCCGCCGGGTGGATTCGGCAGGCGCAGCGGCCGCTGATCGTGGCCGGCGGCGGTGTACACTACAGCGAGGCGACCGAGACGCTCCGCGAGTTCGTCCGGCAGACGGGCATCCCGGTAGGCGAAACCATGGCCGGCAAGGGTAGCCTGTCTTTTGATGATCCGTTGAACCTCGGCGCGATCGGCGTGACCGGCAATCTTGCGGCCAACCACATCGCCCGACAGGCCGACCTGGTGATCGGCATCGGCACCCGCTACAGCGACTTCACCACGGCCAGCAAGACGGCCTTTCAGCATGCGGACGTCCGCTTCGTGAACGTCAACGTGGCCGAGTTCGACGCACACAAACACAACGCGCTGCCATTGACGGCCGACGCAAGAGTGACGCTCGAAGAGCTGTCGGCCGCCCTGGGCGATTACCGGACCGGCTCCGACTATCGGGAAGAGGCACAGCGTCTGCACGACGAATGGGAGGCGGAAGTGGATCGGATCTATGCGATCCGCAACACGCCGCTTCCAAGCCAGGGTGAGTTGATCGGGGCGGTCAACCAGTTGGGCGATCCCGACGGCGTGATGATCAACGCGGCCGGCAGCATGCCCGGCGACCTGCACAAACTCTGGCGGAGCCGGCACCCGAAGAATTTCCATCTGGAGTACGCCTACAGTTGCATGGGCTACGAGATCGCCGGCGGCCTGGGGGTCAAGATGGCCGATCCCGACCGCGAGGTCTACGTGATGGTCGGCGACGGTAGCTACCTAATGCTATCCAATGAGATCGTGACCTCGATCCAGGAGGGATACAAACTAACGATCGTGCTGATGGACAACAGCGGTTTCAACAGCATCGGCGGGCTGAGCCGGTCGCTGGGACAGGAGGGTTTCGGCACCCGGTACGTCTATCCCGAGAACGAGCAGCTTCCGGGCGACGACGCCGGCGAGAACGTTCGCACCCTGCCGGTCGACCTGGCGACCAGCGCCCAGGGGCTCGGTGCGCACGTGATCCGCTGCAAGACGTACGACGATTTCACGGCGGCACTGGTCGAAGCCAAGAGTGTCGAGCGGACCACCGTGATCTACATTCAGAACGACCGCTACGTGGGCGTGCCCGGCTACGAGAGTTGGTGGGACGTGCCGGTTGCAGAGGTCAGCGAAATGGAGGCCGTTCGAGAGGCGCGGAAAGAGTGGGAACAGAAGCGGCCGTTGGAGAGGTTCTTCTTTCGTAGTCAGTAGCCGTGAGTGAATCTAGAATCCGATAAGGATTCACCAAACCCTCGGTTACCAATCGCCTTGATAGCTTCTGTCATACTCATTCATTTTCTCCTAGGTTTTGTGTCTGAACCTTCTTGCACAGCACGGCAAAATTGCTCGGAAGACAACCCGTCATCATGCACGTCCGCGATGGATGGCGGGAGAGGTAGTTGGGGTGTGGTGACGACTACGGTCCACCTGATGCCCTTCTGTTTCAAGACATCTTGGATACCGCGCCGCCGCTCCTCTAGGGCACTGACGCCCGCATCGTGCATCGTGACGAGCACTTCGCTGCCGCTGGGAATGAAGTCGAACGCCCGGGTGGCGACGGTTTGTCCCGCCTGGTAGAGGTTCTGGCTGACGGTGCTTAGGCGAGGGTTGGGTGTGACGGCGTCCGTATTGAAGGCAACGACCGGCACGCCCGCGGCGATGGCATCCTTGATCGGCTTGTCGAAATCGGTCGCGTGAATGATATCCACGGCGATCCCGTCATAGCCGTCCTTGACCGCCTGTGTCACTAGCGCGATCATCGTTACACTCCAGGCGATCAGAGAACCGTAGTACTTCATCATTCCAGCTCCGTTGTCTCCAGATACGAACGTGGCGATTGGCGGAAGGTCAAGCCCTGCGGTTCGACAGTCTCACCCTGCAAGAGAGAAACCAATTCTCAAGAGGACCGGGAACGAGGACTCGAAAGCTTCACTTCTACGGATTGCCCTGTATCGAGTGTGACTTCCTCGGTAAGTTCAATCTTGGCAAGACCATCCATGATCTCCAATGTTGCCAAGATGTTCTTGCCGCCCTTGATTGCCTTCACGGAGTCCGGTGTTCGTCCCTCAACTGCGACACGCAGCGTCTTCAGCCGCAGTCGACCGTACTTCACTTCCACGGTGTTGGTTTGCAGGCTTTCGTCGCGCGTTTGGGTGATTGTACCCCAACCTTCAGCCGACGTGAACGCCGCGCGGAAGTTATCCCGGCCTAATCGCGGGGCGAATTCGAGATGCCCCCGCGGGCCGTGGCAGTTGAAACCGCACACCGCCTGGAATACACCGTAGCTGGCCATCGCGCGGGAGTAGTGGTCGCTGCATTCGATTTCGTTGTAGGGGTTTCGTAGGGCCGCGTGGTAGCGGTCGTGAATGGCCCGGGTGACCGCCAGGCCGTGCTCCAATAGATCGGGTTGATCAAGACCTTCCCAGATCATGTGCGCGGCGGCCTGGTACTCGAAGCCCGTCATGCACTCGTTGAAATAGCCGTACTGCCAGTGTTTCTTGAAGGCCGGATTCTTTCCACCCTTGGGCCATGAGCACATGATCAGTCCGGCGTCACCTGCCGCGGCGTACCACCGTCCAGGCACGAATTGTCTGCGGAAGGGGCCGACGTCCGGTACGAAGCTGTACTTCCAGAGTGCCCGCAGGGCCGAGAGCTGCTTGTCGCGGTCGAACAGCCGTCCCAGCCCGACCCAGTGTGCCCAGGTTTGGCCGAACACCTGGTCGATATAGCAACCCGACCCGACGCCGATCTTGTCCTTGTGATTGGGGTCTTCGATCTGGATGAAGTATTCGCCGTTAAATGTTTCCAGGATCGACTTCTCACCCCGCTTGGCGATTTCACCGCATTGCCGGGCGAACAGTTCGTCACCCATCTCGGTGGCCATCGCTTCACCCGCCTTGAGCATCGCCAGGTAGAGCGAACTGATGAAGCTTATTTTGCCGTACCAATTGGCGTCGAGTGTGTTGGGCTGGGCGCCTTCGAGCAGGCCGTCGGCGTTGCCGTCACGCCGGATCATAAACTCGATCGCCTTCTTTACTTTGGGCCACAGCCGGCGGAGGAAGGCGTCGTCGGGTGACATCTGATGCTCGCGCAAGACGCCCAGGACACGTCCGCAGTGACCGTCGTCAGCGTGCTCATTCGAACTGCTGAGCTTGCTACGCATGCCGATGCCGCCGCCGGCGTGTTGGCCGATGCCGAAATTGACCCGTTCGCGCTCGATCCGTTCGATTTCGGGGAACAGCCGGCCCGGGGCCTGGGCGTAGTGCCAGACGTGGGTGCACGTACCATAGCAGCACCCGATCCCCTCCCACGCCCAGAAGCGGCCGTCCGCGAGGCGGTGGCAGGTCGTCGTCGCCAGCGTTGACGTGTTGGTCATCGTGCGGTCGAGCAACCAGTACGGCAAGGTGGAGTCGTACCAGGTTTCGACCCATTTGCGGGTGTCGCCGGCGAGTCGATCGAAGTCTGCCGCGATGTAGCGTGTGACGGCCAAGGCCGAGTCGAAACGAGTCGCATACCAGCGGCCCAGTTGCCCGTTGCCCACCGATTGGTTTTGGTGATTGGGAAAGTGCCAAGTGACGACAAACTTGACTGCCTTCTGCTGGCCCGGTTCCAGGTGCAGCGAGCGGCCGAGTTGACCGACGAGCACCGCGGAAAGATTGGCCGTAGCGACTGCGGATGGGTCCCTTGCGGCTAGGTCGGCTTGGGCCGTAGTATTCTCGTCTGCGGGGCCTAGCAGTGCCAGTGTCATCGTGCCGAAGTCGCGCTGCTGCTGAATCGCAGTACTCTGAAGTGGCTGATCGGTAAAGATGACGTCGTCGATGCCGATGTTGCCCCAGCCCTCACGGAACTGATCGACGACCTGTAGCCGGGCCTCTTTGCCCTCGAACCGGCTCACATTCAGCGCCGTTCGAAACATGTGGTTGTCGTTGCGGCCGGTGGCCGAGGCCACGATCCTGCCGTCGACAAGCAGGTTGACGCACGTCCGGTTTTTGTGAGCCCCGCCACCTACAAAGAACTGAATGAATCGCCGTTGAATCTTGAAGGGGTGGCTAGTGAGCGTGCCGACCTGGCCGTCTTTTTCACCCACGTCATTGCCGGGGGCCGAGGCATGGCTGTTGACGACCCGTTTCCCTTCACCGCCAACATCGCCCTGATAGTCGGGGATGTTGTTCTTCTCGACCGGCCCGTCACCGAACGCGGTGCCCTCAGCGGTCCAACCCGCGTACGTGGGGCGCTCGAAGTTGTCAAAGGCAACGTCCGCACGCGGCTCGTCGGTGTGTTGCTTTGCGGGCGGTTCGGCCGAGCACACCAGCGCCGTTACATCTTCCCGCTTCAGGACGCGATTGCGGAGTTGGCCCGTCTGTTGCGACTTTGTTTCCAGGCAGACGGCGTTCTGCAAGTGGCCGACAACATCGAGATCGACCGCCACGTTACCGGTGTTCTTCACGCAGAAGCTCATCACGGTCGCCGGCAGCGACGAATCGTCGACGTTAAGTGGAATAAACGGTGAGAACGCTTCCAACTGTACCTCAACGGGGCACTCGGCGTCGCGATAGGTTACCCGGGCGATCGGATAGCGACCGTCGAAGCTCACCTGTTTGAAGCCGGTCGAGTCGAGCGGAAACCGGCCGCCGGCCACCTTCAGTGCGAAGCCGATCCTAAACGGCTGGGTCATCGGTGCGGGGGACAGGTAGTTCATTCCCCTCATGTTGTTGTTGCCGCCGACCCCGATCCCTTCGGGCAGCGCAGCGTCACGCGGCAGGATGCCGTTCTGGTTGGCATTGAAAACGTCCCACAACCACAACCGGCCGTCGCCCGAGAGGTAGACCGTCCCGGCAAAAAGGCCGCCGACCGGCATGCCTATGTGCCCGAGTGCCTTGCGATCGGTGTAGGTCTGCTTCCGGCCTGGGGCGAACAGCGATCGGACCCAGACCGGATCGAGCTTCTTATCCAGCGGAATGGTCTTGAGGTATTCATTCGCCTCGAACGGGCCGGCCATCGTAGGCAGCGGTCGCGACGTAGCGGCCGCTGCAATTGCAGCACCACCAAGGGCAATGAACTGCCGTCGGCTCATGTCCGAACAGCAGTCGGCTCCGCAGCAGTTCTCGCTTGTGCGGACATCATTCGTCTGGGAACTTCCGGGCCGGCGTTCGTTATTGTTCATTTTGGAATTTGCCCTGTAAAGGATCAAGTTGAAACGGATGAACTAAGCCTCCAACGTGTCCTTTGACCACCACCGTGCGAGCAGCAAACCAGTCTGCCTCGGTCTACGGCGTCATCTGCACCGTTGCGAGCAGGTTGACGCCGTATTGACCGTTGTGGTTCGTCCACCAGAGTGTATCACGATTTGCCAGCCGGATCGCATAACGCGGATCCAACCGTAAACTCTTGTAAGCATCGGGAAGCCAGAGCCCCAGGCTGTAGTAGCCCGGCGATAGTTCCATCGGCAACTCGATCTCCGTGCGAATCTTGTGTCTGATCGGTCGGTACTGTGCATCTTGTGGATCGAAAGGCTGCCAGGTTAGAGGGTTGGCCATGGGAATCTTGAAGTCGACAACCTTTCCGTCAGGCCCGATCAATACGACATACACGGTTCGCGGGTTGTGCAGCGTCGAGAAGCCGCGGTTGATCAGCTCGATCTCGACTGCAAGCTTGCCGCCGTGGACGACTCGCTTTGAGAAAGTCGCCTGCTGCAGTTCGAGGCGGTACCCGAGGTGGTCGCGAATATACTCGAATCGGGTCCGCGACACCGGTTCGTCGAAAGCGTCCTGAAAGTACCCGTCCGAGATGGGCATCTTGTTCTCTTGGAGACGTTTCGGGTCGATGGACGTGGACATCCACCGATCGATCGAATAGTTGCGACCCTCTTTTTGAGAGTAGCTGTGGGCGAGGCTAAAGCTGCTGTAGTGGTGCAGCCGCATCCGCACGGCCGCATTGAATCCGTCGACGCCCTTGCCGCCCTTGGCTTTTCCGTCGAATTCCTGATCCGACCAGAACAGCTCTCCGTCGATCGGCAAGTAGGGGCTTTCCCGGGTCATGTAATCGAACTCGGGGTTGCCAGGGTTCCCAAAATGCGGCTCTTCCGGCCAGGTGCCGCCGTCGGTGGGCCCGGCCAGGAAGCCGTCGTTGTGCAATCCGATTCGGGCAGCCGGTCTGTCCGAATGGGCGATCTCGGCCTTGACCTCCTCAAACGCGCGAAAGGCCGGCTGTTGCAACACTAGCCGCTTGTACTTCGGCACTCGTACCTGCGTCATGCGGTCCTTCGGCAGCACCTCGAGCAGTCTCTTGACTATCGCAGCCCGTGCCCGATAGTCGTCGTGCCGAATGTGAGCGGCACTGTGCCACTCGCCCCAGGCCCCGATAAGGCCCGCCTGCAGCACGTAGATCACGTCGGTGTTCCGGCGAATGATCGGTTCCAACTGGTCGATATGTCGCAAGATCCACGGCAGTTCTGGCCCGGCGGTTCGTCGCGTGTCTCGCTCGTAGGAAAACCGCAAGACGGCTTTCAGGCCGTTCTTGCGCAAGTTATCCAGGCTTTTTTGCAGCAGCTCGAGCTTCTCTTGAGGAATCGGACGATCGTCGTAGTCCGTCAGGTAACAGTACGCTTGTACCAGCGTCAGCCCGAACGGCTCGTACTTCTTCGCGTCCAGTAGCCAGCAATCCTCACTGTAGAGCGGTGCAACCTTGCCCCGCACATGATGTGCCGGTCTGAAAGCTCTCTGGGCTGGCTCGGCAATCACCGTTTCGATGCGCAGTCCCCGCTGCGGATTCCGCAGTCCGACTCGTCCGTATGGATCCGTAGGCCGGATGCCGTGATATCTGACCGTCTGGAGTTGCTGGTCGTCTGCCCAAGCCCGTTGCGAGCCGAAGTAGACTTGTCCAGCAAGCTGCCACACGATAAGCAGCAGTCCCAGTTTGCCACTCAGGCCAATCCCATCTCTCATTTGTTTCCTCCGTTGCATCTCCTCGTGGAAACCGTAATTCTCACGCCCCGTAACGGTGCCTTTCCGCGGTATTTTCAGATTCGCGTGGATACACGTCCTTTCCTGTACGACCTGATCTCCAACCTGCACAGCACCGTCCCAGTCTAAATCGGCGTCCCGGCGAAATCAACGTCGTTGGCGGCTTCCAAGACGGGCCCCCCGAGAATGGGTGATGCTCCGCTACGCGTGCGGATACACTGGTATCTTAGGCGTTACCTATTGAGCACGTTCAATCCCGGCTTCGGCTTCGAACTGAAGCCCGCCTGACCGTTGGTCAGTGGCGGATCAGCGTGCCCGGTCCTGCTGACCCGTCAGACGGTGTCATTGGAAGAATGCGGGACAGCCGCTTGCCGATGGTCTCCCCCACTCGGGGGTCTTCAGTCATGGTCAGCCGCCCCCGGGCTCGATTCCCGAATCGGGGTCCATTTTTGCGACAGCCCAAACACGGGGCCGAATTCTCTCGCCCCCGGCTCAATCGTCACTGCCTTGATGGTCGGGTTCGGCCGAAATTCTGGGAACTTGCTTAGCAATGAGCGCAACAGTACCTACTCCCCAACGAAGCCGTAATAGCAGCCCATCCAATAGGCGTGCAAAAAATCGGCGGCGCCGGTCTCGTCTTCACGCCACAGCTTCATTTCCTCCCAATTCTTCCCGTCGGTGGTCCGGTAGCATCCACCCGGCCCGCCGGCCACTAGTCCCCAGGGAGTCTTCAGCACGGCCCGGGCCAGTGGCATTCGCCATCCTTCCATCGCCGGCTCGTTGCTGCGGCCGTCGTCCGCCGACCGCATCAACCGGCCCGCCTCGTCGATGTGGAACTTCTGTCCCGGGGAGAACTCCACCGGCTGGCTGAAATCGTGCTTGGGAAACTCCGGTACGTTGTCCGACGGCGCCTCGCGCCAGCTCATCCCGCCGTCCCGGGTTATGAACACACCCTTATCCGTCTCCGCCCAAAGCACGAACGTACGTTGTGGTGAAGCCGCGATGTTGCGCACGCGGGCTCCCATCAGGCCGCCGGTGGCGTCTTGCCACCGCCGGCCCCGGTCGAGCGTGAGGAAGATGCGACCAGCGGAGTCGCAAAACCAGGCGACTTGGGGATCGTCGCAGGCGAACTGCATCGCGGTGACCGTTGGCTTCAGCCAGCCGTCGAGCTGATAAGGATTGCCTTTCCACTCGTATTCGTTGTCGTGCGGACGCTCGTTGATCGGTAGAGGTTGGGCGCTTAGAACTCGGCCGCCGGTTGCCTCGCGCGGGAGCAGTTCGACGTCGCTGCGCAGCGAGTTCATCACGGGACGCAGTACGCGATCGATCGGAAACAGAACGAGCGTGGCGTTGGCCAGCTCGAGCCCTTCGGCCGCATGGGGCAGCTTGGCGGGCAGAAGGCGCGGAGTTCCCGGTACGGTCACGGGTCGATACTGTGGCAGCAGGGAAAGCGTCATGTACGCAAACAGCGAGTTGCCCTCCATCCAGTTCCGCTCCCACAGCTCGCCGACCCAACGCCGGTAGATCGCCAGCAGCTTGGGGTCCTTCTCGTAGCGGACCAGATTGTAAAGCGCCTCGTACGCCTGGCCCTCCGAGCTGTGGTTGGTCCGCGCCAGGCGCGCCGCCTCGGACGACCCCTGGCGCCGCGGTCGCTCGGGATTGTCCTTGTACCGCGCCACCACGCGATTATAGAAGTCGAGGTAATCCTTCCGGCCGGTGATGCGGTGAGCAATCAACAAGTCGGGCAACAGCATTAGCGATGCGCGCAGCGGCGCCTTGGCAATGCCGTCGACCCCGTAGACCCTTTGATAGGAGGCATACAGTTCCTGGTAGTATTCGTCCCGCGCGGGGTTGGGGTCGATGCCCACGTGCCCCCAGCGCGTCACCTCGCCGTCTACGTCGACGATGCGGCAGTGATTGGCAAGCAGGTGACTCATCAGACGACTGACGTCGTGGGCGATCAGCTCCTTCTGGCGGTCGTCGGCGGCCAGGTCGTAATAGACGGCATAGCCGTACAACACCGCGTTGAAGTTATCCACGCTTACGTCACCGTACCAGCGATAGTCGGCATACTCGCCTTGTCCCTGATGCCACTCGATCGAATCCCGGCCGTCACGCTCCCAATCCATCACGGGGCCGTGGCCTCGGACGTAGCCGCGGGCCAGCAGCCCGGGCTTGCCGGTCACTTCCTGCAACCGCCGCAGCGCGCGGAGGATCTGGCCGCCGTGCCGCCGCACCCACGGATCCTTGGTCACCGCATACTGATAGCCCACGCCAGCCAGGTAGCGACCCGTCCAGACGCCCGCATGGATCACGTTGCCCGGCTCGTTGACGGTATGCGGGAGTTTCGTGCCGGCAGGCGGCAGTTTCTTTCTGCCGGCAGGCGCCGAGGGCACGATCGAAACGTACAGCCCGTCGAGCCAGTGCTTATCGATCAAGTCCCGCTGAAAGAACCTGGCCTTTTCAGCCAACGGGCTGGCATCCTCGACAGCCGGCGCAGCCTGCAGGCCGCCCGGGGTATACAGCAGTAGCGTCAAGCAAGCGAGGAACCGTCGCATGTGCGTTCTCCTTGACTTCAGTGTTCCGCCTCTCGTGCGGCAATGATACGTGGAAACAGCCGTCCCTTGATAGGCTCTTTGACGCCACGATACTCCAACTCGGTGGCGAAAACAACATCTCATCAGACATCCTTCTCATCCGTCGCAGCGATCCATCTGCCGGCCAAATAGGCGCCGGCCGCTGCGACCAGAAGCATGCCGCCGAAGCTGCCGATCGCGTACCAGCGGCTTTGGTCGTCCCAGTAGCCTTTCAGTCCCAGGGCGAGAAAAACGAGACCGGAGACCAGATTCAATAACCATAGCCACCATGGCAGCCGCAACGCCTTGGGCAGAAACCTCCGGTCCATCCACAGGTTCAACAGGCAGAATAAGCCACAACCGAACACTCCGGTAAACAGGTTGGCGGGGGTCAGGATCGCCAGTAGCAGGGGTGGCTTGTCTGTCCCACCGGTGAACTGATAGGCAAACAGCCACAACAGAATTGCACTTGCACCGACGGCGCACCAAACGACCGTGATTCGCTTGATGCGGCGGGCATGCCGGACGGCAAACTCGCGACTGCCGGCGCGGGCCATTTCGCCGACAATCGTGCCGGCGACTTCCAGCGTGCCGTAGAGCGTTCCCAGCATGGTCAGAAACGCTCCCGCCACGTACAGCGGCAACAGCCAAGGATGCACGCTGGTGACGAACACCGACTGGAGATTCAACAGATTCTTCTCGTCGGGGATCTTGTGATTCGGACCGAGGATCAGCTTTCCCGAAGCCACGAAGACGGCGCTGAAGGCAACGATTATCAGGAAGCTAACCGAGCAATCGACCAGCGGAGCGCGGACCCAGCGGCGAACCGGATGGCGCGGATCGGCGGCGATCTCGGCCAGCCGCTCCGCAGTGGCCGGGCCCTGGCCGGCCTGTCCCCACGCTTTGTCGCGGAGAAAGGAAGTGTATGCCAGGTAGTCGAAACCGGCGCCGCCGATGACGCCCACGTAACGCGTCGTCTCGACCCACACCGGCGTGGCTGCGATCTCCGGATACTCGGCGCTCAGCCACGGCGGGTACCCATAGGGTCGCGGCATGACGGCGCCCTTCAAAAGCGCCAGCCAATCGGGATTGTACAGAACCAGCGTCACCCCGGCGGAAACGAGCATGGCAGCCACAATGGCCAGTTGTACTCGCTCCAGCGTCGAGTAACCGCCGATGGCGGTGATCGCCACCGCGATCGCCAGGATCGCTGCGCCGTAGACGTAGTCGATGCCACCGCCGAGCATTCCGCGCGTGCCGGTCATCCAGGCCGTCAGGTTGCCCAGCACAGCACTGTGGAAACTGACCCAGATCGGCAGGCAAACCGCCGCGATCAGCAACAGCGCCAACGGCACCCAGCCGCGCGGTCCTGGCAGATGGAGCATCCGCTGGTAGGGATGCACACCGGTCAACACCATGTGACGCGACGATGCCAGCACCAGCCCCCACTTCAACAGCGAGATGACGACGAACAGAAACAGGATGCGGTATCCGAACAGCGCCCCGCCTCGGCTCGAAAAAATCAGCTCGCCGGTTCCGATCGTCAGTGAGGCAATGATCGCTCCGGGGCCAAAAACCTTCAGCCAGTCCGAAAGACGGCGAGGTAATCCGCCAGAGCGACTCTCGCCGGTGACGGCAGCGGTTGACGCGTCGTCCATAGTTGGGTCTGCCATTCAGGTACGTTGGGTTGCCCACTCACTGACTTCCTCCACTACGCTTTATGATTCTGTTCGGCCTTATTGACTAACTCCACGGCTTCCGACCGCGGCGGCGAATCTCACGATTGGCCTGGTCGCCTGGAAGGGGCGGGAATCGTACATGGTAATGCAGTCAAACAGTACCTTTGAACGATTTCATACGGAGCGTCCCCAACCCAACCCTTGATCATAACTTTTCAACGAGCCGATAGAAAGCAAGGGGTTCAGCGTAATACCAGGGGGCTATTACCGGCCACGGGACGAAAAGCAGTTCGTCCCAACAATCGTTGGAAATTCGACGCACCCAAGAAACCTCGGCACGACGGCTCTACGTAACTACCCTACCCCCCGGCGGCGATGAGGCTCCCGTCGCCCCGATCTGCATTCCAAAATGGGTCCTTTTTCTCGGAGTCCGAGAAACGGGATACGATGATGGGACGGCGAGCAACAAGGCGAAACCATCGTTCCGCCGTTGACAGAACCTGTTGCTTGACTCAAAATCGGATGTTGAGTGTCACGGACTGGCTACGCGAATCGTGTTCGAGAATTGCCCGGCCCCGCACATGTCCTCAGAATTCTCAGAAGGTGGGAAGGTGTCATGAAATGCAACAGGACCCTACCGCGGCGTTCGAAGTTGTTTGCCGCACTGTTGAGCAGCCTTCTTGCTGCGTCAGAAGCTTTCGGCGCCCCGGCCGCTTCCCCTTGGGACAGGAAAACTGCCCGGCAGTCAATCGGCCATCACCAAGGGATTTGTGTTGTCCTGGGGCTACCGAAAACAGATCGGCCGGAGTTCGTGACGGAACTGGCCGAGGGCAGCGAGTTGCTGATCTACTTTCAGTCGCCCGAGGCCGATGAAGTAACGGTGGTCAGAGCGGCCGCGGAGGCGGCGGGCTTGTTAGGCCAACGGATCTTCGTGAACCACGGCGACGTGGAGTCTATTCACCTGGCGGATAATCTGGCCGGCGCGGTGCTGGTGGCGTCCGGCGCTGAAGACTCGATTGCCAAAGAAGAGCTGTTGCGAGTGCTGCATCCTGGTGGCAAGGCGATTCTCGGCAGCAGAGACATCGTCAAACCCTTCCCCGACGGGATTGACGACTGGCGCTACCCGTACCACGGCCCGGATAACAATCCGCAATCGACCGACCAGCTTGCGCGTGCGCCCTATCTGACACAGTTCATTGCCGAGCCGAAATTCGGCCCCTCGCCCGCGGTGACGGTGGCGGCTGGAGGGAGGATCTTCAGGGCCTTCGGTCATCTGTCCCACAAAGCGAACCAGAATGCGATGCTGAACACGCTGCTGGCCGTCAACGCCTATAACGGAACCATCCTCTGGAGAAGGCCGCTGAAAGAGGGATTCATGGTTCTGCGGAACACCATCATCGCCACGCCGGAGAACCTCTATCTGGCGGATGACGAGTCGTGCAAAATCCTTGATGCAGCGACCGGAAAGTTGAAGGGTGAAATCACTGCTCCTGATCCCGAGAAGGACGGGAGGGTGTGGAAATGGATGGCTCTTCAGAACGACGTCTTGTATGCCCTGCTTGGGGACGAGGAAGTGAAGGCGCCGGTTCTCACCTCGGATGCTTTTGGGGTGGGAGGCTGGCCGCGAGCGAACTGGCCTGGGTTCGACTACCCGCACGCGCAAACCGCCTGGGGACAGGGCCGCACTCTTTTGGCGATCGACGTGAAAACCAAGAAACTCCTCTGGCGACACCGGGAAGAAGACTTTCTGGACAACCGCGCCGTGTGCATGAGCGAGGAACGCCTCTATTTCTACAGTCCTGAAAACTTCCTGGGCTGCCTCGACGTCCACAACGGTCAGGTCGTCTGGAAGAACTCCGATCCCGATCTCCTCAGCGCGATCGGGCCCCGTTTCTCGGTCAACCCGCGTTGGACCGGCCTTACTCCCATGGCCTATGTCCGATGCAACGAGGAGTTCCTCTTCTTTGCCGGACCCCGGATGCCGCGCGTGGTCGCGGTCTCGGCCAGGGATGGAAAGCTCGCGTGGCAGAAGGAAGTCCCTCTGGCAGACGGCGGAAGCGTTCATCTGCTCCTGCGCGAAGACGGACTGTACGCCGTAGGATTGGGCGGAAACGACACGAGCTTTCGTATGGAGTACGAAACGGGAGAGGTGCTCAGTCGCTTCGTCGGCCGGCGAGCTTGCGCGGCGGTAACCGGCAGCGTGGACAGCATCTTCTACCGCGCTCCGGGTGGGAGCGTGCGTTTTGATGTGGCCTCATCCACGGCTGAGCATATCGCTCCGATGCGTCCGCCATGCTACGAGGGCGTGATCGTTTCGGGAGGTTTGCTCTACTGGGGACCTTGGAAGTGCCGCTGCCAACTGTCCCTGTACGGTCACATCTGTTTGGCTCCGGCGGGGGATTTCGACTTCCGCGGGGGCGTGCATGAGTCGCGGTTGGAAACCGGCCCTGGCGACCCTGCGACGGTCGAAAGATTTGATGTCCAACCCGGCGACTGGCCCGCCTATCAAGGCAACAACTACAGAACAGCCACGACCAAGGTCGCCATTCCCCGCAAAGTCGTGCGACAATGGACGTTCCAACCGTCCTCGCCCAGTCTGCCCACGGCGCCTGTGGTCGCCGGCGGAGTGGTCTTCGTAGGCGATCACAACGGGACCGTGAGGGCCTTGAACACTTCCGACGGCAAGGTGAAGTGGAAAGCCTACACGGGTGGGGCGATCTTTTTCCCGCCCGCCGTGTGGGAGGGTCGCGTCTACGTGGGGTCGGCCGATGGCCACGTCTATGCCTTCGAGGCCACTTCGGGACGACTCTTGTGGAGATTCCGAGCCGCGCCCGTGCGCCGATTGATTCCTGTTTTCGGGAAGCTCACCTCCACGTGGCCGGTGGCCGGTGGGGTGGTCGTAGATCAGGGCGTCGTGTATGCGGCAGCCGGTATTGCCCACTACGACGGAACTCACGTTTATGCGCTCGACGCAATCACCGGAAAGGTCAGATGGTACAACGACACTTGCGGCACGCTGTCCGCCAAAGTCAAAAGCGGCGTAAGCCTGCAAGGAAGCCTGCTGCTGCGCGGGGACCAACTGTGTTTTGCGGGTGGGAACGTCTGTGCTTTGGCATGTTTCGACTTGAAAACGGGTGTCTGCACCAGCCGCGTCCCCGAGCGCGTCGGTTCGAGTTTTCGAACGGCCTTCTACCCGTATTATCCGGAGTTTGGCCAGTTTGTGTCGTTGGACCATTCGCTTGCCGACGGCCGGTCGTTGAACTACGCCGCCGATTACAGCGGCACTCTACATTCAACGCTGGCGCTGATGGCACCTTCACCGGTTGGTGCGGCTAAGACCAGACCGGACTGGCGAATCCTGCCGCAGAGAATAAGGTCGAAAACGGGCCCGACGATCCTCTGGGAGCATAAGTCTCGTCTCAGGTTTAACAGCTTCATCGTCGCGCCGCACATCCTGCTGGCAGCCTCTCAGACAGCGTCGGACGGCCCAGCGGACGCATTCCTCACGGCCGTGAACATCGAAGACGGTGCGGAGATCTGGCGCAAGGAGCTTCCCAGCGCCGTGGTCAAGGGAGGCACGGCCGTGGATCACCGGGCACGCATCATCGTAACCCTGCAAGATGGCCGCGCCGTGTGCCTCGCGGCAGCGAAGCACTGAGGTCCGGATTAATACGGACGGCTTGACCGCTTCAGACGGACGCCCGGGCATGGGAGACGACCGCGTTCATCTCGCGATAGTCCGTCCCCTCCGGCTCACCGCTCCAACGGGCGGATCCAGATATTGCGGAAACGGAGCGGGCTGCCGTGGCCTTGGATTACCAGCGGGAGTTTCGGGGGATGGGACTGATAAGGGACGATCTGGCAATGGGCCATCGGGCCCATAATCTCCTGGTTGAGATGGACCAACACGCCGTTGTGCAGCATGGTGACGGTCGCCCGTTTGACGAGCTTGTCGCCCTCGAAGACCGGGGCGGTGAAGACGATGTCGAACGACTGCCATTGGCCCGGCCGGCGGCATGCGTTTACCAGCGGGGGTGTTTCGCCGTAGACGGAAGCGGCTTGGCCGTCGGGGTAGATCTGCTCGGCGTGGACGGCGTGCGAGTCGAAGATCTGGATCTCGTACTTGCCCATCAGGATCACGCCGCTGTTGCCTCGGCTCATCATGTGCTTTGCGGGCGTGGTCGGGGCCATCCATTCGAGGTGGAGCTGGCAGTCGCCGAACGCTTCTGAAGTCTCCAGCGACCCGGCTCCCGCCTCGGCATAGCCGTCCTGCACCTTCCAGGACGCCGGCTTCCACTTCGAGAGGTCCTCGCCCGCGAAGAGCACGATCGCATCCGACGGCGCCGAGCCGGCCTCCGGCCGCGTGGGCGGCAGCCCGGGCGTGACGCGTTTCGGCACCGGCCGATCGGGGTCGTGGACGTGATACCTATTGGCGGTCCACGGCATCAACGGCGTGTGCTTGTAGCCGACGATCGAGCCCGAGTCGGTCTTTCGGGTCACCAGCTCGTTTCCGCTCGCCGCCGGCGCCCACAGGACCGAGGCCGACAGGGCCAACGTCGACAGGGCCGAAACGGACAAGGCGGTGAGGGTAGGCCGATTTACGGGGCTGGTCATGGGGCTCGCCTTTTGTCTTTTCGATGAGTGTTGGGCTTCGTCGGGGGAACTGCACGGTAGCCATCTAGCTGAGCGAGATGCAGCTTCGTCTCGCGGAGCGAGACGGCTACTATCTGGTGGTGTATGCCGGGCCTTCGATTCCCGCACGACGGAGTATACCACGCGTCCGGGATCGCGGCCACAATCCGCCTCGCGGCCCGGTGCCCGAGCCTGGTTACCACGGATCGTCGAACTGGGTCGCCATTTGCTGCGGCCCGGACGGGCCCGACTCGCCGGCGTTCGGCCGACCGGGGCGAGCTTGGTAGACCTTGCGGCCGAACTTGTAGAACAAGGCCGGCGTGACGATCTGGTCCAACAGCGTGGAACTCAGCAGGCCGCCGATGACCACGATCGCCAAGGGGTGCAGGATCTCTTTGCCGGTCTCGCCGGCGCCCAGGGCCAGCGGCACTAGGCCGATGGTCGTGGTCAGGGCCGTCATCAACACCGGGGCCAGCCGTTCGAGGCTGCCGCGGATGATCATCTCCTTGCCGAACTGCTGCCCTTCGTGCTGCATCAGGTGGATGTAATGGGAGATCATCATGATGCCGTTGCGCGAGACGATGCCGATCAAGGTAATGAAACCGACCCAGTGGGCGACCGAGAGCGTGGAGGCCGCCAGCCAAACGCCCGGCCACTGATACCAGGCGGCTTCCCTCAAGGCGGCCGCGCTGGGCCAGTTGACCCAGAGCAGTGCGATCACCGACCCGATGGCGGCCAGGAAGACGTTGACGATCACCTGAAACGCCGCCCGCCACGAGTTCAGACACTTGTACAACAACAGCAGGATTCCCGCCAGGGAAAAGCTACCCAAGACCAACAGTCGGAAATTGGCCTCTTGTTGGGCCTGGAACTGGCCGCCGTATTGGATCGAGTAGCCTTCCTTCAGCAAGGGAACGATTTTCTCATCGGCGGCGGCCTGAATGTCGCGGACGACGCCCACCAGGTCGCGGCCGGCGGCGTTGGCCTGCACCACGATCCGGCGGCGGATGTTCTCGCGGTTGATGGTGTTCGGCCCCCACGTCTCGACGACTTCGGCCACGGTTCCCAAGGCCACGCGGGACCCGTCGGGCGTGCTGATCAGCGTGGATCGGATGGCGTCGACGTCGTTGCGGACGTCCTCGTCAAACCAGACGACCAGGTCGAAGGTCCGCTGGCCCTCGAGGACCTGCGACACGGTGCGTCCCTGCAGGGCGGTTTCCAGTGCCTCGGCCACGTGGGCCGGCGCCAGGCCGTATTGGGCCGCTACGTCCCGGAGCACCGTCACGCGGACTTGGGCCACGTCGACCTGGGGTTCGATCTGCAGGTCGACCAGCCCTTCGACGTCGCCCATCGCCTCGGCCATGTCCTGGGCCCGGTCCCGCAGCTCTTCCATGTGGGGGCCGAAGATCTTGACCGCGATCTGGGCCCGAATGCCCGACATCACGTGGTCCAGCCGGTGGGAGATGGGCTGGCCGATGTTGAATTTCACGGTGGGAAACTCGGCGAGCATGTCGCGGATTTCGACCAACACTTCGTCGCGGGGCCGCCCGACGTGCTCGCAGCCGAAGCCGTGCAGTCCGGGGACCGCGCGCAACACGGCGTAGTACCACCCGGGCCGGGGCCGGTTGGGTTGGGCCAGCCCCACGTCGATCTCCGAGAAGTTCACGTTTTCGGCGTGTTCGTCGAGTTCCGCCCGGCCGGTGCGGCGAGCAACGTGCAGCACCTCGTCAATCTCCAGGAGCATCTTCTCCACCCGGTTGCCGACGCGGTTGGATTCCTCCAGGCTCACCCCCGGCCGGCAAATCGCACTGATCACCAGTGTGCCCTCGTTGAACTTCGGCAGGAAATCCCCGCCCATCCAGAAGATGCTGGCTATGGAGGTCGCCACCAAAACGGTCACCACGAAGAGGATCGCCGTAGTGTGCCGAAAGGTGAAGTTCAACACCCGGGTGTCGGCCCGCTTCAACCATCGCAGCACGAAAGGGTCGGCGGCCTTGGTGAGGAACTTGGCGCGGGGAAGAAGAAACGAGGCCAGCACGGGAGTCACCGTCAGCGACACCAGCAGCGAGGCCATCAGGGTCATCAGGTAGGCCAGCCCGAGTGGGGCGAACATCCGCCCTTCCAGCCCGGCCAGCGAGAACAGGGGGAACACCACCAGCACCACGATCAAGGTGGCGTAGACGATGCTGTTGCGGATCTCGCACGAGGCCAGAAAGATGACCTTGATCGGGTTCTGCGGATCGTCGCGTTGGCGGTTCTCTTTCAGACGCCGGAAAATGTTCTCGATGTCGACGATCGAATCGTCGACCAGCTCGCCGATGGCCACGGCCAGCCCGCCGAGGGTCATGGTGTTGATCGAGATGCCGAAGTAGTGGAACGCCAAGGCGGTAACGACGATCGACAGCGGAATCGCCGTCAGCGTGATGAAACTGGTGCGGAAGTTCCAGAGGAAGATCAACAGCACCACGATCACCCAAATGATGCCGTCGCGGATGGCCTCCTTGACGTTGCCGATGGCGGCCTCGATGAACGTCGCCTGCTTGAAGATGTCGCGCTCGATCACCACGTCGTCGGGCAGCGTTTCCTGGATCTCGTCGAGGACCTGCTCGATTTTTTCGGTGAGGTCGCGGGTGTCGGCGTTAGGTTGTTTTTGAATCGAGAGCATCACGGCGGGCCGGCCGTTGACCGCCGCGTCGCCCCGCCGCACCGGGCCGGCGTGAACCACGTCGGCCACCTGGCGGACCGTGATCGGCACCGGGTCGCCCGGCCGGACCACGGTGGCGCGAATGTCCTCCAGGCTGGTCGCCCGGCCGATGATCCGGATCAACGCCTCCTGGTTCTTCGAGAGCAGGAAGCCGCCGCCGGTGACCACGTTGGATTTCTCCACGGCGTCGGTCAGCTCGTCCAGGGTGACGTCGTGTCGGGCCAGCTTTTCCGGCGAGGTGAGCACTTGGTACTGCTTCAGCACGCCGCCCATCACGGTCACTTGGGCCACGCCGCCGACGGCCAACAGCCGTTGGCGCACGACCCAGTCGGCCCGGGTCCGCAAGTCCATGGGCGTGGTCTTGCCGGTGCTGCGCAGACCGACCAGCATGATCTCGCCCATGATCGAGGTGATCGGGGCCATTACCGGATTGACCTCGTCGGGCAGCCGCTGGCTCACCAGTTGCAGCTTCTCGGCCACAATCTGACGGTCGATGTAGATGTCGGTGCCCCACTCGAACTCGACCCACACGATCGACAGCCCGATCCCCGACGCCGAGCGGACCCGCTTCACGCCGCTGGCCCCGTTCATGGCCGACTCGATTGGAAAGGTCACCAGCGTCTCGACTTCCTCGGGGGCCAGCCCGTGGGCCTCGCACATGATCGTGACCGTGGGCCGGTTGAGGTTCGGAAACACGTCGATCGGCAACTGGGCCGCCCGGTACCCGCCGTAGAGCACCAGCACCACGGCAACGGCCAGCACCAGCAGCCGATTCTTCAGACAAAATGCGATAATGTGGTTCAGCATGGATTTACTTCTGGTTTCCAATCGGCTCCAACCGGGCCATGGCGTGCTTGCCGCCGTCGGTCTTCGAGATGTCCGGCGACGGATCCATCATCAGGACCACCCGGGCGAGCATCCCTTCCTTCAACAGGTGGTCCGGGTTGTCGACTTCGATCCAGATGGGTAGGACGCGTTCGGACGATTCGAACATCGGCGCCACGCGGACGACGGTGCCGGCGGCCTGAAGGTCGGGATACGCCGAGAACGTCACCCGGGCCTGTTGACCGACCCGCACCCGGGTGGCATCCCTCTCGAACACGTAGCCCTTGGCCCAAACCTTTGACAGATCGTGGATCTCGAACAGCGGGTCGTGGGGGCGGACCACTTGGCCGCGGGTGACTTCAAAGGCGACGATCCGGCCGTCGGCCGGGGCGCGGATCGGCGCCGTGGTCAAGATCGCCGGGTGCGGGCCGGGGGCCGAAAGATCGGTCTGCTGTAGCTGCTCGATCTGCCCGTCGGAGAGTCCCAGCAACGCCAACTTTCGGCTCAGGCTCAACACGCCGTGGCGAAGGGCCTCCAACTCGTTCTGGAGTTGCCACAGCCGCCGCTTGGGCGTGGCGCCCTGGCTGCCCGAGTCTTCCAGCCGCTGAAGCGACTGTCGGGTCCAGCTCGCCTGCGTAACGGTCTGGAGCAACTCGAGCTGAATGTTTCGCAGTTGCAGGCTGTCGACCTCGGCCAGGATCTGGCCCTTGCGGACCGCCTGGCTCGGCTCGACCAGAATTCTCGCGATTCGGCCTTCGATTTGAGAGGTGGCGAGCGTTTTTCGGTCGGTGGGCAACTCGACGGTGGCTCGGGCGACGACCGTCGACGGTGAAGCGGGCTGGGCCTTGGTCCGCTCTTGCGAAGGGCCGCCGGAAGCATCGGTCTTCACCCGCGCTTTGTGCTCGTTGCCCAGTAACGAGGCCAGCAGGTAGCTGCCGACGACAACCACCCGATTTCCGGGAAACAGGCCGCTGCGGACCTCGACCTGCTTGCCGCTGCGGATGCCCAGTTCGACGCGTCGATTGAGATACTTGCCCTTGGCTCGCTGAACCAGCACGAAAGTGCCGCTGCGGGATTCGATCACCGCGTCGGTCGGACAGACGGTGGCCTGCTCGGCTACGTTGACTTGGATTTCGGCCCGCCCGAACATACCCGGACGCAGCATGCCCGCCGAGTTGTCCACCGAAATCACCACGCCCTGCGTCCTTGTCCGCCGATCCACCTTCAGCCGAACGTGGTCGATCGTTCCCCGGAAGGTCTCGCCCGGCTGGGCGGCAAAGGCCGTGGCGACCGCCTGGCCCTTGCGGAGGCGGCCCACGTCGGCCTCCAGCACCTCGCCGACGATCCACAGCGTGGAGAGATCCACCACGTGAACCAGGTGATCGGTGGGGGCCACGATCTGGCCGATGCGGACGTCCGCATGGGTCACGGTGCCCCGGATCGGACTGCGAATCGCCACGTAGCGCACCGGCTGGCCGGAGGAGATGACCTCGTCCAACCTGTCGGCGTCGAGTCCCAAGGCGAGCAGCTTCTGTTGGGCAATCTGAAACTGGGCCGACTTCTGCGCCAGCGCCGCCCGAGAGTCCAGCACGCTCTTGCCGGCGATCACGCCCTGCCGGTCCAGGGAGATCCGTTGATCGAGCAGGCGCCGGGCCAGCGCGATCTCGGTGGACGCCTGCAAGTAGTCCAACTGGAGCGATTCCAGCTCCATGCTTCCCACCCGGACAAGCTCATCACCCGCGTCGACCGACTCGCCCGGCCGCACCGACACCCGCTCGATCTTGCCCGCCACCAGCGAAGTGATCGTCGCCTGTTGCCGCCAGGGGAGTTCCACCCGGGCGTTGACCTTCACCACGTGGTGAAGGTCGGCCAGGCCGATCTCGACCGTGGTCAGCCCGATCGCCGTGCGGGCCTTGTCCGAAAGCAGGACCTGGTCGCCGACGATGGTGACCCCCTTGGCCGGCAAGGGGGCGTGATCTTCATGGGCGCGGGCCGCACGGGGTAACGTCCCCATCGCCGCAGCGGCGATGCAGGCCACTGCGGCAGCGATACGCAACCACGAAACCGTTTCATGTACACGCATGGCGGAAATTCCTGTCTGCAATGTAGGTAATGTAGCCAATGTAGCCATCTCGCTCCGCGAGATGAAGCTTCGTCTCGCGGAGCGAGACGACTACTATTTGCCGTCGCGTGGGTGCAAGCACCCACCCTACTTTTTCAACGAAGTGCCGGTGTTTCAGGTCATTCTTCATCCGGCGGGGCCTCGGCCACCGCCTCCAACCGGCCGATCGCCGCGTCGACCGCGTCGGCCACCGCGGGGAAGTCCGGGTCCTTCCGGTTGTCGATGTTCTGATGCACCTGCTCGAACAGCTCGCGGAGTTCATCCGAAGCCTTGGTAATAGTTGCCCACTGGCTCTTCGGAACGTTGCTCGCCTGGGCGATATCCGACAGCCACTCCAAGACGAAGGTCAGTTCGTCCAGCGGCCGGTGGGCCAGCCCGGGCTCGGCGCCGGCCGATTCCCGTTCGATGGCGTCGCGGTACGTCTTGATCCGCGCCACCGCCTCCTTGAAATCGGCCGGCCGCTCGACCATGTCTTCGGTAATCACCTGGTCGTGCGGGTCGGCGCCCTGCTCGGCCGATTCCTCGGGCTCAGAGTCGCCGCAGCCTGCCAGGCCCAGGCTGAACACCACATACAACAAGACGGTCGGAATCGAAAAACGCACGTTCATGACAACACTCCTTTGGGTTGGGATTTCACGCACTCACTTGCGTATCGCAATCACTTTCACATCGCACTCACTTTCGCATCGCAATCACTGGACGCTGCTCGGTCATGGCACGCCGGCGCGCAGAACGCCACCGTCAGAATCGGCGGGGGCCGAAGAAGAGAGAGATCAAGCCAGCAACACGCCGGAGCGCTCTTGGCGCGCACTGTCACACAGAGGGTGTGTCGTTACCGGCGGCGGAGGTTGCGCGACGGCCTGCAACGTCGTCACACCGTCGGGCCGAACCGTTTGAAAGTTGGACTCGACGAGCCGGCCCCAGGGGTCCCCGCCCGGCAACGTCGGACGCCGATCGACGGGCGCCCGAATGATCGCCAGATCGCGAGGATCGGTCTGCCCCTCATCGGCTGGGAGCGGATCCGATTCGGGCAGCGTGAAGTCGAAGCCAAGCAGCGTAAAGTGCAGATGCCACGCATGATCGAGGGCGCAGCGGATTGCCGCAGGTGGCCGCTCGACGTCGAGCGGGCCATGGTGGCGCGGATACCCGTGATCGGATTCTCCCGAATGCGGATGCCCAACGGCCTCTGCGAGACAGTCCGGGGCGTGGTGCGAATGAGGAGCAAACGGATCTCCCACCCCCCCATGCGCGTGCCTTACCCCCGGCGGAATCAACGCCCCGGCCAGCATTACCGCGCAGAGCAGCAGGTTCAGCGATCTTCGGCAGAGGAAATAGGGCATGGCTTACGGCTATCTATCGCACACGGCGTACCGGGCGACCCGTCAACTCGGGCAACCCACTGTCACCTATGATAGGATGGAGAGACTCACCGGTCAAGTGCAATGTATCGATCGCGGTTCCCAGGTTCCCATCCGGTCATGCGTTGAATCGCCCTCAGAGACGCCTCCCACAACTCCATTGCAGGGCGTTGCTCAACAGGCGGAGGAAGTTGGGGTCGCGGAAGTCGTTGGGGTGGCCCAGCGAGGTGTAGAAGACGCCGCCGCCGTGGTGCAGGCGGGTCCACGCAACCGGCTGGCGATGGCCGGGAAACTCGCCGCTGAGCAACACCGTAGTGTCTGGGGCGAGGTGGGGATTCTTGTACAACGTGCCGTGCGAGCGAAACGGCCCGACGCCGGCGAGAATCGGATGGTCCTTGGCCCCCTCGACGGCTTTCACTTCGGTGATCTGGTTGTCGTACTGGCCCTGGTAATCGCCGCCGAAGACTTCCTGGTCCATCTCGGGCCAGTTTTGCAGGCCATGGCTGGCAGAACGCACGCCCACGATCGCCCCCCCGCGCCGGCAGTAGCGCCGGATGCGCTGAAGCGGCTCGCCGTCGATTTCCATTCGCCGGGTAAAGAACAACGCGCAATCGCAATCCTCGAGGTTCTCCAGACCCGGCAGCTTGTGGTTGTGCTCGCTGAACGCCCGGAGGCATTTCGCCTGGTAGTTTTCCCTCAAATGCTGCTGAAGCGCCGCCAGCGACTCACCCGACTTGTACGACACAGAGCCGGAGATCAGCAGCACCCGCGTGGCCGGCTCGCCTTGGCCCCGTTTCGACGATCCGGCCCGGGCGAGACGGTTGAGGTCATACGCCTTAAACGCCGCCAGCCCCGTCGAGACGCCGATCGTCTGATGGGCCGAGTGCGTGAAGAACTTGCGTCGGGAAACGTGGGAGTCGGTCATGCCGGGTGTCCGTCGGGAAGACTTTCGGTCGCGTCGGTGCTTAACCGTTATTCTCGCAGCTTGAAAACCATTTGTCTACCGTTGCCCATCCGGGGCGGCTCGAAGACCGAATTGCAGGGCCGGTCGCTCCGCCCAGGAAAACATGGCCGAATGAAGAGAAGGCAGCGATTGCAGGGCCTGTCATGGATTCCGGCCGCCGAGCGAGAACAGGTGCGAGGAGGTTCGCAGATACATCACGCCGCCGGAAACGGCCGGCGTGGCGTAGCTCGGCTCCCCCAGCGGCACGCGGGCAAGCACGGCAAACTTCTCTCCGGCGGCCAACACGACCACCTCCCCATCCCTGGCGATGCAGTACAGGCGATTGTTCACGCACACCGGCGAGCCGTAGAACGAGCCCCCGACCCGTTGGCGCCAAATCACCTCCCTGCCGGACACCTTCAGACAGGTGACCACCCCGTCGTCGCCCCAAAGCAACAACCGGCCCCGGTGGACCAACGGCGTGGGCACCAGCGGAACGGACTTGGTGATCTCGTAGGCAAGCGCCGGCCGGCGACCTTCCGAGCGCGAGCCCGGCCGCACCGCCACGCAAAGCGAACCCCGGCTGCCGTGGCCGTAGCCGGCGATCACCAGTCCCGGCGTCCAAACGGGCGAGCCCACACAGCGGTCGCGGAAGACGTCGTCGACTTCCCAATTGACCTTGCCGGTGGCCGGATCGACGGCCGTGACGCCGTGGGACGTGCTGGTGAAGATCAACTCGGGCGGACCGCCGTCGGGCCGAACCAGGCAAGGGGTCGAATAAGCGGACAGCGTCGTGCGGCGCGGAACCTGCCAACGGGTCGCCCCGGTGTGGCGATCCACCGCGATCAGAAAGCTCTTGCCCGACGGACCGGTCGGATTCTCTCTGCCCATCAGGCTAGCCAGGAATTTCAGGTCCTCCTGGTCGTTGGCCAACACCACCAGATCCTCGACGATAATCGGCGAACTGCCGCTGCCGTGCATGCCCACATAGGGCCCCAGGCTGCGACGCCACCGTTGACGGCCGTCGGCATCCAGGGCCAACAGCACGACCTCCTGGGGCGTGGTCCAGGTGACCACCACGCCGTCGGCGTCCACCGCCGGGGTGGCCGTGGCGTAGCTGTTGGATCGATGTTGCCTGAAGGTCTTCGACGGATAGTCGCGCCGCCAAACGGTATGGCCGTCGGCCGTGTCGAGGCAGAGGATCGTGCGTCGGGCCGTATCCGGATCACCGCAGGTGACGAAGATCCGCTCGCCCCACAACACGGGCGAGCCATGGCCCACGCCGGGCAGCTCGACCTTCCAGTTGTAGTCTCGATCCGTCCACTTCACCGGTACGGTGGTGGCGTCGCTCAGACCGCTTCCGTTGGGACCTCGAAACCGGGCCCACTCTTGCCCAGCGGCGTACGTCGGCGAGCCCAGTAGCAGGAAAACAGAAATCGACAACGTCCGGCCGGTCATCAGACCCTCCTTTTCTGGTTCTTGCGGGAATCTAAATAGTCTTGCGTGATTCCGGGAGGGATTATTCCACTGGGTGGCTGGGTGGCTGGGGTCGAGCGCAGCGGCCCCCAGTTGTTTGCGCTCTGGGGGCTCACCCCGAATTCCACGAATCGTGCAAGTCTATTTAGTGGTTCAACGATGCGACCAGTACGGGTTCCTCTTCTTTGTCCCGTCCAAGAACAGAGAAGAGGAACCCGTACTTGCTGGATAGCGGGCTCAGGCGTCGGCACGGCCGACGGTCGGCACATTAGACGCCGTGTGGCCACCCATTGCAACGGCCGGATCGTAAACCTCCACGCCCTTTCACCGCCGAACTTTTTCCTGCGGATCGGTCGGGTGGCCGATAACTTGCCTAGTAAAGAGGACTTACGTCGATTAGAATCAGGTCCAGTGGAGTTGGCTCGCCGGTGGCCGAAAACCAACAAATGGCCCGCAAAACCGGCCCTAAGTGACGATTCTACCATGGTTTGCGTCGATTTGTGTATCACCCGTTTTCAGCGGTCAAGTGCGCACCCCGACTTACGCCGGCCGGGCGTGCAGCAGAGTCGGCCGAACTTGTTTCGGCACCGCACGTTACCAACCGACGTGCTCGACGGCGGTCGACGTAAGCCGATTTCACCCCATGTATCTTCACCCGGCATACCACGTGAATTCACCCGGCATACGGGGTTAATTCCAACTTTGGAGCGCGGCGATTCATCGCCGCTTTCTTTTTCCGGCCGGTTCGCCGTAGGGAAGGTCATTCATCGGGAAAAGCGCTCGGAAAAAGAAAGCGATGACAAGTCATCCCGGGTGCCCCAGAGAGATCTTGACCTTCGAGGGTGGCCCGGCCGGTTTTGCGGAGAAGGCGTTGCGTCGGGTGCTGGCTTGGTCGCAAAATCCGTCCGGGTGGCGCAGCCATAGGAGGCACTTGCTCGGGGTCCTCTCGTTGCTTCGCAACCCCGACACATTTTCCGACAAAGCCAGAGAGGTGGCGACGCCGATTGCGGAAAAGTGTCGGGGCCACCCGCGAAGAACGGTCGCAAAAAGAAAGCGATGACAAGTCATCGCACTCCAAAGTCTTTCTTGGCGTACTGCTCGGCGTGGTGTTGGCAGAGCCACAAATAATGCCCCTCGGGCGTGAGCACCTTTTGAAGCCCGCCCCAGACGTGATCCGGGTCCTTGGCGTCCAACAACTCGCGTGCCCACCGAACGATGTGCGGCTGATGCTTTGGCAGCGCCAACTCCCGCTCACGTAAGAAGTTAGCGTAGTCGCCCAGCAGCCGTCTTCCGTCAAGATTTCTGCGGCATTCCGCCTCGAACGCTTGAGGACACCGCCAGATGAGGGTAGGCTCCAGGCTTCGACCAGATCCCGATTCCCGGCAAACGGTAATTGGGATAGAATAACGAGTTGGGCAATCAAGAAAGAGGTTAGCGATGCTGATTCACTTCGCGACGCGGAATGAAAAGAAGGCCAAACGCCTTCAGGATGCCTTTGCCAGAGAGAATGTGCAGGGGGTCACGATTCAGCCCCTCCGGATCGACCTGCCTGAGCCCCGATCCGAGCATGTCCAAGTGGTGGCGCTTGAGAAACTGCTGTTCGCCTACAAGACGATCAACGAGCCTTGTGCAGTGGTCGACTCGGGTTTCTTCGTTCCAGCACTCGGAGGCTTTCCAGGGACTTTCGTCCACCACGCATTGGATACAATAGGCACCCGAGGACTCATACAGTTACTGGAAGATGCTGAAGATCGGAAATGCGAGTTCCGGCACTGCTTGGCCTTCTTCGATGGCGAGTCAGACCCGATATGCGTGAAGTCGACTTCCTTTGGGACTGTCGCGACTGCACCCAATGGCACGGCGGATGGTTGGCCGCTGCATGAGGTCTTCATACCAGAGGGCTGGACAAATACCGTCGCAGGAATGACAGCGAGTGAGAAGAACCAATGGGAGCAGGGGAGGGACGAAGACTACTACACGACGAACTTCGCTCGCAGATTGAAACATATCTATGGGGACGCCCAACCATGCAATCCAGCCGATTGCGTTTAGGCGGCCCCCGGGGCCCCGGACAGATCTTGACCTTCGAGGGTGGCCCGGACGGTTTTGCAGAGAAGGCGTTGCGTCGGGTGGTGGCTTGGTCGCAGAATCCGTCCGGGTGGCGCAGCCACAGGAGGCACGGCGTCCTCTCGTTGTTTCGCAACCGCGGAAAAGATGGAACAGCCGACGATGGAGGGATAGCCCATGCGCATTGTTCGATTCAGAATTGAGAATTTCCGGAACATCCGCCTTGCTGAGTGCGAGAACCCGCCAGATTTCATGGTGATTTGCGGCGGCAACGGATGTGGAAAAAGCGCGTTTCTTCAGGCCCTCATGACGGCCAAGGAGCATGCTGGCAGCTATGGCCGTTTTGCATTCGATTCTCGGGCAGTATCCGCGGACGCAGACAGAGCTACTATCTCAATGACGTTGGAGTTCTCTGATGCCGAGCGCGACTTTGTTAGAGAACGCCAATGGGGCGGTGAATGTCCTGCGCAGGACGAAGTCGTTGTTGAGATCATCAAGGGTGGCCAAGGAAAGGCGCTTAAGCGATCCGGTCCCGTCAGTAAACTTCTGAGTTGGTATTCTCGCCAGTTCCTCAAGTCCCCCGGCTTCTTTGATTTCATTGACGCATATCGCCTTGCGCCAAAAAAACAACTATCCAATTGGAATGCGGAGTTCCTTAGTGACGATAGCGCAAAACGAACACTTGGGGCCACGGGCACCGAAAAGTTCCAGTTCATCAAGGAGTACCTGGCTTCTCTCGTGATGCGAGATTTGCAGGACATGCAACGTTCTCTTAGAGAAGGGAAGACAAGCACTCCTGATTCGCTCAAGCCGATTCGAGAGTTCTTCGATGAGTTCTTCACGCCTATGACATTCGAGGATGTTCGTATTGACACATCGCCATTCCAATTCGTGATCGGAACCCCACGAGGAGAAATCGATCTTGATGATCTAAGTGGAGGAGAGAAGGAAGTTCTCAACATATACATCCGTTTCCATCAATTGAATCCCCGCGGAGCGGTAATCCTCTTTGATGAGGCGGATGCCCATCTCCATCCTGATCTGGAGCGCCGCTACCTGGAAGTGCTCCGCACAATTGGCGAAGGCAATCAGATATGGATTACCACCCATTCTCCTGAAATGATGATCGCCGCTGGCGCAGAGAGTCTCTACACGGTATTGAAGGAGCCTCCCGCAACCGGCGGCAATCAGTTCTTGCGTGTCAGCGAGAACGACGCTTTACATGAAGCTCTTTCCGGAGTAATGGGGTCCAGGGGGCTTGTGAGTTTCAATCAGAGAATCATCTTTATCGAAGGCGCAGAATCCTCCGCCGACCGGGAAGTCTATGAGCGACTCTATCCACCTGGTACCTATAACGTCAGTTTTGTTCCGGCAGGCAATTCGGCAACCGTGCGAAGAACGGATGAGCGAGTCAATGAATTGCTGGCCTCCTCCGTGAGTTTCCAGTATTACTACAGCATCGTAGATGGGGATATTGAGCGGTCGCTGCCTTCATCTGACGGCAGATTGTACCAGCTTCCTGTTTACCATGTAGAGAACTTCCTGCTTGATCCTGCGCCAATTCTCGATGTTGTACGGGAAATGCTTGCGTCTGAATGTACCTACAACACCCCTGCCGATGTTGAGTTAGTCCTGAAGAGCATCGTACTTGACGAGTCCCACCTAAAACCATTCTCAAGAGCGTTGCTAGATGCGCAAGTAGCGAAGCTGGCCAGTGAGGTACGCAACGCAGTTTGTGAGAATCATCAGATCCCGGACGTCGCGGCAATACGACCAACATTCCAACAGGTTGAAAAACAGGCGCAGAAGATAATGGAGAATGCCTTAAAGGATGGAACATGGAAACAGAAAGGTAAAGGACGTGATATCTTGAAGGCATTTTGCGCAAAGCACGGATTGACTTACAAGCATTTCCGGAATTGCATCATTGCAAAGATGAGCAGCCCCCCTGAGGGGCTTGCACGCATCATGAACCAGATTCTGAAAATGGACAAGAAGGGTTAGGCCATGCCACGGAAGAAGAGTAACTGGTTCCCGGGTGGCCCGGAGAGATCTTGACCTTCGAGGGTGGCCCGGACGGTTTTGCGGAGAAGGCGTTGCGTCGGGTGGCGGCTTGGTCGCAAAATCCGTCCGGGTGGCCGGCTTGCCCCGCCTTGTCGCGATGTGCTAAGATATTGGGGTTCAGCTTCGATCGCTGTTGACCCGCCACCGAGTACCCCGCAAAGGAGCCGTACGATGAACATGGAAAAGGTCACCCGTCGCGAGTTTCACAAGGCCGGCTCGCTGATCGTGGCCTCGGCCGCGGCCGGCGTCGCCGGTAAGGCGCTGGCCGCCGAGGGAAAGACGGCGGCCAAAGTCGAATCGAAAATGGATCCCCAAAAGGTCCTCGGCTATCACGAAAAGATGGGCTACCGGCGGCTGGGGAAGACGAACCTTTGGATCTCGGAAATCAGTCTCGGCGGTCACTGTCCCCAGATCCCGCAAAACCCCAAGGAACTGGACAACGCCCCGCAGATCATCGAGAACCGCAAACAGGTGCTGGCCAGGGCGCACGAACTGGGTGTGAACTTCATCGATACCGACATGGCCAAGGAATGCCGGGTCTACGGACAGGCGCTTAAGGAACTCAAACTCCGCGACCAGTTCTACATCAGCTTCGACAGTTGGTCTACGGGATTCCCGGGGGACCGCCGCAAGGACGGCGAGTCCCGCAAACAACATTGGCTGCGGCTGGTCGACAATCGGCTCCGCGACTATCACACCGACCATCTCGACTTCTGGCGTCCGGTCGGTTGCATGGAACTCGACGAGATGGTCGAGGCGTTCGAGGTGATGCACACCGCGGGCAAGGTCCGCTTCCTGGCCGTGTCGAACCACGATCCCGAAAAGATCAAACAGATCGTGGCCCATCCCGGCGCCAAGATCAGCATGGTGCTGTTTCCTTATTTCACCATGACCAAGGAATCCGAGACCGGGGTGTTGGCCGCCTGCAAACAACAGGACATGGGCGTGGTGGCCATCAAGCCGCTTTCGGCCGGGTTCCTGGCCACCAACGGCACCGTGACGCATCTGAAGAAGGTGCTCTCGACGCCGAACCTTTCGGCGGCCATCCCGGGCGTGAAGAACGTCGAGCAACTCGAAGAGAACGTCCGGGCCTCCTACACCCGCGACGTGGCCCTGACCGAGCAGGAGTTGCAAGACCTGGCGGTGCAGACCCGAGACCTCTTCGATCGACTCCCGCCGCGGTATCAGTGGTTACGCAGGTGGGAGTATGTTTAGGCTTAGTCTGAAAGGTCAAAGTTCGAGCAAAGGGGCCTGGGACAAAGCGCAAGGTGGCTGGGGCAAAGCGCAGCGGTGCCCCAGAAAGCTGCCGCTCTGGGGCTTCGCTGCGCTCAGCCACCAGCCACCCCGGTCTCTATTTCCCGCCAGCGGCAAGCCAGCCCGCGTCAGCCGCGATCTGTACGTGGCTGCCGCCGTGGTCTTGACGATCGTGATCGGCGTCGGCGTGTGGCCGTTGCGGTGTCAGGGGGGCGAAGCGAGGCCGCGCCCGCACTCCGCTGCCGCCATGCCGCCGCGAGACGTCAAACGGCGGGTCGCGGTAAGGTCCAACGATCCGTGCTACGTCTGCCACATGCCTTTTATCGAGGAGCCCCTGAGCGTAGTCCACGCCAAGGTGGCCGTATGGTGCGGCACGTGCCACGGACCGAGCATGGCGCACGTCGAGGACGAAAACATCGGGGCCACGCCGGCGGACGTCGGCTTCAAGAAGGACCAGGTCGATCGCATGTGCAGCGGGTGCCACGATCCGCAGGAGCACCGCCCGCTGACGCAGCAAACCCGACGCCAACGATTGGCCGAGGGACAAAAGGCCCAACGGCAGATCAAACGCAGCAAGATCAAGGCCACCGGCCTCTGCACCGACTGCCACGGCCATCACTGGATCCCGCCCCGAGACCGGCCGAGTAAGCCGCCGAAAATACTACGAAAATCCGAGTGAGACCAAACGACGTTCTCAATGCGCCGGCCGGCAGGCCGCCACGGTCCGGCGGGGCGCGAATTTGTAGACACGGCACGGCGCCGGAGGCGGGCATCGATAGTAGGCAGGATAACGGCACGGCCAGTTTAAGCTCGGACATGGCTTGCCGCAGTAGTCGTCGCAGCCGCCGCAGATCGGCGGCAAGCAGACCGGCGGACACGGCTTGGGACAATAGTCGTCGCAGCCGCCGCAGATCGGCGGCAGACAGACGTTGGGACATGGTTTCGGACAGTAATCGTCCGGGCAGCACTGCGGCCGAGACGGGCGACAGTCGCCGCAGCCGCCTTGGTCACCATCGGCCGGGCGACACGCCGCCGCGACGTCCCGTCCGGCGTCGGCCAGCGCGGAACCGCAAAGGCCGGTCCCCAGCCCCAAGCCGCAGGTGACAATGCTCAGGACAAGCGCCGGTTGGCAGATTTGGCGTTTCATCGTCTGATGTCTCGTAAGAAAGGTCGTGTAGTTATTCTCCCTCCGGCGGCCGCGGGGGCGCGGGCGTCATCGGCGGAGGCGTTTCGAGGGGCGTGGGGCCTGGCGGGATCGGTTCGCCCACCGGGCCGGCCGCCGGCGGATCGGAAGCCAGGCGGGTCTGCCAGCCGCCGCCCAGGGCCTTGTACACGGCCACCAGGTGCAGTGCCACGTTGGCCCGGCTTTCCGCCAGGCGGTCTTGGCGAACCACCTGGGCCCGCTGGGAATCGAGCACCCGTTGATAATCGATCCTTCCTCCTTCGTACAACTCCAACGAGATCTGGTAGGCGCGCTCGGTGGTTCGGACGCTCTCATCGAGGAAGGTGACGCGGACCTGCTCGCGCAAGAAGGCCACCATGGCGTTCTCTACTTCCTCGTTCGCTCTGAGCACGGTGTCTTGATACTTTACGATCAACTGGTGGAACCGGGTCTGTTCGGCGCGAATGTTGTTTCGGATCCGTCCGTAGTTCAACACGTTCCAGCGAAAGCCGGGCCCGACCGCTCCGGTGATGTTGGCGTGGTCGAAGAGCTTGGCGAAGTGCAGGGCTTCGACGCCGATCGTCCCGGTGATGGAGAACTGCGGATAGAGATCCGCCTCGGCGACACCGATCTGGGCAGATTGGGCGGCCGCTTCGCGTTCCGCCCGGCGGACGTCCGGACGTCGCCGCAGCAGTTCGGCCGGGATGCCGACGACGGCCTGCGACGGTGCGGCGGGCACCTGCGGCGGGCCGGCCAGTTGCTCCTGCAGGCTTCCCGGAGGAATACCCAACAGCACGCACAGCCGGTTCTGGGCCTTGCGATGCTCGATCTGCAGGGCGGGAATCGCCGCTTCGGTGATCGCCAGATCGGATCGGGCCTGTTGCAGGTCTAGCTCACTGATCGCGCCGGCATCGAATCGTTTTTGGATGATCGCCAGGACCTTCTTCTGCAGCTCCACGTTGCGGCGCGCCAATTCGATCCGTTCTTCCAAGGATCGCATTTGAATGTAGTTGCCGGCCACCTCGGCCTGCAGCATGACCAGCACGTCGTCGTAGTTCTCGACGCTGGCGTCGAGGTTGGCATCGGCCGCCTCGATGGACCGGCGAAACTTGCCCCAAATGTCAAGCTCCCAGGCGGCGTCGAACCCGCTTTGCCACCAGTCGAAATGGTCGCGAATGGGAAAAGGGATGTCGAACGGGATGTTGGAGGTGTTGACCTTGTTGCGTACCATACTGCCAAAATACTGTTGCTGCTGAGGGAGAAGATTCCCGCTGGCGATGCCTCGCATGGCCCGGGCTTCCAGGATTCGCAACCCGGCGACTCGCAGGCCCAGGTTCTCTCGCCGCGCCTCATCGACCAGCCGGTTGAGCACGGGATCGTCGAACACGACCCACCAGTAGGCGTAGTCGGCCGGCTCGCTTTGGACCTGCGGCGAGTTGGCATCGATCCACCGATCGGCCACGGGCGCCGGCGGCCGGGCGTAATTGGGCCCCACCTTAAATCCGTTGTGGGCCCAAGTCCCCAGGCTGGTGGTGCAGCCGGTCAACATGGCCATGGCCGCCGCAACGACATTGGCGTTAAAATGCATAGAACGCATACGACTGATCCGATCAGGAAATTCTTTATAGCCCGCAAATCCGCTGAACTGTGGCGATATCTGTATCTTCGGCAAAACCCGCATCTTCATTCAATTCATTATTATCGGACCGCCGACCGGCCATGGCCGACGATACCGGGCGGGCCGTTGAAAAAGGGGGCGGGGTCAATCCTGAATTGCAGATTGACGATTGACTGGGATTCACTCGGACTGGACTCCTCCAAGGCTAATTTCCATGCGCCGGAGATTCCTGACCTCCAAAGCGAGAAGGTCTTCCTGCCCCACGATGATATCCCCGTTGATCCCGGCCGGGGCTGGATCTTCATCCTCGACGAAACGGCTCGCAACCAAGCCCGTGGTCGCCTATACTGAAGCGACGCAGGGAAAGGTACTTCAATACGAAACAAGTCTCCCAGAAGAAATAGGTATTGCCATGCGCGCCCTTACATCTTGTCTCTTACTCGGCTTCCTGCTTGCCGCCACGGCGGCGGTGGCCCAACAGCCCCAGCTTCGCAAAGGCAACGCACAGACACCCGAGGAAGCGAAGGAAGAACTCGAACAATTCAAGCAGTCGTACCACGATCTGGCCGGCTGGCAACAGCGAAAGGAAGCCATCTGCAAAGGCATCCTGGCAGGGGCCAGGCTGTCCGTTTTGCCGGAGAAAACGCCGCTAAAACCGCTGTTCGTCAAACGCCGCCAGTACGGCGGCTACATCGCCGAGAACGTGGCCTTTCAGAGTTCACCCGGCTTCTACGTCACCGGCACGCTCTACCGGCCGAGCGACGTGAAAGGTTCTCTGGCGGGCATTCTTTGTCCACATGGCCATGGCGGTCGCTTCAATCAGGCCAGGCAAACACGCTGTGCCGTGTTGGCCCGAATGGGAGCCGTCGTGCTGCTTTACGACATGGTCGGCTACGGCGACTGGAAAGAGGCCGGCTGGTCGCACAACAAAACCCCCGAGGTGCTCAGACTGCAAACGTTCAACAGCATTCGGGCATTGGATTTCATTCTCTCTCAACCGGGCGTCGACCCCAAGCGGATCGGCATGACCGGCTGCAGCGGCGGCGGGACGCAAACGTTTATTCTCGCGGCGATCGACGATCGTGTTGCCGTTTCGGTGCCGGTGTGCCAGGTTTCGGCCCACTTCTTCGGCGGATGCGTCTGCGAGAGTTCCATGCCGATCCACTGGGGGCCCAACCACAAGACCAACAATGCCGAGATCGCCGCGCTGGCCGCGCCCCGTCCCCAGTTGCTGGTCTCCAACGGCAAGGACTGGACGCAGAACACACCCCGGGTCGAGTTTCCGTACGTCAAACACGTTTATGGTCTATACGGGGCGGCCGACAAGGTGGCAAACGCACATTTCCCCACGGAGGGGCATGACTATGGCGAGTCGAAACGCATGGCGGTCTATCCCTTTCTGGCCAGGCATCTGAAACTGGACATCGATCGGGTCCGGAACAAGGACGGCAAGATCGACGAATCGTTCGTGGTTGCCGAGGACTACGAGGCGATGCTGGTTTTCGGGCCCGACAACCCCCGCCCCGCCGATGCCGTGGAGCCCAACACACCGCTGCCGTAGCCGGGTGTTTTCACGCCAACCAAGATTTGCAGCCCGGACCCTACGCGATCCACAGCTTCAAGTCGTCGGTGTTGCAAGGCCACTCATCACGCCGGGCCGCCTGATGGAAGCCGGCGTTTGTCAACAACCCGATCAGGTTGCGATCCGGCCAGGCCTTGGTCGTGCTATGGAACTTTTGTGTCCGCCCACCGTTCGCTTCGGTTACATAAAACGTTTGGATGGCCACCTGTTGCTCGGGCAGCCACTGGCTTTCCGTCCGGCAGTGATGGGGACGGTCTGAAAACAGGCCGGATTCAGACTGTTGTTCGGTTGTTTCACTGCGCCCCACACGTTCCACCGCTTCGGGGGTCTGCATTTCGACGATCAGGCTGCCTCGTGGCGTGAGGTTTGCCTGCACGTTGCGGAGGATCGCCAGGGCTTCGGCCGGCGAAAATACATTCAATTCGCCAAACAGAATCATCGCCAGATCGTAAGGCCCACCGAACGCTACTTGGCGAATGTCGCCCAAAACGAAGTTACATCGTGACTCGTGGGAGTTATGCTGCCGGGCATACTCGATGGATGCCGGACCAAAATCGATCCCAAAACAGCGGTGTCCTCGCGTTGTCAATCGATGCGAGTAGAACCCCGGCCCGCAACCCAAGTCCAGTATACTTGCGGGTTCCCCGTTAAGCAGGGCGTCGTGAATCCATGCAACCTGCTTGTCGATCCACTGAGTACGGCGACTGGCCATGTCATGGTCTTGCGCCAAGTGTTCGGCCAGCATTCGTTTGCTGAAATCAGGGTCATCCCACGGAATCTTGTAGGCCCCGTGCCATATATTGTCAGTCTGCGTTGTCATCAATCGTTATCCTTGCTTGTTAAAGCGAAGGTAATCGCTCCACCGGTGTGTGGGTGATAACTTCAGACGTGGTTGGATTTCCGCCGGACATTCCGAGGCTCCAGTCCCTGATTGCTACCGACTCGCGCGTTGCAGCATCGGCCCGTGGAGTTAAGCGTCCTGCTGGGGCGCGGCCGAACCCATCAGCAGCGCGATCCATCGGGTGTCGTGGCCGCTTTCCATGGCGATCTTGACGGTCATCGTCAGCGGCACCGACAGCAACATCCCCACCGGGCCCAATACCCAACCCCAAAAGATCATCGAGATCAGGATTACCAGCGGAGAGAGTCCCAGCCCGCGCCCCATCAGGCGCGGTTCGAGAAGGTTGCCGATCACCACGTTGATGGCCACGTAGCCGGCGGCGGTGACGGCCGCGCTGCCCGGGCCGAATTGGACGAACGCCAGCAGCACGCCGGGCACGCCCGCCACGATCGAGCCGATGTTGGGAACGTAGTTCAACAAGAACGCCAACAGTCCCATCAGCACCGGGTAGTCGACCCCCATCGCCGCCAGCCAGATGCCCACCAGCACGCCCGTCACCAGGCTCATCATCGTCTTCAACGACACGTAGCGGCGGGTCTGCTCGACGATCTGTTGGAGCCTGACCCAGGCGGCCTCGGACAGCCCGGGCATCGCCCGCACCTTGGCCGGCAGTACGGCCGCTTCCAACAAGATGAAAATCACCACCAGCAGAATCAGGAAGGTGTTGGCCAGCACGCCGCTCAGCGCGGCGGTGACGGTGCCCAGGTAACCCATCGCCGCCCGGGGGCTGAGCGCTTCGGAGATCGCCCCCTCGGGAACGTCGATTCCCCGGTCGTCCAGCCACCGCCACAGATCGGCCGTCTGCGCTTGCAGCCGAAGCTGGTACCCGGGCAGGTTCTCCGAAAAACCGTTCAACGACGCCCGGACCACGCTCAGAGCGAGAAAGCTCACGCCCACCAGAACGAGGACCATCACCAGCAACGCCAGCACCGACGGCACGCGTCTGCGCCGTAATTCCAGAAACATCGGCGCGCAGATGATGGCCAGGAACACCGCCAGCAAAAACGGCACCAGAATCGTTGAAGCGGCCTTCATCCCGGCCACCACGATCACAAACGACGCCAGAACCGACAGGATCCGCGTCAGGTCAGGTCTTTCGGCAACGTCGCTCATGACACGCAATCCTGCAAAACGGCTCAGACCAGTAGACGAGAGTGTCCGGGAATTCAAAACGCCGGAAACCACTGTAGGGAACGGCCTCCGTGCCGTTCCGTGGAACCACGGATCGCACTGGAACGGCACTGGAACGGCACCGCAACGGCACGGAGGCCGTTCCCTACAGCCTGGAATTCCCGGACACGCTCAAGTAGACACGTAGATTATGGTGTCATTCTAACCGTCAGGAAAGGTTCCTGGAAGCCAGGGGCGGGGCTTGATGCGTGACGCCGTTTCGGAGTATAATAATAGGGTCTCCTCTTTTGCTCGACAGCCCCGCGCCGCATTGACGGGCTTGATTTCGGCGCTTGTGAAGATGGCTAACGACAGATTGCGTCGCCAGATCGCCCGGGAGGCGGCCCGGCTGATGTATACGCGGGACGAATCGGAGTACTTTCGGGCGAAAATCAAGGCGGCCCGGCGGATCTGCCGCGGCGACGTCAAACCGACCGACCTGCCCGGCAATCGCGAGATCCGCGACCAGGTCCAGATCCTGGCCAACCTGCACGAGGGCCAGCGGCGGACCGAGAACCTTCGGCAGATGCGAGTCGAGGCCCTGCGGATGATGCGTCTGCTGCGGGCGTTTCGGCCGCGATTGATCGGCAGCACCATGACCGGCCACGTCCGCAAGGGCTCCGACGTCGACCTGCATCTGTTTTCCGACAGCGTCGAGGCGGTGGCCGCCGCCTTGGACGCCGAAGGCATCCGCTACGACCTTCAGAGGAAACGCGTGCGAAAACAGGGCGTCGAGCAGACGTTCGTCCACATCCACGTCGAGGACCATTTTCCTTTTGAACTGACGATCTATCCGGCCGACAAGGCGCATTACGTCTTCAAGAGTTCGATTACCGGCAAGGGCATCGAGCGGGCGAGCATTGCCGAGTTGGAACAACTGCTTACGCGCGAGTATCCCGAGATGCCGCTGGAGCAGGCCGTCCTGGAGGCCGAGAGCCGCGTGGACCGCTTCCAGATCTTCGAGATGCTGCTGCTGCCGCTGGAGACCGTCAAAGAGAGCCCCCGGCACCATCCCGAGGGCGACGTGTTGTATCACAGCCTGCAGGTCTTCGAGCTGGCCCGGCAGGAGAGGCACTACGACGAGGAGTTTCTGCTGGCGGCGCTGTTGCACGACGTGGGCAAGGGGATCGATCGCCAGCAGCACATCGCGGCCGGCCTGGAGGCGTTGGAGGATTTCATCACGCCGCGGTGTGCGTGGTTGATCGAACATCATCGCGAAGCCCACGCCCTGCGAGACGGCACCTTGGGCGTCCGGGCACGACGGCGGCTGGAGGCGTCGGACGATTTCGACGAGCTGCTGCTATTGGCCGAGTGCGACGAGCAAGGCCGGGCAGTGGGCGTCGCCGTACCCGACGTGGAGGAGGCGCTGGACTACCTTCGCGAGTTGGCCGCTACGTGCGGGGAATGAACGGCGTGCGGGGAATGAGCGACCAACGCCGCATGAAACATCTCGTTGCCATGCTCTGCGTGGCAACGTATCTCTTGGACGCTCTGCGTCGGTAAAGCGACCGACCGCTGCGAGAGGGCTTCCACCGTGTCCTTCCGGCAAGCCTGCACAATCTTTACCGGCGTGGCGGCCGGGCGGTCATTCGCGGCAAAGCACCGGCGGTTCACTGCCAGGGCGGGGACAGAGGGCCCCAAAGAAAACAGATGCCAACCAGAGATAATCCGCCCGGGCGCTAGAGACGGGAGAGGGGCGCCTTGATAAGATGGTTGGTGTTGTGAGTCTGGATGCGAAACGTCGGATCAGGGTGAAGTCCGTCGGAGGTACCACATGAACACTCCGTCAACATGCAGGCGTTGGGGCTGGGGCATGGGGTTGACGGCTATCGTCGGTACCGTGGTCGCGGCTGGGTTGCTGACCGCCGTGTTGCGGGGTCGAGCCCCGAGGCCAGCGGCAAGGAACACGTTGCCGCTGAGCGGATCGACGCCGACCCGCTCGCTGACTCGCGAACCGGCGGATCGCTCTTCTGCGGTGAATGAGCCGACGTCGGCGCCGGTTTCAACGGCTTCCCAGAGATCGCACAACGGCAAGCCGGCACCCGAGGCCGCCCAGCCACGGATGACGGCCGAGACGCTGCAAGCGGAAGCCATGGCCGTCGTCGTTCGACTGGTCGATGACTGCCCCCGGAGCACGGATGCTCTCGGCTTGCTGGGTATGGTCCACAATCGATACGGGAACACGGCCGAGGCGGTCAAGTGTTGGCAGCGGTGTGTGGAAATTGACCCGAACCGGGCCGACGCCTACAGGAGCATCGGCGAGGTGGCGGCCCGCAAGGGAGAGTACGACGAGGCGGTCCGACAGTTTCGCAAGGCGCTGGAAGTGGACCCGAAGGCACCCGGTATCCACGCGGCTTTGGCGGACGCGTTGATGACGCTGGGTGAAGTCGCGGAAGCGATCACCGTGCTTGAGCGCGGAACGAAGGCCCTGCCCACGGCAAATGACATCAACTTTACGTTGGCACAGGCTTATCTACAAATCCAAGAATACGGCTTGGCGAAGACAGATTATGAAGCGGTGATCGCGGTCCGGCCGGACATGGCCGGTGCTTATCACGGTCTGGCCGTCGCCTGCGGAAGGCTTGGGCTGGCAGAGCAGGCCCGGCAATACCAAGAGGAGTTTCTGCGGCTGAAGGGCGAAGAGCGAAAGACCCAAGAGGGACGGAGGTACAAGTTCCAGGGGCTCATCCTCGATCGCGAGGGCCTGGCGGAGATCCTTACCGACGCCGGCTGCGTCTACTTCGGAAACGGGAAACCGGAGCCTGCCGAGGAGCTTTGGCTCAGGGCAGCGTTTCTGGATCGGCAGAACGCACGCTGCCGAACCCAATTGGCGTTTCTGTATCGGCAGCAGCACCGCGACGGCGATGCCCTGCGAATGCTCGATCAGGTTCGAGAGGCGGAGCCGGAAAACGCGGTCAATCTTTTGGCCGTCGGGCTCCTCTGCCAGAAGCTGAACCGTTCGCGGGACGCGGAGGACGCCTTCCGGGGGGTGATCAAGCTGGCTCCCGGCCGTGGCGAGGGGTCTCGGGCCTTGGCGGAACTCTACCTGCAAACCGACAAGAATCTCGCCGAGGCCAGGGATCTGGCCGCCCGAGCGGTTGCCTTGCAGCCCAGCGCCTCCAACTACTCGATTCTCAGTCAAGTGTGCTACAAGAACGGCGATCTATCCGCCAGCCTTTCGGCCGCTCAAGAGGCGGTCCGCCGCGACCCCGGCAATGCCACCTATCGGCAGTTGGCTGAGTTCGTCAAGAGCAGACCATCAAGAAAATGAATTCGGCAGCCATGGCGAAAACACTATTGCCCAGACGTTGCAGCTTGGTGGTGGGACTTGCCGGCGCGTGCCTAATCGTGGCGGCCCGCGCCGACGAATCGATCCGGCTTCGCGACGTGACCCGGCAGACGGGCATTGCCTTCCGGCACACCGACGGCAGCTCCGGCCGCCGCTACGTGGTGGAAACCGTCTCGGCAGGGTTGGCCACGTTTGACTACGACTTGGACGGAGACATCGACGTCTACTTCCTCAATGGAGCGCCCCTGCGCGGGACCTCCCGTCCGGTGAGTAAGGTCACGCTGGCACCCCGCAACGCACTCTATCGCAACGACGGGAACTGGAAGTTCACCGACGTGACTGATCGGGCCGGTGTGGGAGACAGCCGGTTCGGGCTGGGGGTCGCCGTCGGCGACTATGACAACGACGGCGACCCGGACCTCTATTTGAACAACTACGGCCCCAACGTCTTGTACCGCAATAACGGGGACGGGACTTTTACCGACGTGGCGGTCGAGGCGGGCGTAGCCAACGGCCATCAGGTGGGGGCCGGCGCCTGTTTCCTGGATATCGATTCAGACGGCGATCTCGACCTCTACGTGGCCAACTACCTGGATTTCCGCTACGACAACCATCGTGCCGTCCGCCATCAAGGTCATCCCGTCTACGCCGGACCATTGGATTACAGGCCCCTGCCGGATACCTTGTACCGCAATAACGGCGACGGCACGTTCACCGACGTCAGCCAGCAGTCCGGCGTTGGGGCACACGCCGGTACCGCAATGGGGATCGTCTGTGCCGACTACGACGACGACGGCGACACCGACGTCTTCGTCGCCAACGACGATATGGGGAACTTCCTGTTTCAGAACGACGGGACGGGAAAGTTCCAAGAAGTTGCCCTGATGGCTGGCTTTGCCTACGACCTGGCCGGCAGCGAGCAGTCGAGCATGGGCGTCGAGTGCGCCGACTACGACAATGACGGCCGGCTCGATTTCTGCGTGACTTCCTACCAACGGGAACTGGCAACCTTGTACCGAAACCTCGGCGGCGGGCTGCTGCAAGACGTTACCCGCGTGACCAAGGCCGGGGCCGGCTCCTTGCCCTATGTTACTTGGGGAAACGGTCTGGTCGACTTCGACAACGACGGCGATCGCGATCTGTTCATCGCCGCCGGCCACCTCCAGGACAACGTAGAGTTGTTCGACGATACGACCACCTACTTGGAGCGAAACATCGTGCTGATGAACACCGGCAACGGAAAGTTCGTCAACGTGTCGAATCAATGCGGCGACGGACTGGCCGTGAAGCTCAGTAGTCGCGGGGCGGCGTTCGACGATCTGGACAACGACGGCGACCTGGACGTGGTCGTGCTGAACTCCCGTGGCAAACCGACGCTGCTTAGAAACGACTCCCCGGCCGGCCACCATTGGGTCCAGATTCGTCTTCGCGGTGTCAAGACGAATCGGGGCGGAGTCGGGGCGCGGGTCAAGGTCGCGGCCGGCGATCTGACCCAGGTCGACGAGGTCCACAGCGGCCGCAGCTACCAGAGCCACTACGGCACGCGCCTCCATTTCGGCCTGGGTAAACGCGATCGAATCGACCGCATCGAGGTTCGCTGGGCAGGCGGCGGAATCGACGTCGTCGAGAACCCGCCCGTGGACCGGTTGTTGACCATCACCGAGGGCAGCAAGGAGGCGGCCACGACCTCCCGAAGTTCTTTCCAGGCGACGCTGGGGGGAGAATACGGGACGGGTCCGATATTGGCGAAATAGGCAGTTTGACGCCAGCCATTGAGCTTACGCAGCGGTCCATGGCGGACGACGTTACATGAAAAACCACTGCACCGGGCGCGATTCGGGCACGGCGAGACATCCCAAAAGACTGCTGAAGTTTACCCAGCTTATCAACATCGGACCTGTCCCGTTTTTTTGCCCGTTTTTTCGCCCCGGAATTCGGGCCCACAGGCGAGAAAATGCCGAGAAATCCGCACGCCCTTGACACGGGGGGCGGCGGCGTTACAATAGTCACAACAGTCACAATTGGGAGCCGGGATCGTCTTCGGGCTCAACCCAAATGGGAAACATCGGTTTTTGAACATTTCGTAACTCGGGAGATCAGAAATGAAACGCGTTTTTTCTGTGGTGCTGGCATCGGGATTGGCCGCAACTTGGATCGGATGCGAATCCGCAACAGAATCAATTGCTCCGACCACCGGCAGCAGTTCGAGCGATTCCGCCACGTCTGAGTTTACGCTGGTAAGCCTCGAACTCCCCAACATGACGTGAGGCGGCTGTGCCGCCTCGGTCCGAGGCGATGTGGCGAAAATCGATGGTGTCACGGACATTGTGACCGATATCGCGAATCGAGCTTGCACGTTCAAGGTGACGAAACCAGACGTCAACTATGAAGCAAGACTGGCCGAATTCGCGACGACGAACGAGCATCTCAAGGACTACAAGATCCAGTAGTCTTGTGATAAGGTCAGAAGACGGTCAGAAGACGGCCAGAAAACTGGACAGGTCCGATATTGGCGGAATAGGCGGTTTGCTGCCAGCCATCGAGCTTACGGCCGGATCACTTGGCGGGCTTCACGTCGACCGGATCCCGGCCGGAGGCTCCGGCGGCCTCTTGCGCCCGCTCTTTTTGGATCGCCTCATAGACTTCCTTGCGATGAACCGGCACGTGCTTGGGGGCTTCGATGCCCAGGCGGATCTTGTCTCCACGGATTTCCACCACCGTAATCACGATGTTCTCCGCGATCACGATCTGTTCGTCGAGTTTTCGTGAGAGAACGAGCATCTTGCCGAGCGTTCCAGGGGATTCCTATTCCATTTATGTTACTATACATTATAATTGCACGCCGGCCCCAACGACACGAAAAAACACCTGCCAGCGAAGACCAAACTGCCCGAACGGGCATGCCGTTGCCGGTTGTAGCGGTTAGGGAAGTTCTCCGCCCGCTGGACGACGTCCCGACAGCCGCTACCGGCCCGCGTACGTCCGGCCGAGCTGCCCGACGATGGCCTTCTTCAATTGCATCGGGTCGACCGCGTCGTGCTTGCGATAGATCACCTTGCCGCCGGGGGCGATCAGCACCGTGTACGGCAGCGGGCCGGGCCACTTGGGGTCGAGCGCTTCGGCCAGCTTGTCGTAATCGTCGGAGTCGAAAAGGTAGTTCGTCGAGGAGACGTGTTTCTCGTCGAGGAACTTCAGCGCCCGGTCTCGATCCTTGACGCCGTCGAGGCTGATCGTGATCATCTCGAAACGGCGCCGGCGGTACATGCGATGGATCGTGACCAGTTGCGGAATCTCCGCCACGCAGGGACCGCACCACGTCGACCAGACGTTGATCAGCCGAAGGTTCTTCGTGTCGTTGCGGGCCAGCTCCTTGACGGCGGCCGCGTCGATGGTGCTCAACGACGCCCGTTCCGCGTTGGAGCGTTTCAGGGCCTCCACGGCGCTGGGCCGTTTGTCGGACCACTTGGTGGAACAGCCGAAGACCCGAGTCCTCTCGACCGCCACGGGCCGCCCGGAGAGCAAGGCGTCGATGGCGTCGCGGGTGTCGTGCGACTTGACCACCCCCACGTCCGAGTCGTCGATGCGGCCGGCGTACCTAAGCCTTTTCGAAGCGTCGAAGATGAAGACGTGCGGCGTGGCCAACGCCCCGTAAGCCGCCGACGCCTGTTGTGTTTCGCCGTCGTACAAGTAGGGGAACTTGAAGCCTTGGTCCTTGGCCCGGACCTTCATGTCCTGAAGCGAATCGCCCAGATCGGTGTAGCCGAGTTCGTCGAGTCGAACGGCCTTAGGATCGTTGGGCGAGATCGCCACCAAGGCCACGCCCCGATCCTGGTAGTCGGCGTGCAACCGGTTCAGCCGCTCTTCATACGCCTGGGCAGTGGGACAGTGGTTGCAGGTGAAAACCACCACCAGGACCTTGGCGCCGGCAAAGTCCGAGAGCCGATAAGTCTTCCCGTCGACCCCGGGCAGTTCGAAGTCCGGCGCCGCGGCGGCGATCTCAAGGGCGTTGACGGCCTTCGGCGCCGACCAACAGGCGCAGCTCGACGACAACACGATTGCCGACACACTAACCACACAGATACCGAATCGCCACATCATCAGGTTCTCCACAAAAAAGTTCACCATCTCGGGGAAAACTCCCGCCGGCAACTACCGGCGGCTGCGCTCACCGATCAACAGCCAACAGCAGGTCCACGGCGTGGGCGATCGGCCGGTGTGTTTTCACAGGTTTTCTGCTGGCCGCGGTCTGCTCGAACTGGTGCAGCCAGTCTAATTCATCCACCGCAGAAGTCAACTGCCGCGCCTCCCGATCGGCGGCCCGCCGCCCCGCGCCGCCTCGCCCCGACCGTTTTTCGATTGCCTCGGCGCCATCGGCCGCCATGGTCCCCGGCAGGCTGATCAGCCGCAGGGCGTTGAGGAAGTGGGTTTGATGGTTCCGCGCGATGAGCATGTCGGTGGCGTCGACCCGGGCGTTGCGGTCGTAGTCGAAGCGGAAGTCGATCGGCGCCGGGTCGAGCAAGTTCCGCTGATTGTCCCGGGCACCCAGCATATCGAAGGCGTTGACCTTAGCGTCGCTCGTCGAGTTGCCCGACTCGCCGATGGCGTTGCCATAGTAAAACACGTCGTCCCCGGCCAGTCCCGTATTCTCGGCCAGCACGGTAACCTGCAGCCACTGTTTCTGGATCAGATTGTCCGGCCAAACGATCGTCACACGGTCGGAACCGCCGGCGCCTTGGCCGGGCCGTACGGTGACACTGCTCGGGTCCGGAGCGTCGTCCCAGTCGCCGGGCGTGCCGTCGCCACCGACCTTGAACTCGAAGTCGGCCTCGGTCGGCGTAGCGGTCGGAGCCGCGATGTCGACCATAATCCCGTTGATCCCCCGGCTGTAGCTGGTGTAGTTGGCCAGCGTGGCCGTCTCGCCGGGCAGCAGGGCCGTCTTGTCCAACGCGATGGCATCGTCATCGTCGCGACCTTCATTCGGGTCGTCCCAATTGGAGTTGTTGTAGAAGACGTAGCTAGTGCGCGTCGGAAAAATGGTGATTCAGCGGCGTGGGGCGGGTGGAACGGCGGCGGAAACTGAGCGAAGATGAGCCAAATGGTCGCATTGGAGTTAGATCACAGGTGCAGTGAGCGC
>SDBV01000646.1_pt1 | contig 50608 bp, 48 predicted proteins | sample 2277081 | NCBI WGS metagenome assembly SDBV01 (sample SAMN10402039, study PRJNA504765) | marine sediment metagenome | isolation source: marine sediment core GS10_PC15, 223 cmbsf | place: Arctic Ocean: Southern Knipovich Ridge | collected 2010
CAGCATATGAGGACGACGGTGAGGCCAAGCACTTTGGAGTATCTATAATATTGGGGGGGCTCAGCGAGACCTATTTACATTACGAAACCAAGTTAGAAACTTTAGAAAGAGTATCTTACGGGACCCTTATCGGAAGCATCCCTGGTTTGGTAAAAGAAATTTATGACGGCAGTCAGAGTGACAATCATTTCAGCGGAACAGATATGGCGGCAAATGTTGCCGGAGCTCTTGTCGGTTCACTGGCTGCCAATTATATTAATAACAGGATCCAGGTCAATGTTACCCGGCAGAGAGAAAAAACAAAAGTCTTTGTGTCTTACGAATATTGATATGTATAAACCGGAATGACAATGAAAACTTTATATGCAGCACCCTTTTAGAACTTCCTCTATAGCAGATATATCTGCTTTTACTTTTACAGGTTCTGTCGATAAGTTAAGCGCAATGTCCGGGTCCTTCAGCCCGTGACCCGTCAGAGTGCAGACCACAGTGTCTCCCTTTGAGAAAAAATTCCTCCCGGACAATTTAATTACTCCCGCGAGAGTTGCGGCAGATGCAGGTTCGCAGAAGATCCCTTCCCTTGATGCAATGAACTTATATGCCTTAAGTATCTCATCATCTGAAACAGCTTCTATAATTCCCCCTGATTCGTCTCTTGCAGCAACCGCGCCCTTCCAGCTTGCCGGGTTTCCTATTCTTATAGCTGTTGCAACCGTATCGGGATCTCCAACAGGCTGGTTTTTTACAATCGGGGCTGCCCCTGCAGCCTGGAATCCAAGCATCTTCGGTAAAGCACTGACCTTTCCGGCCTCACGATATTCCCTGTACCCCTTCCAGTATGCAGTAATATTACCGGCATTCCCTACTGGAAGAACTTGGTAATCCGGCGCTTTACCCAGCTGGTCACAGACTTCAAATGCCGCAGTCTTCTGACCTTCAATTCTGAACGGATTCAGGGAATTCACAAGGGAAAAATGGTGTTTCTCCACAAGTTCCTTAACTATTCTCAATGCATCATCAAAGTTGCCGTCAATCTGCAAAACCATCGCACCATGGATCATGGCCTGAGCGAGCTTACCCATCGCTATCTGGCCCTCAGGGATCAGGACCAGCACTCCCAGTTTTGCCTTTGCTGCGTAAGCAGCAGCAGAGGCGGAAGTATTGCCGGTCGATGCGCATATTACGGCCTTTGCATTTTCCTCAACTGCTTTTGAAATGGCAAGGGTCATGCCACGGTCCTTGAATGAACCGCTCGGATTGGAGCCCTCATACTTGAAGTACAGGTTTATTTCATCCTGAACAACGTCCTTTATATGAGATGCCCTGATTAAAGGTGTATTCCCTTCATTGAGTGTAACAACCGGTGTCTCTTCAGTTACGGGGAGAAAATCTCTGTACTGTTCGATAAGTCCATGCCATGGTTCCATAATTACTCTAAAATATCACCTTCTACCAGTTCTACTTTCACACCCTTGTGTTTAAGGGACTCAATCCCCTTTTCAATATTATCATCAGCACCTTCAAGTTCAAGTATCATTTCTCCAACAGTCTCGGTAACGCGCGCCCTCCGGATATTAGGCATTATGTTAAATTCCTTTGCCATGACAAATATAACGGGTTCCCTTATGAGGTCCTGTGGAAAGGTAAGCTTTATCCTGGTCTTCATCTTTATATTCCTCCTGCAATAGCCGGTACTATTGAAACCTCGTCTCCGTCCTTTACTTCTGTTTCTTCATTCTTCATGAACCTGACATCTTCCTCATTCACATAAACATTGACAAATCTTCTCAATTTACCGTCTTCGGATATTCTTTCTCCAATTCCAGGGTATTTTTTATCAAGGCTGTTAACGAGTGATATTATTGTGCCTGGCTCACCTTCGACTTCTTCTTTTCCCTGAGTGAGCCTTTGCAGGGGGACCGGTATTTTTACTTTTACAGCCATTTATTTACCTCCTTTTCAATTCATATCCACAGATTACTCAGACTATTTTATTAATGTCAAAATTATGCGGATTAGTCCTGCTCTTTTATTTTCTCCATAACTTCTTCAAACGATTTCATATTGGGATTTATATGATGAGGTTCTCCTGTATGACCGATAATCGCCTCTTTTGTTTTCAGGCCATTACCGGTGATGGAGAGTACCGTCACGGCATCCCTGTCAATATGACCGCTCTCTATCAGCTTCATTGCAGAAGCAAGCGTAACTCCTCCGGCGGTCTCTGCAAATATCCCTTCGGTCTTTGCCAGCAGTTTCATTGCCTCAATTATTTCAGCATCTGAAACGTCGGCCCCAAATCCCCCGCTTTCCTTTACAACCTTTGTAGCATAATAGCCGTCAGCAGGATTTCCTATGGCCAGTGACTTTGCAACTGTATCAGGCTTTACCGGCTTAATAACGTCCACCCCTTCTTTAATGGCGGCAGCGATCGGCGAACATCCAGTTGCCTGTGCGGCGAATACTTTTGTATGCATATCCTTGATCAGCCCGAGTTCTTTCATTTCCTTCAGGCTCTTCCATATCTTGGTCAATAAAGAACCGCTTGCGCAAGGGACAACAACCGCATCAGGGGCCTTCCAACCGAGCTGCTCCACAATTTCATACCCCTGTGTCTTTGATCCTTCCGCATAGAACGGCCTGATGTTGATATTTACAAAAGCCCAGTTATATTTGTTGGCTACTTCACTGCAGAGCCTGTTAACATCGTCATAGTTTCCATCAACAGCTATCAGGTTAGGTCCATATGCAAGGGACGCTATTATCTTGCTGTGCTCAAGGCTGGCAGGGATGAAGATAAACCTCTTCAATCCGGCGGCAGCGCCGTGTGCTGAAACAGAGTGGGCCAGGTTACCTGTAGACGCACATGCTACAGTATCAAATCCGAATTCCTTTGCCTTTGATAATGCAACCGCCACGACCCTGTCCTTGAATGAAAGTGTCGGATGAGTTACAGTATCATCCTTTATATAAAGCTCCTTTAGTCCAAGGTGCTTTGCCAGTTTATCGGATTTAACAAGAGGCGTAAAGCCTGAATGAAGTCCGCAGGTAGGCTCTTTGTCAATCGGCATTAATTCTTTATACCGCCATAAATTCTGTGCCCTCGATTCAATTTCTTCTCTGGTTAAAACTTTTTTGATTCCATCGTAATCATAAATTACTTCCAATGGACCGAAACAAAACTCACAGACATATATGGGTTCAACAGGATATTCCCTGCCGCATTCTCTGCACTTAAGACCTCTTACATAACCCATTTAATAATTGCCTCCAATACTATTTTTACAAGCAATAAAAAATTATCTATTTATTAAAAAGGGGTCGAGGATTCAAGGATTCGAGGGTTCAAGTGAAACTGATTTTTCTTTCACTCGAATCCTCGAATCCCGAACCCCTTGGACCCTGTCATTATATTGCACAATACTCTTCAGGAAGGTCATTCAAATCTTTTATCTTGGGGTCCTTCCCGCAGATCGGGCAGTCCTCGTTTTTGGGGATTCTGACTTTCCTGAAATTTACTCCCATAGCATCATATATAAGTAAATGGCCGCTTAACGACTTTCCTTTTCCCAGGATCAATTTAAGGACCTCTGTTGCCTGGAGGGCGCCGATAACACCCGGAAGGACACCGAGCACCCCGGCCTCCTGACATGAAGGGACAAGCCCTGGCGGAGGCGGCTCTTCAAACAGGCAGCGGTAGCATGGACCCTCACCCGGAATGATAGTTGTTACCTGGCCTTCAAATCTCAGAATGGCCCCGCTGACAAGAGGTTTTTTCAGCATCACGCATGCATCATTAATAAGGTACCTTGTAGGAAAGTTGTCCGTGCCGTCAACAACAATATCATAATCTTTCATCAGGTCCAGAATATTGCTGCTGTTAATCCTTTCCTTTACAGTTATTACATTCACGTCAGGGTTTAATGACTCAAAAGTCTGTTTTGCAGACTCTGCCTTATTGACTCCCAGTGTTTTAACGCTGTGTGCTATCTGCCGCTGAAGGTTGCTGAGCTCTACCTCATCATTATCTACAATTGCAATAGTGCCCACGCCTGCGGCTGCAAGATAATAACCGACCGGACAGCCCAGCCCTCCTGCGCCCACCATCAGCACTTTTGCCTCGAATATTTTTTTCTGGCCCTTGCCCCCGACTTCCGGCAGGATAATATGCCTGCTGTATCTTTTTAGTTGTTCCTCAGTGAAATCCATCAGTCCTCAACCTCTTTTCTTACATGAATAATCCATTCTTTAGAATTTATTTTTTCTACCTTAAGGACAGCGTTCCCATAATTGAGCATTGCCTTTGGAATGCTGTCTGCGGCCTCAGGGTAATCGAGGATGATCTCAATTATCTGACCGACTTCGATACTCTCTACCCCGAGCTTTGATTTTACGAGTGTATACGGGCAGACTTCACCCCTTATATCAAGTTTCTTATCAATTTTTTCATCGCTCATTTTATTTACCGCCTCCTTCAACTCTTAAATACACAGGCTTTCCGGATATAGTAGACAGACGCTTGATTTCCTTCAATGCCCGGACCATATCCTTCTCCCTTGCCTCGTGTGTCATCATGACAAGGGGCACTGCCTTTTCCTTTTTTCTGCCCTTCTGGATCATCGACTCAATGCTGATATTATGCTTGCCCAGAATACCTGATATTTTTGATAAGACCCCCGGTTTGTCAACCGCCGACAACCGCAGATAATAACATGTCCGTATATCTTCCATTTTCCTGATTTTCGGCCCTGAATTTCCGGATATTTCAATGCTCTGCAGTCTGTCGACAGCTCCGGTCTTTATGTTTCTCGCAATATCGATAATATCACTGACAACAGCGCTCCCGGTCGGCATTTCACCTGCACCTCTTCCATAATATAAGGAATCACCCGCTGCATCACTCTCGACAAAAATAGCATTAAACACACCATTCACATTAGATATAAGGTCATCTTCCGGCAGCATTGTCGGATGCACTCTCACCTCAACATCTTTACCCGCCCTTTTCGCAATTGCCAGCAGTTTGATTTTATAACCGAGTTCAGATGCAAACTGGATATCCAGGTGTGTTATCCCGGTAATACCTTCGGTGTAAATCTTTTTCAAAGAAAGCGGAACACCAAAAGCAAGAGATGCCATTATTGCAAGCTTATGCGCGGAATCAATGCCTTCAATGTCAAAAGTCGGGTCCGCTTCTGCATATCCAAGCGCCTGTGCCTCTTTAAGAGTGGATTCAAAATCAACCCCCTCCTCAGTCATCTTTGTCAAAATGTAATTGGCGGTCCCGTTAATAATTCCGAATATATATTCAATTTTGTTCCCGATAAGGGATTCTCTTATTACCTTAATAATAGGTATACTTCCCGCAACTGAAGCCTCAAAACCAACGTCCACATTATTCTTCCTGGCTGCCCTGAAAATGTCCCGGCCTTCTTCGGCGAGAAGTGCCTTGTTTGCTGTCACCACATGTTTCTTATTCTTAATAGCCTCAATGACTATTTCCTTTGCAGGATGAATTCCGCCGATAGACTCTACAACGATATCGATATCAGGGTCATTCAGTATTGCACCGGCATCCTTAATCAATACCCCTTTTTTGAGCTTGACGCCCCTGTCTCTTTTTGTGTCAAGATCAGCAATATTCTTTAAGACAACAGGGAACCCGAGCTCCCTCTCAAATTTCTTCTGCCTGCTCAGGAGAATCTTAGCGGTTCCCGCACCCACAGTGCCAAATCCGATAATACCTACATTTATGGCGTCCTTTTTCACTTGTACCCCAAATTTTGAATTTATTAAAATTATCTCAGATTATATCTAACTTGATATTATGCTCTAAACGGCGGGATTTATTCAAGAGATGTTTATGTAGGGGCAGGTCTCGTGCCTGCCCTGGTTTGAACGGTTTACGTCTGGGCAGGCACAAGACCTGCCCCTACATTATTTATTTAACGCCTTTTTAATGCCCCTTGTTGCCTGTCTTATCCTGTGTTCGTTCTCCACCAGCGCAAAGCGGACAAACCCTTCTCCTGCGGGACCGAAGCCGATCCCGGGGGAAACAGCTACACCCGCGGTTTTCAGGAGATATTTGGTAAACTCAAGCGAGTCCATTTTTTTAAAAGGCTCCGGTATCTCAGCCCAGACAAACATCGTCGCTTTCGGAGGTTCTATTTTCCATCCTGCATTATTAAGCCCCTGGATTAAAACATTCCTTCTGTTCTCATATACTTTTACTATATCGCCTACACATTCCTGATCACCCCTTAATGCAATAATTGCAGCAATCTGTATCGGCTGAAACATCCCATAATCAAGATAGCTCTTAATAGTTGTAAGGGCGCCTACAAGTTCCCTGTTGCCGCAGCAGAAACCTACCCTCCATCCGGCCATGGAGTAACTCTTTGTAAGAGAGAAAAATTCTACCCCGACATCTTTTGCTCCTGGAACCTGCAGAAAACTCGGCGGCTTGTATCCGTCAAATGTCAGGTCAGCATAAGCAAAGTCATGGAGTACAATGATATTGTTCTCTTTTGCAAAATCAACCACTCTCTTGAAAAATTCGAGATCAGTGCATGTAGTTGTAGGATTGTGGGGGAAATTAATTAATAGTACTTTAGGTCTTGGCCATGTTGCCTTAAATTCATTTTCCATAGTCTCGAAAAAATCTTTGTCCTTCTGGACGGGTATACTTCTCACATCAGCACCGGCCAGGATAAAACTGTACGGATGAATAGGATAAGCGGGTGCAGGGGTCAGGACCAGGTCGCCGGGTTCGATCATTGCATAAGCAAGATGCGACAACCCCTCCTTTGAACCGATAGTGGCTACTGCCTCTGTCTCATGGTCAAGGTCAACATCAAACCGCCTCTTGTACCATTCACAAATTGCAAGCCTGAGCTGCGTTATGCCCTTTGAAGCAGAGTACCTGTGGTTCTTCGGATTTCTTACCGCTTCTACGAGTTTGTCTACAATATGTTTGGGAGTCGGCAGGTCGGGGTTTCCCATCCCGAGATCAATAATATCCTGGCCGCTTCTCCTTGCCTCCATCTTAAGCTGGTTAACGATTGCAAAAACATACGGGGGCAGACGTTTTATTCTTTTGAATTCTTCCATTTCATCTCCATTCAGTAAAAATCAAAATTATGGAATTAATTATTTCATTCAATACCTGGTTTACATTTTACATTTTAATTTTTTATTTTTCAGCAAACATTTTTCCTGCATCCATTGAGCTCCTTGTAAGAGGCGAGGAAGCAACAGCCTGGAAACCCATTTCAAGGCCTTTTACCCTGTATTCTTCAAATACCTCAGGCCTGATATATTCAGTTAACGGGATGTTCGTTCTTCGCGGTCTCAAATATTGGCCGATCGTTAAAAAATCACAACCCGTTTCTCTGATCTCTTTCATAACAGATATTACCTCCGGCCCTGTCTCTCCGAGGCCGAGCATAATACCTGATTTAGATCTCAAATCAGGACGAAGAGATTTGGCTCTCCTCAATACATTTAATGATGTCTCATAATCAGCCATCGGCCTGACCTTATTATATAAAGAAGGAACGGTCTCAATATTGTGATTGAAAACATCCGGCCGGGCATCCAATACTGTCTTCAGCGCATTAGAGTCTCCTTTAAAGTCAGGGGTCAAAACCTCTATTTTCATTGTATTATTTTTATTTTGAATCGCCTGAATAGTTTCAGCGAACTGCCCTGCCCCTCCGTCCGGGAGATCATCTCTCGTCACAGAAGTAATTACAACAAATTCAAGTCCAAGGGCCGAAGCTGCCTCAGCCACTCTTTGGGGTTCCCCAGGGTCAAGGGGCAAAGGGTTTGATGATTCAACCGCACAGAATGAGCAGTTCCTGGTGCACCTGTCACCGAGTATCATAAATGTGGCCGTGCTCTCGGAAAAGCACTTCCCCTGGTTGGGGCAGCGCGCTTCTTCACAGACCGTCGATACTCCATGATGTCTCAGGATTTTCTTTGTATTGTGGGTGCCTGTTGATTTTACCTTTATCCATTCAGGGTGGCGCATAGTTGTTAAAAATAACTTTTTTACAGGGAGTTAGTCAAATAAGGTAAGCAAGTCCTGACTGATATCAGGAAAGACCTGTGCTAAACACTATTATTTTTTAATGAATTGAATTTATCAGCATACTGCAGAACCGCCCACACAAAAGAGGAATGGCTCCATGTAAGCGGTGAAACAGAGAGTGGAGAACTGTTTACAGGGTGCACCTGCTCAGCAAGTACACCGGAAGGAAGCGCATTCTTCGCACACCACTCAAGATAAGGAATGGCCTCGCGAAGTTCCTGAGGACTTTCTGAACGGGCTATATAATACTCTGCCAACCAGAGCGTTGAGATAAACCAGGGATTGCCGGGAATATCCGCCGGGCTGTCGTCCGGCCGATGATAAACATCATTCTGGTATCGGGCACAGCCTTCAACAGGGGTATTAAGCCACAACTGCTGATGTATTGCCTCCATTGTTTCGACCATCCGCGGATCTTTGGGAGGCAATACTCCCAGGATAACGAGTGCAGATAAGCTGACATCGATCACTTCATCGAGTTCATAGCCTTTACCTTTTCTGCAACCGGAGCGGGCGTATCTCTTCAGTCCATTGTGATAGAGATGTTTAGTAAGCCCGCCTTTTATTTCTTCGGCCGTTTTGTCATATTTCTCTGCCAATGAGGTATCCTGAAAGAGTCCTGCAAAATTCGCCGCTGCCCTGAGGCCGGCAATCACTGACGCTACAGTATAAGTGTGCACTCCAAAACGCTCTTCCCAGAGATCATAGCAGGGGATGGGCAGTTTAGTATCAGGATCGCGGTTAGTTACCATAAAGTCAGCAGACTTTTTAATAAGCTTATCATAGAAAGGTCTGATGAATTCTATGTCTTTAGAACTCTCATAGTGTATCCAGAGCGCCCAGAGAATCAAGGCGGTAGAGTCCTCCTGTATCGGGAGAACTGCCTTTCCATCCACCAGCCAGGGGTGCCAGTTGCTGGCCAGTGATCCATCAGGATTGTAATGCTGGTAAAGATAGCCTTCCTCTGATAGAGCCCGGGCGCAAAAGTCGTAAAATTTCATGCATACATGGGTGTAACCGGCCTTTGCCAGTGCAGCGGCAACAAAAGCTCCATCGCGTCCCCACATGTACGAATATGTATCTCTTCCAAAACGTACTATATCCGAATCATTTGCCGCAGTGATTGCTCCCCTGTTGTCTATCTGGGTTCTTAAAATCAGGAGACTGCGGTTGTATATGTTAATGACGGATTTTGGCAAGTCTCCAAAGGACCTGGATTCTTTCGTGACCCACGCTCCCCAGTAATCCGATGTGCGTTTAATCAACTCATCGGGCGTCTTCTCTTTCACATCCCGGTTAAGTTGGGCCACCTCATTGTAATGCGTGCCTGCTGCAATCCAGTAATAAGCTGCTGCTTTCCCTCCTGGAGGCACATTCAGCCATATTCCAATAGCAGAGTTGGCGGAGCCCCATGAAATCTGGTTCCCGTTGAGTAGTCCATCTTCAGCATCTTTCCATATTCCTTTTCGCCCCGGCATTTCTTTGTCTCCGCAGGCATAGTGATTTACACCATACTTTCCGGACTTGCAGCAATTAATGAGAAAGTAGCGATTGGCCTTGTAGTGAATGATGGAACTGGTCCGTGGATCAAAATAGGCCGTGTCTCCGATATCATTGCCATAAAGATGAAAGTCGTGGCATAAAAAGAGCCTTACCTGACGCTCATTATCCTGAAGATTTTTCACCTCGATCTTTTTAATATATACGTCCAGGTCCACATCAACCACGTCATTGCAGCGCAGTTCCAGACCGAGGGATTTGTTTTTCAGAAGAACATTAGTGACAAGGCTGTCATCATGATATCTCAGGTCCTTTTCCCATTCCGGGCCCATCCAGTAGCAGCGTCCATCCACCCACACTCCGAACCGGAAAGGTTCTCCTTTTGAATGGTTCTCCTGTCCTATAAAGGGGAAGTACACATCCCTGATCTGATAATCAGAATCAAAATTAAAAAGAAGATTGCCGTTGCCTACCGGAATGTCTTTGGGCATGGTTTTCTATGCGGCTCTTATGCCATGGGGTATAGGTTTAGAAGGATGGCCGGTTGACGACCTGCTGTAGAGGTCTGATGTTTTATGGCTCTCGATTATACTATGGTATAGTTCTGAATATTTTCCGGCCATACTTGTTATGGAGAAATGATTCTGCACATGTTCACGGCATTCACGTGGATTAATACTATCTATTCGGTCAACTGCTTCAATCATGGCATTCATGGAATCTACCACAAATCCGGTTTTCCCGTCCACTACTATTTCAGGAACAGCGCCTTTATTGAATGCGATGACCGGCGTACCGCATGCCATCGACTCGACAAGGACAAGCCCGAATGGCTCACCCCATTGTATAGGGAATAATGTAGCCCGGGCATGCCGATACCATTGCTTTTTATGCTCGCTGCTGATTTCTCCTATGTAGATAATCTGTTTGTCGCAGTCCAGTAACGGCTTTATTACCCTGTCATAATAGTCATTATCAACCGAATTTTTGCCGACTTCAACGGACAGGTCTATGGAATTCTTCAAGCCTGCAAAAAACTCCCTGTCAGCGGGTTTGTTCTGGACACAGCCGGCAATGATAAGCTTAGAACCTGTTTTTTTCGCAACTTCTATGGCCCTGTCCTGTCCCTTGTCACGGGTTACCCTGCCGATACTGAATAAATAGCTTCCTTTATCAGGCTCCTCTTTTGCAGTGTATTCTTCAACGTCAATTCCGTGGTAGACAACATCCTCTGCCTTCACTATGTCATTATACTGCCTTTTCTGATATTTGCTTATCGCAGCACAATATACCAGGGGAGATGACAGAAGAGGACTACACCAGCGCTGGTAAGCCCCTCCCAAAGAGCTGTCTTTTGTGGATACGTGAAGGGTCATTACAATTGGTACATGCATGTTGAATACACTGTCATACATGAACTCAACCGCTTTTGCATCATGGGTGTGTATGACGTCAATATCGCCCATCCCCGCCCTGTACAATGCATTTGATAAGTGCATATTCGCGGTCTGTCGCCGTTCCGGAGTGTTAACACACCAATAGTCACCAATGCTTTGATCAACAGTTACGTAATGTTCCCCGGCAACTATGGAATCACCTGAACAGGCTACGATTGACCGGTGACCTAAAGAATGGAGTCCTTTATCGATATTATAAATGACTGTTTCAATTGGACCATAACCAAGATCCGGTCTGATCGGCTGGTTAAGCGTTGCTACGTGCAACACTGTTAGTTTTTCATGCTTTACATTTATCGTCATCATGCATCTCTCCAAGTCTGACCGGGAATTAATGTCCGAATTATCTCTCATATGTTTTTTGATGAAATAAAAAAGCCTCACGGCTTTAAAGGCCAAGAGGCTTTTCCAACTTTTAAAGTCACTAACACTTTAGCACAAGTTAGACTAAATAGATATCAAAAGAATGCAGGATTAACAAACTTTTCCGGTTGCTCTTTGTAATCGGCGAGTTACATATCCGAACTTTCGCATTTAGAGAAACCGGTTCCCAAAAAAGTTAATAAGACTATTAAAGATTAATAAAACAGGTATAATCTGCAATTAACAGAACAACATTTCAAGCATACGAATAAATATTTTCCTTGTTTGAAGAAGATCGGCATTTTCAGAATATGGTAATGAACCCAATACAGATACTCCCCCAAGCCTCTCAATAACTTCAGGATTAGTTTTCTCAGACAACCCTTTCCTGTTCTTTTCCGAAGAATTAATTATCACACCGGGAATATCCAGGCCCTTATTCTTTAAAGCGTCTATTGTCAGGAGGGTATGGTTTATTGTCCCGAGGCCCGGCCTTGATACGATTACAACCGGAAGATTTAAATCTTTGGCGAGATCAAGAAAAAGATATTTTTTATAAACCGGGACCATGATGCCCCCTGCCCCTTCAACAATCGTTATATCATATTTTTTTGACAACCGGCTATGCGCAGAGAGTATTTTTCTCCTCTCTATTTTCACTCCCTCAATATCAGCGGCAACAGACGGAGCAAGAGGATGTTTGAGCCGATAAGGATTAATTAAATCAATTGGTTCATTTACTCCCGATGCCTTAATAAGCTTGTTCGTATCGGATGGAACAAGCTTCCCCTTACTGGTCCTGCACCCGGACTCAACAGGCTTCATCGGGCAAACATTAAGCCCCTTCTCTTTCATGGCCCTGATTAATCCACATGCCACAAAGGTTTTGCCCACCCCCGTATCAGTCCCTGTAATAAAAATTCCTTTTTTCATTAATTAGTAATTCGTAATTAGTAATTAGTAATTCGCAGTTAGAAAACCCTGCTGTCAAGATTAAATACCTGTCCGGTAATGCCTCTGGTTCCGGAAAGATTATAAATAAACTCCGCGACATTATCAGGGTCAGAATATTCTTTCACAAGGCTCTCTTTCAACGCCTGCTCTTTTGCCTTTTCGCTGGAATCAATTCCCATATCAGTCAGCATATACCCGGGCAAGACGGCATTTACCATAACATTGTATCTATTCAATTCTTTTGCAGAAGTCTTTGTCAGCCCTATAAGCCCCGCTTTTGACGCGGAATAAGCAGTCAAACCTTCCTTGCCCTTTACCCCGGCATAAGAAGAAATATTAATTATATGCCCGCTTTTCTGTTTCATCATCTGCCGCCCGACATTACGGGTAAAATTAAACGGACCTTTTAAATTTGTATTAATAACATCATCAAAGTCCTGCTCCGATGTTTTTATGAGCAGGGACTCTTTTGTAATCCCTGCATTGTTCACAAGAACATCAATCCTGCCCCACTTATCGACAACCTCATTAACAACAGTTTTTATGTAGTCATAATCCCTGACATCAGCCTGAAGCACTAGTGACTCGCTAATCTGCGATGCAACATCTTCTGCCTCGGCCTTTCTCTCTTTGTAATGAACAACAACCCGGTGTCCCTTCTTTCCGAAGTTAAGGGCGATTGCCCTGCCAAGGCCTCTTGATGAACCTGTTATCAAACATACCATCTTACTTTTCCCTTGCCTTCTTCATGACCTCCAGCACCAGGCCTATATCTTCATCAGTATGTCCCGCTGTAACCGTAAACCTGATCCTGCATTTCCCATCAGGTACTGTCGGCGGCCTGATGGCAGGGGCAAATATTTTATTTTTATGCAGATGCTTTCCCAATTTCAAGGTCTTATTTATGTCTCCAATTAATACAGGAATGATCGGTGTTTCTGAATCAAGGGTGTCGAATCCAAGTTCTTGAAGCCCTTCATGAAGACGTTCTCTGTTTTTCCACAATCTTGTTCTCAACCTGACTGACCTGGAATCAAGTATGTCTATAGCTTTATGTCCAGCGTCAGCCACAGCCGGAGGAAGGGATGTCGAATATATAAAACTCCTCGACCTGTTTAGCAATAAACTTATTAAATCTTTCTTTCCTGCAGCAAATGCACCGAAGCATCCAAGGGCCTTGCTCAACGTGCCCATTTGAATAACATTATCCGCTTTAATGCCAAAGTGCTCCAGCCCTCCCCTCCCTGTTTTCCCAATGACACCTGTTCCATGTGCATCATCAATCATCAGCAATGCATTATACTTCTCACTCATCCGCAGCAAATCCTTTAAAGGGGCAATATCCCCGTCCATGCTGAATACCGTATCTGTAATAATTATTTTTCTTTTAATTAATTTTTCACTGGCAGTCCTTTTTAAAAGGGCCTCCAGACAGTCAACATCTTTATGTTTGTAAATCATAACCTCTGCCTTCGAAAGCCTTATACCATCGACTATGCTTGCATGATTAAGCTCATCACTGAAAATCAATGAACCTTCTTCTGCCAGCACAGGAATAATACCTGTGTTGGCTGCATACCCCGTATTGAAGACTAGCGAGGCCTCTGTCTTTTTGAATTCAGCTATACGTTTCTCGAGCCTCTCATGGGAAGCATAAGTTCCGCTTAAAAGCCTGGATGCGCCTGAACCAAATCCATACTTATTCAATGAGCTGACAGCAGCCTTTACAATTTCAGGATGCCCTGATAAATTGAGATAGTCGTTAGAGGCAAAATTGATATAAATCTGCCCTTTTATGGATATCTTCGAATTATTGGACGATTCAAGGCAGGTAAGTTTTCTCAGAAGGTTTTTGCTCTTGAGCTTTTCGAGATCTCTGTCAAATATTTTATTGCGTTGAGTCTGTTTTCTGTACGGCCTAGACCCCTTCACGTTCGTCAGGGGCCCAAATGTATTTATGGATCTGCAGCTGCACTCTTACAGGAAGATTATCATTCAGGACCCATGTGACAAGAGATTTAGGGGAAAGTTCACCGTAAGCAGGAGACATCAGGATATTATCGTATTTTTCCAGAAGATTATTACTGATAATTATGTCCTTTGCCCACTGGTAATCAGACTCATCCATAAGCACGAATTTAATCTGATCGGTTTTCTTCAGAAACTCAAAGTTCTTTACCCTCATCCTCTCGCTCATGCCGCTTTTAGGAGATTTGTAATCCATAATAATATTAAGTCTCTTGTCGAGACATCCGATACAGATCGACCCGTTCGTTTCTATCAGGACTTCGTATCCCCTGTCAAGAAGGGTTTTGATTAATTTCGGGGTCTCCTCCTGCAGCAGGGGTTCGCCTCCGGTGAATTCAACAAACTTGACTCCATACTCCTCTATCTTTGCAATTATTTCATCATCGGAAATTTCTTTGCCATTGTAGTAAGCATAATTCGTATCACAGTATGTACATCTCAGGTTGCAGCCGGCAAGTCTCACAAAAGTACATGGTAATCCGGCATATGTTGACTCGCCCTGAATGCTCTTAAATATTTCATTGATTTTTATCATAATTAAATTATCTTTTTATCCGGTTGAAATTAATGATATAATACCATGAAAAGCATTGACAATTGCAATATTTATAAGAGGATAATATTTCAAATGATAAAAAAACTAATTTTCTTTCTTCCCATCCTTTTTTTATCTCTCTGTTACAGTCAAACTTCCCACGCTGATATTATCGTGATCAATGCTGAAGGTATTGTAAATCCGGTAATGTCCGAATTCATTTCAAAGAATATCGATGATGCTGAAGAAGAAAATGCGGAAGCCCTTGTCATTAAACTCGATACTCCCGGCGGACTTGATACCTCTATGAGGTCAATAGTTAAAAAGATCCTCTCCAGTGAAGTTCCAATAGTGGTTTATGTATCTCCCAGCGGAGCAAGGGCAGCGTCCGCAGGTGTCTTTATAACACTTTCAGCGCATGTTGCGGCAATGGCCCCGGGAACGAATATAGGTGCCGCCCACCCGGTCGGTGTTGGAGGGAAGATGGATAAAACCATGGCTGAAAAAGCTGTTAACGATGCCGCCGCCTATATCAGATCACTCGCTGAAAAAAGAGGAAGAAATGCTGAATGGGCTGAAAAGGCAGTGAGAGAAAGCGTTTCCGTGACACAGGATGAGGCCCTCAAATTAAAGGTAATAGATTTTGTTGCGCCTGATCTGAAGGCCCTGTTGAAAACCATTGACCAAAGAGTTGTCAAAACATCAATTGCCGATCATACCATAAAAACAGCCGGAGTCAATATCCGGCACAAAGAAATGAGTTTCAGACAGAAGGTGCTCGATATTATAAGCAACCCCAACATTGCATATATGCTGATGCTTATAGGGTTTTACGGAATATTTTTCGAACTCACAAACCCGGGGTCAATTTTCCCCGGAGTTCTCGGGGCAATATCCCTGATTCTGGCATTTTACTCATTCCAGACATTGCCGGTAAATTATGCCGGCCTCCTGTTAATTCTTCTCGCAATAGTCCTGTTTATTCTTGAGATCAAGATCACTTCTTACGGACTGCTTACGATCGGTGGACTGATATCTATGATTATGGGCTCTATTATGCTTTTTGATTCGCCGCTTCCCTTTTTTAAGGTTTCATTAAAGGTGATACTTCCGTCCGTGTTTCTCACTACATTGTTCTTCGGCCTTTCAATACTTCTTGTTATTAAGTCCCACAGACGAAAACCTGTAACCGGCTCCGAAGGACTTATCGGGCTTGAGGGAGAAGCCAGGACCGATATCCACGTGAATGGAAAAGTTTTTGTCCACGGAGAAATATGGAAGGCCTGGAGTGATATATCAATTAAGGCAGGAGAGACAATCATTGTTGAACAGGTAGATAATCTTAAATTAAAAGTACGGCCTAAAGGATAATTTTTTTATTGTTATTTATCATATGATATCCGGACCTGCAGACAACTTTCAGCTTCAACTCATAACTTTTAACCTTTTTTAAAGGAGGGGGAAAATGCCTCAGATAGAGTTTTCAGGGTTAGTAATAATTATTGTTTTAGTGGTTTATTTTCTTTACAGCGCCATCAAGGTCTTGCGTGAATATGAAAGAGGTGTTGTATTCAGGCTTGGCCGTCTGATACCTGTCAAGGGTCCCGGACTTATCATTATCTTGCCGGTAATTGATAAGCTGGTAAAAGTCAGCCTGCGTATTATTACAATGGATGTCCCTTCGCAGGACATAATTACAAAGGACAATGTGACCGTTAAAGTCAATGCCGTTGTCTATTTCAGGGTCCTTGAGCCTGAAAAGGCAATAACCGAAGTAGTTGACTTTGAGTATGCTACCTCGCAAATATCCCAGACTACTCTCAGAAGTGTTCTGGGACAGAGCAACCTTGATGATCTCCTCGCTAAAAGAGAGGAGTTGAATGCCGAACTCCAGAAAATCATTGATGAACAGACAGAACCATGGGGGATAAAAGTTACTACCGTTGAAGTCAAAAATGTTGATTTGCCGCTGGAGATGCAGCGAGCCATTGCCAAGCAGGCTGAGGCCGAACGTGAGAGAAGGGCAAAAGTAATACATGCAGAAGGCGAGTTCCAGGCATCTCAAAAACTTGCGGATGCAGCCGAAATACTTGCGGAAAAACCTGCAGCAATACAACTCAGGTTTCTCCAGACACTGACAGAAGTTGCAACTGATAAAAATTCTACGATTATTTTCCCTGTGCCTATAGATCTTTTATCGCCATTCATGAAAAAATGAACGCAGATGCGGGTGGGAAAATAAAATCTCTCAATATAAGTTAAAATTAAAGCTCTATGGACAGCGGAAAAAAAGGCCCTTTAATTAAAACAGTCCAACAGGCAAAAAGGCTCATAAAAGTTGTAATGGGTTTTACCGTCCTGGCTCTCGGATGTATTATGCTGGTCACTCCGGGGCCGGGGATTGTTATAATTATTTTAGGACTCGCTATTTTAGGGACCGAATTTGTATGGGCAAAAAAATTAATGAAGCGTTTTGAAAAAGAAGCAGTCAACGTTAAAAATTCTTTTGTGAATAATTATATAAATAAGAACAATAAAGATACGGAGGAGAAATAGCCCGGAAGGATAAAAAGAAATTGACGAGTAGCGATTGACGAATGACGAAGTAAAAAAAGGTCATTCTCAGTTCATCTGTTCCTTCGTCATTCGTCAATCGTGATTCGTAAATCGTCACTTTCCGTTTCTATGCGCTTATATCCATACCGCCTATCAACAGGCTCGGAGAACCGATATTTCCATAGAACTTAAGATCTGTTCCGACTGCTTCCACTTTTTTGAACATTTCGAGAATATTACCTGATATAACCGCTTCTTTAAAGGGATAAACTGCCTCTCCGTTTTCAATCAATAACCCGGAAATACCCACTGAAAAATCCCCTGAGATGGGATTTGCAGTATGTACTCCCATAGCACCAAGTATTAAAACCCCTTTTGATACTGACTTCATCAAATTACCGTCTGAATTACCATTCGCTGTTTTTAAGAAAAGGTTTGTTGCATCAATTCCCGCAAGACTCTTTGAACTGCTCCTTACAGCATTTCCTGTAGAGACAGTGCCGTCTTTTTTAGCAGTATATGTATTATGAATAAACCCTCTTAAAACACCTCCGGATATCAAGGTTTTATTCCTGGCGGGGACCCCTTCATCATCAACAGGTTTTGTACCGGTCCCCCATGCCATTGTGCCGTCATCTATAAGGTCAACAATCGGGCTGATAATTTCCTGGTCCGCTTTTCCGGACAGGAATGAACGCTGCTTCTGGACCGATTCGGCAGACAATGATTTGCTCAGTACATCAAGAAAAGCAACGGCAACTGACGGACTGAGTATAACAGCAGCCTTGACAGGAGATATCTTCCTGGATCCCAGGAGTTCAATTGCCCTTTGTGCGGCATTTCCCCCAATTGACTTCAAATCTATATCACTTAATTTTCTGCTGCCTGCATAATCCCATCCCATCTGACTGTCGCCCTTGTCGTCCTGTGCAAGGGTTGTGACCTGCGCTGAATAATAACTGCTTTCATATTTAACATTTACTCCTCTTGAGTTTGCTATTATTGTGCTCCCTACCCCTTTATTTACCTCGGCCTTTCTAACTCTCTTTATTCTGTTGTCAAAAGAGAGGGTACTCTCTTCAAGAAGCAATGCATCTTCAATGATCTTTTCTTCCTTTATCTTTTTTATATCTTCATCTAGATTCAATACACCGGCAGGCTCCAAACTATCCGGAATATCAAGATATTCGTCTTCGCCTGTCCATTCAGCAGACTGTACAGCTTCATTGATTGTTATATCGATCTCTTCAGTACTTGTCGTAAAAGAAAAACCAAGCTTTTGCTTTTTGATTACTTTAAGTGCAATATCAAGGTCTCCGGAGGCCTCCAGCGCTTCAACCTTGCCGCCTTTCGCTGCAACCGAAACACCCCTTGTACTCCTGATAAAAACCTCTGCAGCATCACAACCCTTCTTCAATACTTTTTTAATAATGTCTTCTGCAAATCTTTCGTCCATTTTTCGCTCCATCTAAATTTGTTATAAGTATACAACAATAAAGGTTTTAATACATTACAGCAGACCTTTTTTTACTATGGAGTACCGGAATATTGGGATATTAAAAAACGAGCAATTATGTAATCAATTACATAGTCTTATGAAGTAAATTACATTTCAGCTCTCCGATTCTCAAGTAACTCCCCATAAAATAATCTTTTTCATTGCTGGCATTAACTTTGCAATACAAAAGTCATGATTGAAATTATAAAAATAAAAAGTGAAAACGGATTCAGCCTTATTGAACTGGTGGTTATTATTACTGTTATAGCAATTATTTCTGCAATAGGAATACCGGCTTTTAACGATTTTGTTGCCAGTGGACGAATTAGAGACGCAGCAACCGAACTACTGCAGGAAATGAAACTGACAAGGATTATGGCAATAAAAACGAGCACACCGTATGTAATTGCATTTGGCGTAGGCGCAAATACTTATACAATTGGCGCTGACCCTGCCGGCACCGGAGTTCCGGGAGCATATGGAACAACAGGAGCTCCCAAAGTTATTAACCTCCAGAACAAATATGGTGCAAGTGTCGGATTTGGATCAGGTGCGGCCAATGCACCCAGTGCTGCTCCGCTGTCATGTCCTGCCTGTATAGCTGTCGGCGCAGCACCTGTTGCATTTGGTACTGTCAACCCTTTAACACAGACCTTCAACATTGACGGTACGGTAAACAATCCGCCCGGCCATGCAGCGATCACACATGCAACCCAAAATATTACATATATGGTAAACCTGAGTTTCGAAACAGGTAGGCTGCAGCTTTGGGTATGGGACGGCAAAACTGGCAACCTCACTCCGCCGGTCGTAGCTGACTGCGCTGCTGCCCAGCAAAGGGCTTGTGGATGGACGAGAATAAAATGAGAAATAAAAACGGATTTACTTTAATAGAAACAATGGTGGCAATGACTATACTGCTGATCGGTATACTCGGGGTAATGGGCATGCAGTATTACGCGATAACGGGTAATGCTTCAAGCAGAGAGCTGAGAGTCGCTACTACTTTAACTACCGAATTGTTAGGCCAGATATTAGGCACACCATATACCAATATGGTAGCCATGGGAAATGTAACGCAGGCGCCTATTACAGCTGCGACTTATGGCGGGAATGATTTCAGTTTCTATGCTGCTACAGGAGGGGTAAGTTTTACGAGATCATGGTGGATCGAGGGAAGCTGCAGTACAATGTCTCCTGTTGTGGATAATTTATGCGGAGCTGCCGGGAATGATCCCATATGCGCTGCGATTACAGCAGCACCGATTAGCATGATACGGGCAAGAACATGCTGGACAGACAAGAACGGTACAAACCACTCCGTAACGATGACCAGAAAGAGGACTAATGTATTATGATTACTCGCAATAATAACAAAGGATTTACTCTTATAGAATCAATGGTGGCTGTAGTTATCAGCTCTATCCTGATTGCGGCCGTCTCTGCCACATATATTGTTCAAAGCCGTTCTTATACTGCCCAGGATGATGTTGCCGAACTGAACACACAAGCAAAAATGGCACATGACATGATTAAGAATACTATTAAGGGGGCTCCATTCAGCTTTAATCCTAATATGGCTGATAATGTACCTGCATTTATATTTACTTCTTCTGCCACGGATGTAATAAGCCCGCGTGACAGCGGCGGCGCAGGACCTGATGCAATTACCATCCTGACCACCCTGGAGATCGGACATATGTGGCCTACCGGTCAATCGCCTGCCAGTGGTATCACTTGCGATGGCGTATCCCTGCCTGCTCCGGGTCTGCAGACAGAGCAGTTAAATGCCGATCTTGTTATAACTGGCACAGTAGAACCGATTGCGGGATCTTTTTTACTACTCAGCGGCAGGGAGTTTGCCATAGTTTCATCGTATACTCCTGCCACATCATCAGTAACATTTAGTGCTCAAACAGGACAGGTGCATCGTTTATCGGATACTACCGGCAATAATATTTGTAATAGAGGCGCAACCGTTTATATGCTCATTGATACTACATTTTGTGTGGACGCCAATAACCTTCTGAGAAGAATAAGGATGGGTTCAGTCCCGGCTACATGCACCGGAACATTTGGCGGTGAATTTAACCAGGTAATAGCTGAAAATGTTGAAGATCTTCAGTTTGCCTATGCCGTTGATGCTAATCCTCAGGATGGAGTGATAGACGGCAGCGCAGACTTGCTTGATGCTCCGGATTTCGTAGACATCCCTCCTGCATCCAACTTTTCAAGAATAAGAGCTGTCAGGATCAACATTCTTACAAACACCACCAGGGCCGGCACCAGCTTTGCCGGACTGGGAAATCCTCCTCTATTCATCGAAAACAATGGTTACGCGCAGCCTGCTGCGGGTGATAATTTTAAACGCAGATGGATGCAGTCAATAGTATTAATTAAAAATCTGGAGGGAATATAAAATCATGAAAGAAAGACAGGACAAAGGTTATATTCTTGCAACAGTTATGATGATGCTCCTGGTGCTTACTGTTATTGGAGTTGCAGCTTTACGGACAAGTTCACTCGAAAATATTCTTTCTGGAAACATAAGGCTTCTGGAAGAAAGCCATGAAGTATCTGATTCAGGCACAAAGCTTGCCGCCGGCCCTATTCCTTCGCTGATATCTGATTACGATGCCGGAGCATATGCTTCATTCGTAACTGATGTCAACGGTTTGTCCACGGAGCTGCGAAGGATCTCACTGCTCCCTAACATTATTGACGGAAGCGGTGTTACTACATCTGTTGACAACGGTGATGCAGCAGCTGATATTACGTTCACTACTGGTAATTTGAACGTATCTATTGATATTGACAAAGCAGGTGTCGGTGACATGCCGGGTGGAGGGGCAATAAACCATAATTGCTATGCTGGCGTCGGCAAGTGTGCAGGCAAGAGCAAACTGTATTTCTACAAGATTAATTCTGAATCCATTGATGCAACACTCGGTACCAGGTCGGTCACCGGAGCATTATATACGTATGTCGATAAATAATGGAGGAAATGATGATATATACTGATAAAAAAACAATTTCATTTTCAATGTTTATTGTAATAACACTCTCACTTTTTTCACTTACTTTAGCTGGTGAGTTTATTGCTCCGGCCACTGCAGATGCCGCAGCATATGACAATATTACAACAGGTACCATGGAAGGATATTCCAGTGATTATATTATTGTCAATAATGTCAGGTACGGATTCTGCCGCGGAATAAAAATCTTTAATAAAAAAGGCAAAGAGCTGCAGTCGAGAGATCTGGATGCCGCCCTGGAAGTGCAATTGTATGAAGGTGGCGGATGTGTCAATAAAATTATAGTCTTAAGGTTTGCTCATTAGGGGGTATATCATGACCATTAAATTCAAACATATCATAATAGTATGGTTTACAGTTCTATTAAACTGCATACCGTTTCAGAGCGATGCCGCACTTGTCGATCCCGAAATGGTCGATTATACGGCTTATCCTCCGTTTACGATAAATATCGTAGAACCGAATATACTTCTGGTACTGGACATGTCAGGAAGCATGCAGTATCCGGCATACATTGGCTGTGACTTCACGGGGTATGATAATAAACGCGCCGATTGCGATAGCTCAACCGACGCGGCTTATGCTTACGACGCTTCAAAAACAGACGGATATTACGGTTATTTCAAGCTAGACAAATATTATAGATATGGAACAAACAAGTATGAAGAAAATAATGCCTGTCCTGCCTTAGTAGAGGGAGATGCTAACTATAGAATAGGCAGCACTGAATGTATATCAGGGAGTTTACTCAACTGGGCCACCATGAGCAGAGTAGATGTTATGAGAAAAGCCATTATCGGCGGAAAGGCCGCTTCAACGCAGGGAAATACTCATACATTAAGAGGAGAAGGCGGCTGGAGGATATATTCGGACAGTAGTCTGCAGTGCACTTTTACAATAGATGGCGGAAGCGCCGCTAACCTTGACCACAAGCTGACAATAACCGATTATCTAGGCACATGTAAAGTTGGCAACGTTGCAAATACCAATATTAAGGTAGATCTTCCCGATAATGAACGAAGGGGCATAGTACACAGGCTTTCTGATAAAGATTACGACGGCACATGGGACGCAGATTCCCCCCGTTTTGGCCTGATGATTTTTGCCGGAGACAGCAGAGAAGGAGAAATGAAGGTAGGAATAGAAGGAGCCAACATGTCTTCATTCCTGACAGCGGTCCAGAGTGCAACACCCTATTCAGGAACACCCACCGGTGAAGCACTTGAGGAAGCTCATGACTACTACAAACAGGTAGATGACAATCCTCATGAAGCTAATAATTCCTTTATCGGTGGCCAGGGGTCAGCAAAGGACCCGTTGTGTGACAACGGCACAATGATAGGATGTCGCAAAAACTTTGTGCTCCTCATAACCGACGGAGAATGGAGTGCAGGCGGTATTGATCCGGTAATCCCCTCTCACTACAACTATATTACTGACATACGTTCCGATATAGATGGTGTTCAAAACATACTTACATATGCAGTATTCGCGTTCGGTGATCCAGGTGCCGGTGAAAACTCTACCCAGCAGGTCGCATTGTTCGGAGCATATGAAGATTTTGATTCAAACGGATGGCCGTATAATAGAACGGCATTGCCTGCAAGCAGTAAAACTCCTACAATGCCTGCGAATCCATGCGATCCCGACAATACATACAATAATGAATGCAATGAATGGGACAAAGACACTGACGGTTATCCCGATAATTATTATGATGCTTCTGAAGGAAGTAGCCTGGAAAATAAGCTTATTGAGGCAATTTCCGATATGTTAAGACGTGCTTCATCAGGGACCGCAGTTAGTGTTCTCGCTACCTCAGGAGAGGGTGAAGGAGCTGTTTATCAGGCATATTTTCTGCCGGAAAAACTGGAGGGCGTAGAAGCCCGCAGGTGGCTTGGATATGTCCAGGCGCTTTTTGTTGACAAGTTCGGCAACCTAAGAGAGGACACGAACAGCAATGATGCACTTGATTTGACCACTGACAAGATCCTTGTCATGAGTTATAACTCTGCAGACGGCACAAAAGTTTATAAATGCAGCGATACTAACGGTGACGGTACGATAGATTCATGTCCTGCCACACCCGATGATTTTGACAGCTTAAACGCAATATGGAAGGGCGGTGAATCCCTCTGGAATGCTACCCCGGCGAGCAGGACTATATTTACAACAGCAGACGGGTCCTCATACCTTGATTTTATCGAGGCAAACAGTGCTGACCTGAAATCCCACCTAAGGGCATCAGATGCGGATGCAACAGAAGTAACAAATATTATCAAATGGGTCCGCGGAGACGACCTGACAGGCATTACCGATGATAACCATGCCGGAGGATACAGAAAAAGAAATATCACTATTCCGCCAGTAACGGGGGTTTCAAAAGTATGGAAGCTGGGAGATATAATTAATTCAACCCCGGTTACAGTCGCCAAACCCGCTGAAAATTTTGATATGGTCTATAATGATGAATCATATTCCAAGTTCAGACTAGCCTATATGAAAAGGAGACAGGTCGTTTATGTAGGGGCAAATGACGGTATGCTTCATGCTTTTAATGCAGGCTGCTATGATACAATTAATAAACAATTCTACCCTGATGTTGATGCCGCAGGAAATTGTCAGTCGGGAGGCACACGTTCAGTCGGTGATGAGCTATGGGCATTCATCCCCCGTACCCTGCTGCCACATCTCAAATGGCTTACTGATCCTGATTATACTCATGTATATTATGCAGACTTAAAACCATATGTAACGGATGCAAAACTTTTCAGCAATGTTACACACACCGAAGAATGGGGAACCATTTTAATAGGCGGACTCAGGTACGGCGGTAAGAACATCAGCTGGACTTCAGGAGGTACTGATTACTACAGATACCCTGAGTATTTTGCCCTGGATATTACGGAACCGCTAAGTCCAAGAGTTTTATGGTCATTTTCAGACCCTGATCTCGGCCTTGCCATGTCTCAACCTACAGTTGTTAAAATCGGAGATGACTGGTTTACAATCTTCGGTTCCGGCGCCACCGACTTTAATACAGGTTCTAACCTTACTACGTTTCAGAACGGAAATATTTTTGTGCTTAAAATCTCCGGCGGAGCTGATGGAGTAATCAGCACCTGGACAGAAGGCACAAATTTCTGGAAAATCCCGACCGCTAACACAACGACCTTTATGTCTGATCCAGTCACACTTGATATTGATTCGGATTTCAATGATGACATTGTTTATATAGGCGAAAATTACCAACAGGCAGGCAAATGGAATGCTCTAATGCGCAGAATTACAACAAATCGCGGAACACAGAGTGACCCGAGTTCATGGACGCTCTCAACCTTTGCTAATATCGATGACATTGACGGAGCAGGCAACCTGGACGTCGCAAGGAGAATTACTGCTGCCCCCTCTGCATCCCTGGACAACAGGGGGAAAGTCTGGGTGTTTTTCGGAACAGGGCAATTTTTAGGCACTTCGGACAGGAATCAAACCGAAACCGGAGGCTTTTACGCAATTAAAGACGGGTGCTGGAAAGGAGACTGCACTACTGCCTATTCAAATTTGCTGGATGTATCGGTAACATCTGTCAACACGGATGGCACCGTAGCAGGTGTCTCTGGCGCCTGTACGAGTGGTGCTACTTCTACATGGTCCAGTTTATTGACTGGTTCATACGCTTGTGACGGATGGTCAATATTCTTTCAAAATCTTGGAGAAGCTGTTGACTTCGCCGGAGAAGCTCTCAGTCACGACGGAGAACGTGTTATATCAACACCTCTGGTACTGGGCGGGATCGTAACATGGACCACATACATTCCTGGTATTGAAGTGTGTGAATTTGAAGGAGACAGCAACCTGTATGCAGTTTATTATAAGACTGGCACATCCTTTAAGAAATATGTCTTTAAAGATCAGAAAGATCAGGCTGCTCCTGACCCTAATGTTGCCCGAGTCAAACACCTCGGTAAGGGCATGCCTTCCTCTGTCAGCGCACAAATCACGGAGAGCGGCACAGTCAAGGGATTTGCTCAGCAGTCGACAGGCAGTATCGCTGAAATAGAGCAGGACCCTGCCTTTAGATTGAACTCCGGCCGCACCGGCTGGATAGAGGAAGAATTAGAGTGATAATTATAAGGTTTATCATAATAGTACTATCAACTGCTCTTCTGTTCAGCTGCAGCGAATCTCCCGAAGGCAGCAGGGTATCAGCAGTTAACGATTCTGCCTTGAAATCAATTGCGCAAGATTCGCTGCAGCAGGTCACTTTGAATCCTTCAAACGCTACCAGAGAATCAATGTTTACTCTCAAATCCGAAAGACCTATATTAAGCGGAGGAGAATTTCAATGGTATATAAACGGCAGAATAGATAAGTCTGCAAAGGGATTCAGCTACAGTTCAGATAAACTGAGCAAGGGAGATGTTGTCCTGGCGGTCGTTTTAAATAACGGAAAAGAGTTCCCTTCTAATGAAGTAACAATAAATAACTCGCCGCCCACAATACTGGATGCCGGATTAGTGCCCGATATTCTAAAGGCTGGTTCAGCTTTGCAGGTTGATGTGATAGCAAAAGATGCTGACAATGATATTGTTTCCTATAAATACGAGTGGACTCTCAATGGCAGGTTTGCAGGAGAGGAAAGTTACCTCGAAAGCGACCTCAAAAGAGGAGATGAAGTGACTGTTGCTGTTACTGCTTATGATGGTGAAGACTTTGGAAAGCCCCTTTATTTGAAAAGCATTGTCAAGAACTCATTGCCGGTTTTCTCCGAGAACCAGCCTTCCTTTAGCGGAGACACATATGAATATCATGTTAAGGCAACAGACCCGGACAATGATACTCTTATATATACACTTCGAGAAAAACCTGATGGAATGACTATCGATTCATCGAGTGGGATTATCAAATGGAAAGTGGGTATAGAAAACGAAGGCGTTTACAATATTACGGTATCAATAAGAGATGATTTTGGCGGCGAATTACTTGTGCCTTTCACAACCACTATAAGCTTTGCGAAAAAACTGCCGTAGAATGCTCTCAAAGAAGCCCTTCTAATTTCGTCAAATCACCCTGACGTATAAAAACCGGAATACGCATCATTCATAATATGTTGCAGATGCTGTTTCATTTTCCCATACTGTGATTGATGAAAGGTTGCAAGTTTCCCCTTCTATTTTTTTCTTAATAGATTCAAATATCCATTTAGCTATATTCTCAGACGAGGGATTTATTTCAGTAAAAGGAAAAACTTCATTTAAAAACGAATGATCCAGCGATAAAATAACTTCATTGGATATTGCCTTCAAATCATGAAAGTCAATTGCAATACCAATATCATTTAATCTGTCTGAAGAAACAGTCACCTGAACTCTCCAGTTATGGCCGTGCAATGCCTCGCATTTGCCTCTATAGCCTCTCAATTGATGAGCGGCAGCGAACTGTGATTCTATCATTAATTCGAACATGTTAGTCTCCTGAATTATAAAATCATATAACCCTGTTACCCGGGTTATTTCTTTTTATGCCTGGAAAATGGAGTGTAGGAGTAATAAAATAATAAAATCTACTCTTTATCTTCAAATTTGTAAATCAACTCTCCCTCTTTTGTCATGCCGTACTCTCTCGCAAGCTCCTCAATAATTTCATTTTTGTTTTTGAGAGACCCTATCTGACCATTTATTTCATTATTCTGCTTTTCAATTAACATAGTTTCAGCAAGCAGTCTGTCTCTTGTTGTTTTTAGTTTCATATACCTGACCAGGCCGTTCTTGCCGGTAGTCATAGTAACTGTTAGAAATATAAGGAGCAGAATCCCAAAGGTAAGATAAATTAATTTTTTTCTTTTCCTGCTCTGCTGTACCTGTTGTCGTCGTATATTCCGCATACTCAATTTTTCAAAAACATTATTATATCTGAACTTATCAGCCGTTAATTATTTTATCTTAAATTATAAAAGACCTCCATGCCTCTGAAAACAGCTGCTGAACCCAGTTCCTCCTCAATCCTCAAAAGCCTGTTATATTTGGCAACCCTGTCGGTCCTGGAAATAGAACCTGTTTTGATCTGTCCCGTATTCATTGAAACAGCCAGGTCAGCGATTGTCGTGTCTTCGGTCTCTCCGGACCTGTGTGAAACAACCGCTGTATATCCCGCTCTTTTTGCCATTTCAATAGCATCGAGTGTCTCACTTAAGGACCCGATCTGGTTGAGTTTTATCAGGATTGAATTGGCTATCCCCCTTTTTATACCTTTTGAAAATATTTCCTTGTTTGTAACAAAGATATCATCACCCACGATCTGCACTTTACTGCCTATTCTCTCAGTCATTGCCTCCCAGCCCTTCCAGTCATTTTCAGAGAGACCGTCTTCAATAGATACTACAGGGTATTTTTTTACGAGTTTCTCAAAGAAATCCACCATATATTTTGAACTGACGGATTTACCCTCAAAACGGTATTTGCCTTTGCTGTACAACTCAGAAGCAGCAACATCGAGTGCCAGAAAAATGTCCTTACCCGCTTTATAACCGGCTTTTTTAATCGCTTCTATTATCAGGACTATTGCCTGTTCATTGGACTTCAAATTAGGGGCAAATCCTCCTTCATCTCCAACTGAAATGCTGAGCCCCTTTGACTTCAGAAGAGCCTTTAGACTGTGAAAAACTTCTGCTCCCATTCTCAGGGCCTCGCTGAAACTTGACGCACCCGCAGGCATAATCATAAATTCCTGTATATCAAGGTTGTTGTCGGCATGTGCGCCCCCGTTCAGAATATTCATCATCGGCACAGGAAGCTCCACAGCGCTTGTACCCCCAATATATCTATAAAGCGGGAGCTCCGATTCCATGGCAGCAGCCTTGGCAACCGCAAGGGAAACACCCAGGATGGCATTTGCTCCGAGTTTGCCTTTGTTCTTTGTACCGTCCATCTTTATCATAATATTGTCTATGTAAACCTGTTCGTCAGCCTCAATACCTATCAGACGCTCTGCTATTTTATCATTAACATTTTTTACCGCCTTACGGACACCCTTTCCATTATAACGCTTGTCTTTGTCCCGTAATTCCAGTGCTTCCCTCTGCCCCGTTGATGCCCCCGAAGGTACAGCAGCCCTTCCATATGCGCCTGTTTCAAGAACTACGTCCACCTCAATTGTAGGATTTCCCCTGCTGTCAATAATCTCTCTTGCATGAACATCAAGGATCTCACTCATTGATCACCTCCATTTTCTCAATGTCAGGGTTTTGAAATAGCAGTTTCTTTTCACTAAACGCTGCTCCTATAAACGCTCTGAATACGGGGTGCGGCTCAAGAGGCCTTGATTTGAACTCAGGGTGAAACTGGCAGCCAAAGAACCATGGATGGTCTTCAACCTCAACTATCTCTACCAGCTGTTTGTCAGGACTCATTCCGCTTATTTTCAAACCGCTTTTTTCCAGTACTTCTCTGTATTCATTGTTAAATTCAAATCTGTGTCTGTGCCGTTCATATATTTCTTTATTTGAATATGCATTAAATGCATTTGAATCTTCTTCCAGTATACAGGGATATTCGCCAAGTCTCATTGTACCGCCTTTATCAGAACTCAAATCCCTTCTTTGTACAGTCTGGTTCCGGAAATCATACCACTCTTCAATGAGGTATATCACAGGATAAGGAGTATTTTTATCGAATTCAGTGCTGTTCGCTCCGTCCATATTAGCGACATTTCTCGCATACTCTATAACTGCGCACTGCATGCCGAGGCATATCCCGAGGAAAGGGATCTTCTTTTTCCGGGCATATGTTACCGCTTCAATTTTCCCCTCTATTCCTCTTTCACCAAAACCTCCGGGAATAAGAATTCCATCCACATCCTCAAGATACCTTTCAGCCCCTGTTTTTTCTATATCTTCCGCCTCGACCCAATGAATGTCGACCTTTACACTGTTGGCTATTCCGCCGTGTATCAGGGCCTCCATCAGGCTCTTGTACGCATCTTTCAGCCCAACGTACTTGCCTACCATAGCAATATTAACAGTATCTTTTGGTTCCTTGATCTTCTGAATGACCTGCAGCCATTTGGACAGGTCAGGTTCATCAGTCTTTAACGACAGCAATTTTACTACGAGCTCGTCCATTCCTTCATTCCTCAGCTCAATGGGGACCTCATAAATGGACTCAACATCCTTCGCAGCTATGACCGCGTCAACTTCCATGTTGCAGTGCAGGGCAATTTTCTTTTTGAATGCGTGAGACAGCGGCCTGTCAGTACGGCAAATAAGTATATCAGGCTGTATACCAATTGCACGGAGTTCTCTTACACTATGCTGCGTGGGTTTGGACTTAAGCTCTCCGGAAGTAGCTATGTACGGAACCAGAGTAAGGTGGACGTATATTACATTATCGCGTCCAACATCATATCGAAACTGCCTGATGGCCTCAAGGAACGGAAGGCTCTCAATATCACCGATCGTACCGCCGATTTCAACAATAATCACATCAAAATCATCGTCCACATTTTTAATTGAACTCTTGATTTCATCGGTTATGTGAGGAATGACCTGGACAGTATCGCCAAGGTAGTCGCCCCTCCTCTCTTTCAGAAGGACATTATAGTAAATTTTCCCGGTTGTAAAGTTGTTTTTCTGCGATGCGCGGGTTGATATAAACCTCTCATAATGTCCAAGGTCCAGATCTGTTTCCGCACCGTCATCAGTGACGAATACTTCTCCGTGCTGCAAAGGACTGAGCGTCCCCGGATCAACGTTAATATATGGGTCCAGTTTCTGTATGGTTACTTTAAGTCCCCTGGCTTCAAGCAGTGCACCCATTGCCGCTGCAGCAATGCCTTTTCCAAGTGACGATAAAACGCCGCCTGTTACAAAGATATACTTTGCCATTCCTCCGCCTTCCTTAAATCCTCTATTGTATCAATTCCAAATGTATCGAACTCTGTTTCCTTAACTTTTATCTTTATACCGGCCGACAAAGCCCTTAATTGTTCCAGTTTTTCAATATTTTCAAGCCCGGATTTTGGCATGGATGAGAACCTCTCGAGAACACTCTTTTTGAAACCGTAAATGCCGATGTGTTTCAGAACCACAGTATGTCCTTCCTTGAAAGCGATATGATCCAGCCCCTGCCATTCATCCCTGTAAAACGGAATGGGTGACCTTGAAAAATAAAGCGCACAACCTTCATCATCAACAACAACTTTTACAACATTGGGAGACAGCAGTTCGTCAATATTATCTATCTTTTTTGCGAGTGTGCTTATTTCAACTTTATCATCATTGTACAACAGATTAACAACATCATCAATCATATCCGGCCTTATAAATGGTTCATCTCCCTGTATATTAATTACATATTCACATTCAATACTATTTGCCGCCTCAGCAATCCGGTCCGTACCGCTGACATGATCACTTGAGGTCATAACTGCCTCCCCTCCAAAAGCCTTCACAGCATCAAATATCCTCTTATCATCAGTGGCTACTATAACAAAATCTATGCGATTTGCGGCTGAAGCCTGATCATAAACATGCTGGATAATAATCTTGCCTTTAAGGGCAGCAAGGGGTTTTCCGGGGAAGCGGGTTGAGTTAAATCGTGCCGGAATTATTGCTGCAACCCTATGCATAGAATACTTTACAATAGTTGGTTTTTTAGTTCAAGGAGAATTTGAAAGATACTGCCAAATAGTTGTAAAATCTATGCAGAATCTATTTACTTATAGAAATATTAGCTATACCCGGATGCAGAAAGAATATTTTTAAAATTCCTGAACACGATAAAATATTGAAATATTAATTCCCCCCTTTAGAAAAGGGGGCCAGAGGGATTTGAAGATGCATGGAAAAAATATGATTCATAAAATCTCCCCTAACCCCTCTTTGCCAAAGAGGGGGACAGAAAGAAAAGAAGTCAGGCTCCTGGATTCTTAAGAGGTTATCTATTTTTATGGCAAAGGCAGTTGCATTATACTCAGGCGGTCTCGACAGCACTCTTGCTATACTTGTTATGTTAAAACAGGGCGTTGAGGTTACGGCCATAACTTTTCTAAATCACTTTGGCTGTGATATCAGCGATAAATCGTCCTGCTCAAAAGACCCTTTTGCTGCATCAGTTAAATTCGGATTTCAGGTCAAGCTTTCTCACCTCTCCGGGAAATTTCTTGATATAGTGAAGAACCCCAGATACGGCCACGGTAAGAACATGAACCCATGTGTTGACTGCAGAATTCTCATGTTGAAAGAAGCAAGGGAATTCATGAAACTGCTGGGTGCCGACTTTCTGATTACAGGGGAAGTCCTTGGACAGAGGCCTATGAGCCAGCGCAAAGAATGTTTTCCGATGATCGACAAGGCCGCCGATGTTAAAGGTCTGGTGCTCAGACCGTTAAGCGGCAGGCTCCTCCCTGCTACAATCCCTGAAAAAAGCGGTCTTATCAAACGGGATTCGCTCCATGATTTCAACGGACGCACCAGGAAGCCCCAGATGGCCCTTGCCGAAGAATTTGGATTGACTGAATACCCTTCACCTGCCGGAGGCTGCCTGCTTACAGAACCCAACTATTCATATAAGTTAAAAGACCTGCTGGACCATAACAGGGACCCTGAATACAAAGACATTAATTTCTTAAGGGCCGGCAGGCATTTCAGATATTCAGCCGACTGCAAAATTATCATCGGGCGGCATAGAGAAGAAAACCAGATCATCAAATCACTGGCTGACCCTGATGATTACTTATTAAAAGTTGAAGGATTCGGGAGTCCTACAACTGTTTTACTCGGTAATGTAAAGGAAGATGCCATTGCAGCAGCAGCTTCAATGTGCGCACGGTATTCAGATGCAAAGAACCTTACTGAAGTAGATGTTACAGTTTTCAGGAATGAAAAGAAATACCACCTCAAAGTACGCCCTGCAGATGATGAGCTTTTGAATTACCTAAGAATTGAAAAGAAAAAAATAAAAGACGTGAATCCTGTCCGGTTAACGTGTCCTTAAAAAAACGGTCGACGTTCGACGGTCTTTCAGAGCCTCACCGGTACCCCTTTTGATTTCAGATACTCCTTGGTCTCTTTTACCGTATATTCTCTGTAATGAAAAATAGAAGCTGCAAGGGCTGCGTCTGCTTTCCCTTCAACAAGTCCTTCACGCAAATGCTCAAGGGTCCCTACCCCGCCGGAAGCAACAACAGGGATAGTAACCGTCCCGGATATCTTCCTGGTCAAGGCAATGTCATATCCGTCCTTTGTACCGTCTCTGTCCATGCTTGTAAGGAGTATTTCACCTGCCCCGAGTTCTTCCATCTTTTTGGCCCACTTCACGGCATCAATCATTCTCATTTTTCTTCCGCCATGAGTTGAAATTGCCCATACAGGTTCTCCATTATCGGGAATCATAAGGCGGACCTCATTAAAGTACGGATCACTGAACCATGGTTCTTCAGGTTCATATGTCATATCTTTCCTGATCATTTTCGCATCAACTGCCACTACAATACACTGGCTTCCGAACCTCTCTGATGCTTCTTTTATGAAATAGGGATCAAGCACTGCCGTAGTATTTATAGAGACCTTGTCACACCCGGCATTCAGAAGGTCCCTGATATCATCAAGCTTTTTTATTCCTCCCCCCACGGTTAGGGGCATAAAAACATCATCCGCAGTACGAGCAACAACATCCAGGATTATCTTGCGTTTTTCATGGGAAGCGGTCACATCAAGGAACACAAGCTCATCAGCGCCCTGTTCATCATAGAATTTTGCATTCTCAACCGGATCACCAGCGTCGATAAGATTTTGAAAATTCACCCCTTTCACGACCCTTCCGTCTTTTACATCCAGGCATGGTATTATTCTTTTGGCCAGCATTTAATCATCCTCCTGAGAAATCTCAATAGCGGCTTTCAGATCCAGCGCCCCGGAATACAATGCCTTTCCGGTTATGACACCCCAGAGGTTATCTATCTTCTTAAGGTCCTTTATGTCATCCAGTTTTGAAACTCCACCGGAAGCTATTACCGGGATATCGACCGCCTTGACCATCTTTGCCATTGCTTCAATATTGGGGCCGGTAAGCATGCCGTCCCTTGAAATATCAGTGTATATAATTCCGGCTGCACCGATATCCTGCATCTGTTTCGCAAACTTAATTGCTCCAAGCTCAGTTATTTCTACCCAGCCTTTAACAGCCACCTTACCGTCTTTTGCATCAATTCCCACAAGTACTTTTCCGGGAAATTTTTCACAGGCATCTTTAACCATATCAGGATCTTTAGCTGCAGAAGTACCAATTATAATTCTATCAACTCCAAGATCAACAAGAGTCTCAATCCTTCCAATGTTCCTTATGCCCCCGCCGACCTCTATCGGGATATGGATCGCTTTTCTTATTTCACTGATGCTGTTGAAATTCTTCTGTTCACCGGTGAATGCACCGTCAAGGTCAACCACATGAAGCAGCCTTGCACCCATATCAACCCATTTCTCAGCCATTTCAGCGGGGTTATCTGAATAAACGGTTACGTCTTCCTTCCTCCCCTGAAGGAGCCTCACGCATTTGCCGTCCTTTAAGTCTATTGCGGGAATTACTATCACGGATAGATTATATCAGATGGGTTTTCAATCAGGCAATATATGTAGGGGCGGGGTCCCCCCGCCTTATCAAATATTTATTGATTTTTCGACAGTGTTTTCCTCTGGGGTACCCTGTTTGTTAATCTTGCAGGCTCTTTCGTGATAGGAGTGTTATGGGGGTTTTTTGATATTGAAAACCTTTCATCGAATGTCAGAAACTTTATCTTCATAGGCATACTTGGCGGATTTACCACTTTTTCAACATTCGCCCTTGAAAATTTCAGTCTTTTCAGAGACGGTGAAATCAAACTTGCACTTTCAAATATTATGGCAAATAATATATTGGGAATAATTCTCGTTTTCGCAGGATATTTGCTTTCAAAGCATATTATTAACTTAATTAGATAAGGAAAAATATGAAACTGCCCGAAGAAGGAAAACTATTAAGGATCTTTGTCGGAGAAACTGATAAGCACAAGGGGAAATCTCTGTATGAAGCCATTGTCCTTGAGGCGAGGAAGCTGAACCTGGCAGGGGCAACGGTTTTCCGCGGAATAATGGGATACGGCGCGACCAGCAGGATTCATTCCATAAAACTGCTTCGACTCTCTGAGGACCTGCCTGTCATGATCGAAATAGTCGATACGGAAGAGAGTATTAACAAGATACTTCCTTTTCTGGATGATACGGTCAAGGAAGGATTAATTACAATGGAAAAAGTCAGTATAATTAAATACAGGCACAGCAAGTAGGTATGGCTCAGAAATAACCCGGGTTTTTTCTACTTTACTGAAATATTGCCTTTTCATTTTCGTAGGTCTCATTTATTTGTTCAACAAAAGAAGCAAGCTTATCTTTATCGAACTTGAGAAAAACAGCTGAAGGCAGCTCACTTAATACAATGGACTCATCAGGCTCCCTGTATCCTATCCCAAGCACTTTACTTATATAGTTGGACAGGTTAACGCATGCAATACCCTTTGCGGTTACATCATCTTCTATATCTTCCAGCTTTACGGTGTTTAAATGATGCTGTTCAATAATTACTCTTATCATGTCCGGGAAGCCCCATTTTCCCGAGACGCTTGAACCGATAATCGCATGATCATAGCCATAGAGCTCCTGTTCAGCCTCGATTGAACTGATGCCTTCATTATATGTCCTCATCATTACTTCGGTAAACATGTCAGGCGTCTCATTATTGAGAATAACCTTCCCGAGGTCATGCATGAGTCCTCCAATAAAGGCAATATCATTTACCTCGCTTCCAAGAGTTACCGAAATCATCCTGGCTGCCGTAGCAGTACCAACGGAATGGTCCCACATTTTCTGTTCTGTCATGCCGAATTTTTTATAAAGCGATTTTGTAGATAATGAGAGCACCAGGCTTCTTATGGTTTTAAGCCCGAGTATCAACAGGGCCTGCTGAATACTGGTGACCTCCTGCCTTAATCCGTACAAAGCACTGTTTGACACTTTCAGTACTCTTGCGGCAATAGTCTGGTCTTTTTCAATAATATTTGCCAGGTCCGAAAAAGAGAGACTGTCATTGCTTATCGTATCAAGCACCTTTCTGGCAACAAAAGGGAGTACTTTAAGGTCCCCGACCTTCCTGATAAGATCCTTCTGTGTAATAACACTCATTTCCTACCCCAAAATATGTTATTGCTAATATTCATAATATAAAATAACTACAACAATATTAAATGTTTGTCAATATATTGTAAAGGCAATAAATATTTAACGCTATATTCTACAAAAAAAACAATAAAATCATATTGCTGAATATTCAGTCATCATATTGACATTGAAGCAATATTTGTATTATTATGACAGTTAACTATAGCCTTTAAACTAGTCCCGAGAGGCTGGAAAGGAAAAACTAAGTGAACCTTTCATTCATCAAAGACAATCTGATAAAAGCGTGTTCCAGTTTCCTTTCTCTCTCAGGAGAAGGGTTTTTTTATGCCTAAAGAAATACTCGACAGCACCGATATAACCAGGGCCATAAGGAGAATGGCGCACGAAATTATTGAAAAAAACAAGGGCACGGAAAACCTCTGCCTTGTCGGCATCCAAAAAGGCGGTGTAACACTTGCAAAAAAACTTGCTTCACAAATTGAATCAATAGAGCAGAGCATTATTGAAGTCGGAACGCTTGATATCTCATTTTACAGGGACGATATTAATACCAAAGATGAGCAGCCGGTCGTGAAACGTACCGAGATACCCTGTATCATAGATAACAAAACGGTTGTCCTCGTTGATGATGTCCTTTTTACGGGCAGAAGCATAAGGGCTGCAATGGATGCCCTGATTGACTATGGCAGACCGGCATATATCCAGCTCGCTGTGCTGATAGACAGGGGTCACCGCGAACTGCCGATAAGGGCCGATTATGCCGGTAAAAACATTCCGACTTCTTTCAATGACCTGATAGAAGTAACCCTTGAGGACAACAGCAAAAATGATAAGGCAGTTCTGATCAGTGAGAAAAATTAATACTGATGGCGTCGTAAAAAGTCCGATCTACTGCGTCGTAGCGCATTTTTGCTCGCTCGGCATACGATATGTATTGCCGCGCTCGCAAAAATACACTACTCCTTGTATATCGAACTTTTTACTTAGCCATCCTCTGACTTTTTACGAACTAGTCAATACTGAGTTATTGCAAATAATCCACAACAAATATGTGCGTTTGGAATTGTTATGATTAATTCAAAAGACCTTTTAGGTATCAAAGAACTTAAACCCGAAGAAATATACCATATACTGGACACTGCTGCCGGTTTTAAAGACGTTCTCAAAAGAGACATAAAAAAGGTACCGCCGCTTCGGGGCAAGACCGTGGTCAGTCTCTTTTTTGAACCGTCTACAAGGACTAAAACTTCTTTTGCGCTTGCATCCAAACGGTTAAGTGCCGACTTTGTAAATTTTTCTGTTTCTACGAGCAGCGTTGTAAAGGGCGAATCGCTGAAGGATACAGCCCTTACTATTCAGGCCCTCGGTGCGGATTTTGTACTGGTCCGGCACCCTTCTTCCGGTGTACCGCACCTGCTGAGCAATCTTCTTGATGTATCGATCGTGAATGCAGGAGACGGGGCAAATGAACATCCGACACAGGCCCTGCTGGACGCGTTTACGATCCAGTCGCACAAGAAGAAATTCAAAGGCCTCAAGGTGGCTATTATCGGCGATATAGCTCACAGCAGGGTGGCCAAATCCAATATATATGCTCTCACGAAGCTGGATGCCACAGTAAGACTGATATGCCCTCCCACTCTTACCCCTGCTGAAGTGAACAAGCTCGGAGTTGAGGTTTATCATTCCACAGATGAGGGATTAAAGGACGTTGATGTTATAATGGCCCTGCGTCTTCAGCTTGAGCGGCAGAGCAAGGGATTTCTTCCATCGTTGAGGGAATATTTCAAACTGTACGGTCTTACAGCGGAAAGAATTAAACTGGCAAAGGAAGACGCTATTATAATGCATCCCGGGCCTATGAACAGGGGAGTCGAAATAGCTTCATCAGTGGCTGACGGACACCAGTCTGTTATTCTTGAACAGGTTACAAACGGAATCGCGGTAAGGATGGCTGTACTTTATCTTCTTTCGGGAGTAAAGAAATGAACATCGTTATAAAAAACGGTCATGTAGTAGATCCTTCTCAGAATATTGATGGTCCCAGTGATATATTTATAAAGGGCCGTAAAATTGAAGGTATATACCCAAAAGGGAAAGCACCTGAAGCTGACAAAGCTATTGATGCTTCAAAATGCCTTGTAATCCCGGGCCTGGTTGATATACATACGCATCTTCGTGAGCCGGGCTTTGAATTTAAGGAAACCATAGCGACCGGGACCCTTTCCGCGGTCAGGGGCGGTTTTACAACTGTCTGCTGTATGCCGAATACCGACCCTGTTAATGATAATGTTGCAGTTACCGAACTAATACTCGACAAAGCCAAAAAGCAGGGGTCCTGCACTGTTCATCCCATAGGTGCAATTACAACCGGATCAAACAGCAAAGAACTTACAGAGCTTGAGGCCCTTATTAAGGCCGGCTGTATAGCTTTTTCAGATGATGGAAGACCTGTCACCAACAGCCAGATGATGAGGCACGCTCTGGAATACTCGAAAATATTCGATGTTCCCATAATATCACACTGCGAAGACCTGAAACTGTCAGAGGGCGGTGTAATGAACGAGGGTTTTGTATCTACAATTGTCGGACTGAGGGGTATCCCGAGAGCTGCTGAAGATACAATGGTAGCAAGAGATCTTTCATTGTGCGAACTGACCGGTGGAAAACTCCATATAGCACACGTATCGACGGCCGGTTCGGTGAATTTGATACGAGATGCCAAATCCAGGGGTGTTAATGTTACAGCCGAAACATGCCCTCACTATTTCAGTCTTACGGACGAGGCAATAATCAGCTACGATACAAACCTCAAGGTCAATCCTCCCATCAGGACTATGGATGATGTTGAAGCCATTAAAGAAGGTATTAAAGACGGTACTATCGATATAATTGCAACGGATCACGCGCCGCATCATTACGACGATAAGCAGAGGGAATTCGACGCTGCCGCTTTTGGAATATCCGGGCTCGAAACAGCGTTTTCACTCAGCTACCATCTTGTTAGTCACGATACAATAGACTTCAAGCAACTTATTAATATGATGTGCATAACTCCCTCTAAATTAATGGGAATCAATAAGGGCACTTTGATGCCGGGAGCTGATGCGGACATAACGGTAATTAATACGGAAAAGACATATAAAGTTAATTCATCAAAATTTCTCTCAAAAGGGAAAAATTCTCCGTTTAACAAATGGACGTTAACAGGAACAATAGAAAAAACAATCTCGATGGGAAAAGTTCATGAATGGAAATGAGGACTGATGCAGGTTATTAGTTAGTGTATGTGCATAAACTGCCGTTTTTTATTTTTGTCATGCCCGAAGTCAGTAATCGGGCATCCAGAGTTTGCTGAAAAGACTGGATTCCCGATTAAGGACTTCGGGAATGACGGACAAAGAAGCCAGATTTAGCAGACTCTATTTAATCAATTGTATTATATATACCTATTAACTGAAAACTAGTAAAGGAAAAAATGAATACTAACAGAACAAAAGCATTATTGGTCCTGTCAGATGGTACGGTTTTTGAAGGCTATGGTTTTGGCGCTGAAGGAGAAACCATGGGTGAAGTCGTCTTTAACACATCTATGACAGGTTATCAGGAAATACTTACTGACTCTTCTTACAAAGGCCAGATTGTTGCGATGACTTATTCACAGATTGGCAACTATGGCATTAATCCTGAAGATATTGAGTCAAACATGCCGAACGTGGAAGGTTTTATTGCAAAGGAATTCTTTGACTTTCCCAGTAACTGGCGCTCTGAAAGCAGTCTGGGAAACTATCTGAGAGAACACAATAAAATTGGTATTGACGGGCTTGACACAAGGGCACTGACCAGGCATTTAAGGGACAACGGTGTCCAGATGGGTATTATTTCGACTGAAGATGCTGAGCCGGAAAGACTGCTGGAAAAAGTAAGAAGCCATCCCGGAATATCATCGCTTGATCTTGTAAAGGAAGTCACAACGGCAAAACCTTATATATGGACAGAACCCCTTTGGAAACTGAAAAGTCAGAAGTTAGAAGTTAGTCGAATCGACCCTTCGCAGAGACCCGACTCGGGAAGTCAGAAGTCAGGAGTTAAAGAAAAATCCCAAATTAAAGTCGTTGTTTATGACTTTGGGGTGAAGATGAACATACTTCGTCATCTTGTTGAAACCGGGTTTTCTGTCAAGGTAGTACCTGCGCAGACGCCTCCTGAGAAAGTTCTTGAGGAAGCCGACTGCATTGTTTTAAGCAATGGTCCGGGTGACCCTCAGGCTGTACCTTATGCTGCGGAGACTGCAAAAAAATTAATCGGGAAAAAACCGATTCTCGGTATATGTCTCGGCCACCAGATCCTTGGCCTCGCACTGGGCGGTAATACTTACAAATTGAAATTCGGCCATCATGGCGGCAACCATCCTGTAATGGATTTAGCCACAAGAAAGGTAGAGATCACATCGCAGAACCACAACTACTGTGTTGATATAAAAAGCCTTAAAGGCCAGGTTGAGTTAACACATAAAAACCTTTATGACGGGACAGAAGAAGGCATGGTTCATAAAGACATGCCGATAATGACCTTCCAGCACCATCCGGAAGCGGGCCCGGGCCCGAATGACTCAGGATATATTTTTAAGCGATTCAAGGATATGGTGGAGAAGTTTTAAATCAAATGGACAAGAAAAATAATTATCAACTCAAAATTGAAGACGACAGACTCGTCTTCTCTACCTCCTCATTCAGGGCTGAAAAGACCAGTGTGCTTCATTCCGGTGTTTATACCAGAGAGTTCTCATCCATGCTTTTTGCGTCAGCCGTCACTGTATTTGCACATATGGCCATCATCTCCATCAATATCAATACAGCTGTTTTTCGTTATCTTATTATTATCTTTCTGTTTGTTGTCAGTTTCCTGGGAGCCCATAAATTCATCTTTAAAGAAAAACATATTGAGGTAATTTTTGATAAGCCTGAAAAAACAGCATTAATTACACGTTATGGAATCATAATAAAAAAAACCGAGAAAATACCTTTTTCCAGCATTAAATCAGTTGAACTCGGGAGCAGAAAGTTCGTACCTGAAAATATAGATGGAATAGAATTTGTACAGAGAATATCCGCGCAGCATGGAAGCGCCATGCCTGAATTAAGTAATGAGGAAGAATTTATTACGCTGTCCCTGAACCTTACGGACGGGTCGGAAAAAATTATATATGCGGGCAAGATTGATGGCGGAAAAGTTAACGGAGAACCGTCAGTCCCGTTAAATGAAATAAGAAGCTTTTTGAATAAATAAAAAAGGATAAAAATAAATGCCCAAAAGAACAGACATTCAAAGTATTCTCCTGATCGGTTCCGGCCCTATTATTATTGGACAGGCGTGTGAGTTCGATTACTCCGGGGTCCAGGCCTGCAAAGCGCTCCGTGAAGAGGGTTATAAGGTAATACTCGTTAATTCCAACCCGGCAACAATTATGACCGATCCTGAAATGGCTGATGTTACCTACATTGAACCTCTTACAGTTGATATTCTTGAAATGATAATTGAAAAAGAACGTCCCGATGTACTTCTCCCTACAATGGGCGGCCAGACCGCATTGAACCTTGCGGTAGACCTTTCTGAAAAAGGTATCCTTGAGAAGTTCAATGTTGAATTGATAGGGGCAAAACTGCCTGCCATCAAAAAGGCCGAAGACCGGGAGCTCTTTAAAAAGGCAATGTCAAAAATTGGGCTGTCGACTCCAAAGAGCGTTACCATACATACATTCGAGGAAGGTATGAAGGCACTCGACATCCTGAAATTCCCTCTCATATTAAGGCCCTCTTTCACCCTGGGGGGCACAGGCGGAAGCATTGCCTACAATATGGATGAGTATGAAGAGAAAATGAAAAATGCGCTTAAACTCAGCCCTGTCGACCAGGTACTTATTGAAGAGTCCGTTCTAGGATGGAAGGAATATGAACTCGAAGTAATGCGCGACAATAAAGATAATGTAGTGATCATTTGTTCAATCGAGAACTTTGACGCCATGGGTGTTCATACCGGAGATTCCATTACAGTCGCGCCCGCACAGACCCTTACCGACAAGGAGTATCAGATAATGCGGGACGCGTCGATACTTATTATGCGGGAAATAGGTGTTGATACCGGAGGTTCAAATGTTCAATTTGCGGTCAACCCTGACGACGGGCGTATGATCGTGATTGAAATGAACCCGAGGGTATCGAGAAGCTCTGCTCTGGCTTCCAAAGCTACCGGGTTCCCTATCGCCAAAATCGCTGCAAAGCTGGCCGTCGGACTGACACTTGATGAAATACCTAATGATATAACAAAAGAGACTCCCGCATCCTTTGAACCCACTATAGATTATGTTGTTGTAAAATACCCGCGCTTTGCATTTGAAAAATTCCCTGAAGCCGACTCCACACTTATGACTCAAATGAAATCCGTGGGTGAAGCCATGTCGATCGGCAGGACATTCAAGGAATCTCTCCAAAAAGCGCTGCGCAGCCTCGAAATAGACAGCCATGGATTTGAACCGGTAGATGCAGACATTGATGAGATCAAGGAAAAGATCGAGGTCCCAAGCTGGGACCGCATATGGTACCTCGCCCATGCACTCAGAATGGGAGCGAGCATTGATGACCTGTACGACATAACAAAGATCGACCGGTGGTTCCTGTATAACATCAAACAGATAATTGAGATGGAAAAAAGAATTTCGGACTCCGGAGATAATAATTCAAAAGAACTCATTTCAACGGAACTTTTGCGTGAAGCCAAAGAGTACGGCTTTTCTGACAAAAGGATTGCAGAGTTGATTGGTTCGGATGAAAAAGCCGTTAGAGATTTAAGAAGCAGTATAGACTTAAAGGCCGTCTACAAGATGGTCGATACCTGCGCCGCTGAATTCAAGGCATTTACGCCTTATCTTTATTCAACTTATGAAAAACCGTTCTACAGCGTGGAAGCGGGGAAGCGGGGAAGCGGGGAAGTTAAAGACTTACGCGCTACAGTTGAATGCGAGGCGAATCCAACAAGTAAAGAAAAAGTTATTATCCTCGGGAGCGGGCCCAACAGGATTGGGCAGGGGATTGAGTTTGACTATTGCTGTGTCCATGCTGTTTTTGCTTTGAAAGAACTGGGGTATGAAACAATAATGGTAAACTGCAACCCTGAAACAGTCAGTACAGACTATGATACTGCGGACAGGCTTTATTTTGAACCGCTAACGCTTGAAGATACATTAAATATTATAAGGACAGAGAAACCGATTGGAGTAATCGTGCAGTTTGGCGGACAGACACCCCTTAAACTTGCTGTACCGCTTGAAAAAGAAGGAGTGAAAATTCTCGGCACATCACCCGACTCCATAGACAGGGCTGAAAACAGGAAGAGATTCAAGGAAGTACTCCACAAACTTGACCTCAGGCAGCCTGAGAGCGGTACTGCCATGTCAGTTGATGAAGCAGTTAAGGAGGCAAAAGTTATCGGTTATCCGGTAATGGTAAGGCCGTCTTATGTTCTCGGAGGCCGGGCCATGGAGATTGTTTATGATGAAAAAAGTTTAATAAAATATATGAAGAAAGCAGTTGCTGCATCACCTGAACATCCGATACTGGTTGACAAATATCTCGAAGACGCAATTGAGGTAGATGTAGACGCAATCTCTGACGGGACCAGCGTTGTAGTCGCCGGCATAATGGAGCATATAGAAGAAGCAGGTGTTCATTCCGGGGACTCTGCATGCTCTCTGCCGCCTTATTCCTTACCGTCAGGAATAATTGAAAAGATCAAATCCCAGGCACGGGCTCTTGCCATCGAGTTAAATGTCATAGGGCTGATGAACATACAGTTTGCAGTAAAAGACGATGAGGTATATATTCTCGAAGTAAATCCCAGGGCATCGCGTACGATTCCTTATGTAAGCAAATCCATAGGTGTTCCCCTGGCAAAATTGGCTGCCAAGACAATGGTCGGGAAGACCCTTGAAGAACTGGGCCTTAAATCAGAGATTAAAATATCTCACTACACGGTTAAAGAAGCGGTATTTCCTTTTGACCGTTTTACCGGAGTAGATACGCTCCTGGGACCCGAGATGAAATCCACCGGAGAAGTCATGGGCATCGATAAGGACTTTGAGAGGGCATATGCAAAGTCCCAGTCGTCTGCGGGTAATGCCATGCCCCTAAGCGGTAAAGTATTTATCAGTGTCAAAGACAAGGACAAGGCAGCGGTCTCTTCCATGGCAGGCAAACTTCTATCTCTGGGGTTTTCGTTAATGGCCACAAAAGGGACGGCCTTTTATCTGAAACAGCAGGGTATGAATGTTGAAACAGTCAACAAGGTCGGCGAAGGCAGGCCGAACATAGTCGATGTAATAAAAAGCAAAGAGATAGACCTGATCATCAACACCGTAACCGGGGCAAAGGCGCAGAAGGACTCATTCTCATTAAGGGAAGCGGCCCTGCAGTACAATGTGCCTTATACAACAACAGTAGCGGGAGCACGGGCTACGATTAATGCTATTGAGGTTGTTTTGAAGAAAGATATTAATATTCATTCGCTTCAGGAATATCATAATTTCTAAACACCCGATAAAATCATCTTCTTCTTTACTTTACGCTCTACAGACTGTTAAAATTTCTGCTGGAGGAATAACATGCAAAAAGTACCAATGACCCCCTCGGGGCATAAGAAACTCAAAACAGAACTTGATAATCTCTTAAAGGTAGAACGTCCGAAGAACATAAAGGCAATCGCTGAGGCAAGGGCCCACGGAGACCTTTCGGAAAATGCTGAATATCACGCGGCAAAAGAAAAACAGGGTTTTATTGAAGGACGTATACAGGAAATTAACGGCAAACTTGCTCTTGCCAATGTAATTGACCCCTCAAAGATATCACATGATAAAGTAGCCTTCGGCGCAACAGTCAAACTGCTGGATATTGATACGGACCAGGAAAAGACTTTTATCCTGGTTGGACCTGAAGAGGCTGATATCAAAGCCAATAAAATATCCATTTATTCCCCGATAGCCAAATCACTTATCGGCAAAGCGGAAGGCGATGAAGTAATAGTAAAGGCGCCGGCCAAAACAATTGAATATGAGGTTTTAGAGATACGCTTTGAGTAGATTATTTAAGGCAGCTGTTACAGACAACAGACAGCTCATAAAAAATCACTATCTCCTGATTCTCCAGCCTCTGGAAAAAATCAAAAAACCCAGGCCGGGTAATTTCTTTATGCTCTCCGTTAATAACGGACTTGATCCATTGCTTAAACGGCCCTTCAGCATCTACCGCTCGGCTGCAGGTAAGCTCCAGATTATTTACAGGGTAGTTGGAAAAGGAACGGATATTCTGAGCAAAAGGAAAACGGGTGATAAACTGGAGGTCATAGGGCCGCTTGGCAATAATTTCCCAATTAAGAAAACAGAACAAAATGTGATACTGATTGCCGGTGGGCTTGGAATTGCTCCAATATTTTCGCTGGCTGAAACTGTCACCCCCCCTCCTCTCCTTTTTTATGGTGCCAGAACTAAAAAAGAAGTTTTATGTACAGATGAATTAAAAAAAATAGGCATTGATCCAATAATTTCAACTAACGACGGCACCCTCGGTAAAAAGGGGAACATAGTTAATGTCTTAAAGAAATTCATTACTAATAACTCATCACAGATAACCCGTTACTCTTTTTACGCATGCGGGCCGGAGCCGATGCTAAAGGCGCTTTCCCCTCTGTCAGAGAAATACAAATTGAATATGCATGTTGCCCTTGAACAGAACATGGCCTGTGGACTCGGTACATGCCTGGGCTGCGTTGTGAAAACCAAAACGGGTTATAAGCGTGTCTGTAAGGAAGGGCCGGTTTTTCCGATTGGGGAAATTTTATGGTGAAAATCAATTGCGAATTATCAATTACGAATTACGAATTAACTACAACTGCCGGTAGTTAAAACTACCATATTTGTAAGAATGGAATTAAAATTTAATTATAATTTATAATTCATGGTCTTTGATTCGTAATTCGTAATTGATAATTCGTAATTAAAGGAAACCGATGGCAAAAAGAAATACAATAGATCTCAGAGTCAATCTAGGTAAATTAAAGTTAAAAAATCCAGTAATGACCGCTTCCGGTACTTTTGGTTACGGTAAGGAGTTTTCAGAGTTCGTTGATCTGAATAAACTGGGGGCAATCGTTGTCAAAGGGATTTCGCTTAAACCTATGAAAGGGAACCCTGCTCCGAGAATATGCGAAACACCCGCCGGAATGCTGAACGCTATCGGGTTGCAGAACCCGGGTCTAAAGGGATTCATTAGACACCAGCTGCCCTTTCTGAAAGAACTGAAAACAAAAATAATAGTAAATATTCTCGGCAATTCTGTGAATGAGTATATTGAGCTTGCAGAGGAGCTGGAATCTCTCGGCATTGATGCTGTTGAACTGAATGTATCTTGCCCCAATGTAAAAAAAGGCGGCATTGTCTTCGGCACTGAACCCAAAGTTTTTGAACAGTTAATAAAAGAGGTGAGACAGCGGGTTAAACTGCCGATCATCACCAAGCTTTCCCCCAATGTAACTGACATCAAACAGTTTGCAAAAATAGCTGAAGGTGCCGGGTCCGATATCATCTCATTGATCAATACTGTTACCGGGATGAGTATTGATGTAAGAAGCAGGCGGCCGCGCCTTGCGAATATCACCGGCGGATTGTCCGGCCCTGCCATTAAGCCGATTGCCGTAAGAATGGTATGGGAATGCTACAGTGCGGTTAAGATCCCTATTATTGGAATGGGCGGCATTCTGTCCCCTGAAGATGCAATGGAATTTATTCTTGCAGGGGCAAGCGCTATTGCAGTCGGTACCGCCAATTTCATTAATCCGGGAATAACAGCTGATATTATCAAGGGAATAAAATCTTATATGTCCTCACAGGGCGCGGGATCATTAAAAGATGTAACCGGGAAAGTTGAATGCAGGAAAAACCGATTATAACTTTAACCACGGACTTCGGTCTTAAAGACCCCTTTGTCGGAATGATGAAGGGTGTAATACTGGGGATTAACCCGAATGTTGAACTCGTGGATATTACTCACAATATACAGCAGCATAACATTTCAGAGGCCTCACTGACGCTCCAGATAAGTTACAATTATTTCCCTTCCTCAACAATCCATATTGCCGTTGTCGACCCCGGTGTGGGCAGCAGCAGGAGGCCTATCCTGTTTTTAGCGGACAACCATTATTTCATAGGCCCTGATAACGGTATCTTCTCTTCGATTATGAATGAAGCAGACCCCGATTATTTAAGTGTAGTTCATATAACCGCGGACCACTATTTCCGCTCTACGATAGGCTCTACATTTCACGGCAGGGACATATTCGCCCCGGTCGGCGCATGGCTCTCAAAGGGAGTAGACATGAGTAAGTTCGGTGAGCCGATAGATGATTATACGAAAATCTCCATTCCTGAAGCTGCATTGTCGGACAATAGTTCACTTACCGGTGAAATTGTTTCAATCGACAATTTTGGCAATGCCATATCAAATATTACAAGAGATAACCTGAACAGCCTTGATACTACCGGAGCCGGAGACAGGTTCAGGGTGATCTATAATAATGCACCGTTGACTTTCGTTTCTTTCTATGCTGAAAGCAAAGGCCCTGTACTTTCGGCTATTATAAATAGTTCTGACCGTCTTGAGCTGTTTGTTGACAAAAAGAATGCTGCTGATAATTATAATATTAAGATAGGAGATAGGGTAGAAGTCAGCCTTATATAAACTGTTATGCGTTTTTTATTTATTGGTAATTTCATTCCGCCTTATGAAGAAGAAAACCTTCATAACCATACACTGCTGCACCAGCTGCAGCAGGAAGGACATGACTGTACTGTGATCAATATTGATGAATTATCACCGGGGAAAAAATCATCTTTGTCAAAAGACAGCGCCATTATCTTTGCAAGAAATTATTTTGATTTCATTATGAAAGTAATCCGTTATGGTTTTAAATCCGATGTGGTCCATTTCCTTACAAAAGGGTATACACGTCCAGGGTTGATGAAACTAGGTACATCCGTTCTCCTCGCTAAAATTATGTTCAAAAAAATCATTGTAACTCTACATCCCGAGATGTTCTCAATACTCGGACAATTGCGGAGCAAAATGGGCGGACGCCAGCTTTTGTACATCGTTTCTTCCCTGGCAGACAGGGTTATCTGCGGAGATGCGCACACTTATGATATAGCTTCTTCACATTACAATGACAAAACAAAGTTTACCGTTATTCCTCCTTTTTTTCTTGTCCCAGAGGAAACAGAAATATCAAATAAATATTTCATTAATCTTGAAGGCAAGAAAAAAATAATTGTCCTCTCCGGAGTAAAGTATCCTTCTCTTGTATTTGATGTCCTCAATAAATTATTGAATGAATATTTTGATCCCGAGACAGGCATTGTAATTTCAATATCAGAACAGAAAGTAAAACAAATTCAACATGTACTGGTTGAGGCACACGGCAGATTTGTGGACAATATTGTTTTTGTATGGCCTTATGATGCCCGAATGATTTCTCTGGCTTATGCCAGAGCAGATGTTGTTGTCAGGACATTGAGCTGCGACTGCAGGCCGCTTTTCAATGATTTCTCTTTGACTCTCAAGAAACCGGTGCAATCCTCAAACGGTATTTATTTTCGCGAAAGTTTTATTTTGATTAAAGAAGGGGACTCCGCAGACACAATAGCTTATATGATCAATAAACTTCTGAAGGAAAAATCAGAGAGACCGCCCCTTGATGAAGAAGATTATTACGGGAAAATCAAGGAAATCTATTCCGGTAAGGATTAATTAATTTTTAAACAGCGCAGGCATGCGTTCTTTTGCCGATGTCAGCTTCTCGTCATAGGTGAGGTCGCCTTTTCCAAGAAAATTGAAGATAATCCTTGAAACCGCGGACTTCCATCCCCCGCGCACAGTCCTGACCGTCCAGCCGACATTATAATCCAGCGCCCTGGTCGTGATATAAAAGTATACTGCAGGTTCAACGGTCCTTTTCACAATCGTGACCATTATAGCCAATACTATCTTGTGATAAAACTTCCTGATCGGTTCCGGCTTGTTTAGAAAATTAACCAGTGCTCTCGGGATATAAGGAGTTATATCAAGCAGCTTATTTAAATAAGTCCTGTCCCATTTCACTATATACCTGTAAAGGTAGGCATCAGGCGTAGTATAATTATCTTTCACTGCCCTTTCTGCCAGCGGCGTACCGGGGAAAAATGTCAGGTGAGCGAGTGAAACCGTAAAGGGCTTCTTCAGTCTGGATACAGAGTCAATAGTCTGCATTCTTTCCTGGTCCGTCTCATAGGGGTTGTCCACTATCATCTCATAAAATGGGGCCGACCTTGTTTCTGCGATCATATCCGCCGCCTTTTTGACAGTGGAATATCGAATTTTCCTGTTGTAAATTTCGAAATTAACCCGGTCGCTTCCGGATTGAATTCCCATAACGAGCCAGCTTAATCCGGCATCCCTGAGCAAAAACAGCTTTGTCCTGTCAATCTTTGTAGGTATTACCCTGGCAAGGAATGGCAGTCCTATGTGCTTTTTATATTCATTGCAAAAATCCCTTATCCACTCAGTGCTGTGAGAAAAGAAACAGTCATCCTGAATGTTTATATACAGAACATATTTATTCTTTTTTACCTCCTTCAGCTCCCGGATAACATCAGGCACAGACCTTACCCTGACATCTTTTCCAAAGATTTTAATGAAAGCTGAATTACCGCAATAAGAACATCTGAAAGGACATCCTCTTGATGTGACCATCATGTGGCAGGTTCCGCCATAGAGTGAATACTTCCGGAACAGGCGCTGGTTTTCTGAAAGATTATATATTTTATTTCTATGAAAACCGTAAAAATACTCGGGCAAATATTCCTGAAAAGGAAAATTGTCAAGGTTCTTTTCATATTGGGCCGCCGGCTGTTTTTTAATCTCACCATTGATATTTGACCATATTCCCGGGATCTCCGGAACCGTATCCTTATCATGCAGCCTGAGATGATCAAGCAAAGATAAAATTAAATGCTCACCCTCTCCCGTACAGACGTAGTCTGCATATTTAATGCACTCATCAGGCTTTAAAATAGCATGTACTCCGCCCCATACTATCGGAACACCTAATTTCTCTTTTATCTGAGCGGTAATATTTTTTGAGGGATAAAATTCAATTGACATCAGGCCGATGCCGATCAGGTCAGGATTATAATCGCGGATAAATTCTTCTATCGCAGGGCTGAGACTGTTTTCAAGATAGCCCGGGAGCAGCAGTATGTTTACATCATGCCCGTGAGTACGGGCATTTGCGGCAACGTATTTCAG
>SDBV01000647.1_pt1 | contig 50592 bp, 43 predicted proteins | sample 2277081 | NCBI WGS metagenome assembly SDBV01 (sample SAMN10402039, study PRJNA504765) | marine sediment metagenome | isolation source: marine sediment core GS10_PC15, 223 cmbsf | place: Arctic Ocean: Southern Knipovich Ridge | collected 2010
TGGGCTCGGCTGTGAAGACTATCTTCTCGATCGTGCCGAGCTTGGTCTCGCGCTGCCATAGCGAGCGGGCGTTGAGCGGGACGCGCTTGGCGCCGTGGGCGAAGTTGTCCCAGCCGAGCATGGTCTTGAGCTTGCTGCGCAATTTGCGCTGCCAGTTGGCGACGTCCTTCCGCGTTCTGCCGCGAAATTTCATAGCCGGCTGGTTGGTCTTCATCAGGTGTTGGTGGCACTCGAGGGTCGAGAGATGAAGTGCGGGCTTGGCTTTGGTCGCCATGTGTAACTACTCCTCGTCGTTTAGTTGGCCATCGCGCAGGTGCAGAATGCGGTCGGCCTGGTGAGCCAGGGACTGATCGTGCGTCACCATCAGAATGGTTTGGCCGATGTCCGTGTGGAATTTTTTCAGTACGTCGATGATGTTCATGCCGGTCTGCCTGTCCAGGTTGCCTGTGGGCTCGTCGGCCAGGAGTATCTTAGGCCTATTGATAAGCGCCCGTGCGATGGCCACGCGTTGGCGTTCGCCGCCGGACAGCTTGGTGACCTTGTGCTTGAGTCGCTCGCCGAGTCCCAGATCGGCCAGCACTTCCTTCGCCCTTTCGCGCGTTTCTTTGCGTCGGCCCAGCCAGCTAAAAACAGAAGAATCCACCTGCGCGGGGATGAGGACGTTCTCCAGAACATTCAGCTCCGGCAGCAGGTGGTAGAATTGAAAGACAAAGCCGACGTCTTCGCATCGCATGCGGTTGCGCTGGCCGACTGATAGATTGCGAATGTTCGTGCCGGTCAGCGACAGCTCGCCCGCGTCTGGCCTGTCCAGCAGGCCTACCAGGTGCAGCAGCGTACTCTTGCCGCTGCCTGACGCGCCGATGATTGCGACGAACTCGCCTTCCTTAACACTGAAGCTCACGCCCCGCAGAACGTGTAAATCCTGCTCGCCCATAGTGTAGGACTTCTGCAGCCCCTTGACTTCGATAGCAGGCTTATTCATATCGCAGCGCCTCCACCGGCTGCATGCGGGCCGCCCGGATGGCGGGCACGATCGCGCCCAGCACGCCGGCGATAATCGCCCCGATAGTGATGACCACCACCGTCCACGGATCGACCTCGTTGGGAATCTCAGAGAACATGAAGCTCTTCTTCGACCACACTCTAAAGCCCAAGAAATCATCAAGCAAATTCTGAATAGGATTGATGTTCCGCACGAAGAAGTACCCGCCTATCGAGCCGATGATCGAGCCGACCAGGCCTATCACGAATCCGTAAGCCAGGAATATCCCCGCCACGCCCGTACTGGACGCGCCGACCGCCTTTAGCACGCCGATATCGCGCGTCTTCTGAACGACGATCATGAAAAAGATCACGAACACCAGCACAACAGACACCAGCGACATTATGCCGAACATCACGATCATCAGCGTCCGCTGGCTTTCGATCGGACCGATCATATCGATCAGATTCTCTCGCCAGGTCGTTGCCCTGGCATCCTCGGGCAGTATTCGAAGATAGTCGTCGGGATAGTTGGTTGCATATTCGCTTTTGAAATCCCGCCACACCGCTTCGATCTCATCGCTGATTTCGCGAAGCTCCTCTTCGCTGGTCACGTCGGAACGGACCTTGATTTGTATCCGCGAGCAGAGGGCTGGCGTCACCATCCCATCGATGGATATCTGTTCCGCCATCTCGTTGAGCCGTTGCAACTCCTCAAACGGCAGGTATACCGTATTGCTGTCGATGGAAGAAACGTCTGTCATACTATCGTCAACGACCGTCAGTCGCTGCACGTTCGGCGCGGAGCCTGTCAGCGACTGTTGCTTGCCGATAGGAAAGACGAACAATATCACATGCGAGCCGGGCCCGATTACGCGAACAGTCTCGCCCTCGTCCGTGACGAAACTCAGCCCGTCTATGCCCAGGCCCAGGATGGCCCGGTGGGGCCAGTCCTCTATCGCCTTGTTCTCCATCACCAGGCCGGCCAGCTGCTCGTGAAGGATGGCAATATCGTTGGCGCGAATAGTTTCTGCCAGCGTCTGCTCGACGACCCACAGCGCCGAATTCCGCTTCGATCTGTCGGCCTCTGCTGTAAGCATGGCTCTCAGATCGGCGACGTTGTCGGCAAGCACACTGATATCGCCACCGGCCTGCTCGACTTCGTTGGCGGCCTGCAGAAGAAAATGCAAGGCCTCGGCCTCCGCCGCGGCGAGTTCAACGTTGGATCGACTGATTAACAGTTCGTTCTTGGCGATTGCGAGTCTACTCAGCAAGTGCGCCGTGGGCTCGGGCAGTTCACCGTCCGCCTGACCGTCGCGATGGCGGGCCATGATCTCCCCGACCAAGGCTAGCTGCTCGTTAATCCTTCTGACAATCGACTCGGCCGGCGGGTCGAACGTTGGGCGAGCGACCCCCTCCTGCACGAACAGACTGTTCTCGAAGTCCGTCACGTCCGCAGCTTCCGGCAGACGTATGCCGGCAATCTGCACGAGGATACGGTAGTCGTAGCCCGGCAGACGAAGGGCGCCATAGCTGTTTATTCGTGGCGAAGCCGCCTCCACGCGGTCCACCTTCTCGATGATCTGCTTGATAAGGTCGTCGTAACGCGGCAATCCCGACCGGCCGACCGGACCAAGGGTGATATCGCCGAACAGCCCGCGGGCGGCCTGTTCGATCTTGTTGACAAAACTCGTCATTACGCTGATGACGATGAGCATCATCGCCACGCACAGCGCCATGCCGAGTACCGCGAAATACGCGATGACTCGCCGACGCAGGTATCGCAGACATAGAACGAGCTTGTACATTTACCGCATCTATCCTTGCTGAGCTTCGCTGCGAAGCATGGGGAACAGTATCACGTCGCGTATGGATTGCCTGCCGGTCAGCAGCATCACCACGCGGTCTATGCCGATGCCAAGCCCGCCCGCCGGGGGCATGCCGTGTCGCAGGGCCGTCACGAAATCTTCGTCCATCACGCGCATCGTTTCGGCGTCGTCCTCGCCATCCAACTGGGCGGCGAAGTTCGCTTCCTGAACGGCGGGGTCGTTGAGCTCCGTGTAGGCGTTGGCGATTTCCATGCCCGCGATGTACAGCTCGAACCGCAGAGCGATGTTCGGGTCGTCAGCCTTGCGGCGGGTTAGCGGGCACAGGGCGGCTGGGTAGTCCAGCACGAAAATCGGTGTGTTCAGCTTGGCCAGCGCCGGCTCGACGACGGCTTCGAACAGGTCGTTGATCACCACGGCGTCGGCCCGACCGGCTTCATCGATGTGCCGCTCGCGCGCCTTGGCCCGCACGGCCTCACCGTCAGCCATGTCCACGCCGGCGTGCTCCTGCATCAGATCGCCGTACTTCTTGCGGGGCCAGGGGCGGGTGTAATCGATCACCTGCTTGCCATACGGAATGGCCGTCCTGCCCTCAGCCCACATGCCCTCAGCTGCGAAGAGCGTGTCGAACTCGTCGACGGGCGCATCGGCGGGCGGGGCGTCCTCCGTGTTGGCCGCTTCCTGCAGCTCCGCGATGCGGGCGTGGGCGGCCTTGGCTTGCTCGATGCAGGCCGGCACGCCGATAGCCTCAGCCGCCGTGGCGATCAGCTCCTCGGTGATTTCCATCATGACGTTGTAGTCGGCGTAGGCTTGGTAGAGTTCCATCATTGTGAACTCTGGGTTGTGGCTGGTGGACAGGCCTTCGTTGCGGAAGTTGCGATTGATCTCGAACACGCGCTCCATGCCGCCCACGAGCAGCCGCTTGAGATACAACTCCGGGCTGATCCGCATGAACAGGTCGCAGTCCAGCGCGTTGTGGTGCGTGACGAAAGGCCTGGCCGCCGCCCCGCCGGGGATAGCCTGCATCATCGGCGTTTCGACCTCGACGAACCCGCGGCCCTTCAGCATGTTCCGGAAATGTTCCACGATGGCGATGCGCTGCTTGAAGGCCGACATGGACTCGGGGTTGGTCATCAGGTCGACGTATCGCTGGCGGTAGCGGATTTCGGTGTCGGTCAGCCCGTGGTATTTTTCGGGCATGGGGTTGAGGCTCTTGCAGAGCATCGTCAGGCGGTCGGCCCAGATGGTTATCTCGCCTGTCTTGGACTTCTGCAGCAAGCCACTCACGCCGACGATATCGCCGAGGTCCAGGAGCTTGGCCAGTTGCCAGCCCGTTTCGTCGAGGGCGTTTTTGCGGAAGGCGACCTGCATTTGCCCCGCCCCATCGCGCACGTGGGCGAACATCATCTTGCCCATATCACGTATCAGCACGAGCCGGCCGGCGATGTCGGCGGTTTGGCCTTCGGTGTCTTCCTGATACCGCGCGATCACACTCTCGCTGGCCTCGGCGGAGTCGTATCGCCCGCCGTAGGGGTCTATGCCAAGCTCGCGGATCTGCTGAAGCTTCTTGGCGCGGTCTTCCTGCACTTTTTCCAACATAATGAGGCTTCCTGCTAAGAGATCAAGACGAGCATCATCGGCCCCCGGCGGAGGGAAGTCAAGGCTGGGCGCTAGGCCTGTTCCATGTCGGGATAGTCGCCCAGCAGTGCATCTCGGCCCAGGAAATCGTGGTCCAGGTCGACCAGCCTGGCCAGGTGGGCGGCTATTGGGTCTTTGCCGGCGAAGTCTTCAGGCCCCGGCACGCCAGCTTGGCGGCGGAGGGCATCCTGAGCTTCCATGCCGATTGGCGGCAGGCCGTTGCCGCCCGCCTTTTTCGTGATGAACCGCCACGCCTCTCCCACCATCATGTTGGGAATCATCACCTGCATGGACCACAGGCCCGTCGAGCCGGTCCGCATGGCGATGTATCGCGCGACGAGCACCGCCCCCGTCTTGACCTCGCCGCGGGCGAGCTGGGACGCCTTGGTCGGCAGGAGCGGGTCAAGCACTTCCCTGGCCCCGGAGCCCGCGACGGTGATCATGGATGTCTTGAAAGTCTGGTCGTCGACCTTCGCGCCCACGTCCTCGGCGATGGTAGAAAGGTGAGCCAGCACGGCTGGGCGTGCGGCGGCGTTGGTGGTGATGACCCAGAAACTGTCCAGCCGAACGACGAAGCACAGGTCGATAATCGCACCGTCCGCGTCGCACATGGCCGTCAGCAAGGCGGTGTCGTCCTCCTGCGTGGCGACATCGGCGGTGCAGGTGCGTTCCAGCAGGTCCAGCGCGCCGTCGCCGCGAACGCGAATGCGCCCGAGGTGGGACGAATCGAACACGCCGGCGCTGGTAGTCAGGGCGGCTGTCTCTGCCTCGGCGTCGCCGTAGTGAGCGGGCACGAGCCAGCCTGCCAGGTCGGCCATTTCGGCGCCGTCGGCAATGTGGGCGCTGTGCAGTGCTGTACGGAGCGGTTGCTGTTCTTCCATGGGGGGAAGATAGGCCTCGCTGCGGCGGTTGTCAATGTGATGGCGCGCAGCCGGTGCGTATCCAGGTGGCGGGACGGGAGCCCCGCCGCCTCTCCGTCACGTCACAAAGCCGATCGGCCGCACGGTAAGCCTTTTTGCAATCGCGCGCGGTTGGGCGTACTATTCGTCTGCGCCGCCGACATCGCGAGCGCCACGCAACCTGCAAACTCCTATGGAGATACCCATGACTGATATCGTTGAACTGGCAGACCAGCTCGGAAAAGCAATCGCCGACACCCCCGCCGCTCAGGCCTTTCGACAAGCGCGCGAGCATATGAACGCCCAGCCGGACGTGATGAAGCTCATGGAAGACTATTCTGCCCAATCTCTCAAGATCAACCAAGCCACCCAGAACAATCTGCCCATCGAGGTCGACGACAAGCACAAGCTCGACGAGCTGCGCCAGGCCCTCGTCAGCCAGGAAGCCTACAAGGCCTTCGGGGCCGCGCAGATGGATTACTTCGACCTGATGCGCAAGGTCAACGAGAAGCTCACCGCCCACCTCGGCCCAATAGAAGGCGCAGCCCAACAGCCCCAGCAGTAGTAGCTCTCGCGCCTGCAAGTGGAACAGGGGTCCGGTAAGATAGCGAAGGCCCGAAGGGCCGGCAGTTAGTAGCCGGGGGTGGCGTCGCCGCCAGGCGACATAACCCCCGGATCACGCGGCAGCAAACAGAAAGCCCCGAAGCGGCGACAGTGAAACTCGCAGGTGCCACTGTCGCCCCTTCGGGGCTTTCTCATATGATGGCCTGTTACCGGTGGCTTACGCCACCGGCTATTAACTGTCGGCCCTTCGGGCCTTAGAGGCCTCGGCCCGCCCCTACCCCGCAGAGCTGCTGACGGACACGCCCTGGATCAGGGCCCAGGGCACTCGGCCCGGCTCGTCGTAGTCGCTGGAGAGCTGAACGTTCTGCTTCATCAGTTCCAGCAAGTTGCCGGCGATCATCGTGTCCTTCACTCGGCCAACGATTTCGCCTTTGCGGACGAGGTAGCCTGGGGAAATGTTGGCGGAGAAATCGCCGCTGGCGATGTTGCCCTGCCCGAAGCCCAGCATGCCCTTCAGGTAGATGCCCTCATCCATCGAGGCCAGGAGTTGCTCGTGGGTTTTTTCGCCAGGGAGAATTTCCATGCCCCGCATGCTACAGCCGTTGTGGCCCGTCGGCTGGGCGCCGACCATTGCGGCAGTGTCCAGGTCGTAAAGGAACATCTTCAGCACGCCCTTGTCCACGATGGTATGCTGGGCGGTCGGCACGCCGTCACCGTCCATGGTGCTGGGGCTGTCGAAGTCGCGGTGGGGGTCATCGATAATCGTGATTGCGGGGTCGAGAATCTGCTCGCCGAGTTTGTCAGCCAGTGGCGAGCCGCCCATGGCAACGGTTCGTCCGTTGATGCCCTGGGTACCGGGCGAAAGGAACGCACCCAGCACACCGGGATCCAGCAGCAGCGGCAGCTGACCCGACGGACAGGGGACGATTTTCTTGGCGAGCGTGAGGTCGCGAATCGCACGGTCGATGATGTACTGCGTGTCCCACATGTCGTTGAGCTGCTGCCAGCTCCTGCCCGCGCCGAAATGCAGCATGTCCGTGCCCTGCGTGCGCTGCCCGCCGCCGTGAATGCCCCAACTGGTGGTCTTCCTTTCGTTACACACGCCGCCGCTTGTCAGCATCAGCGATTGACCCACCGACCGCGACCCGCCGGACTCCACGTGAATCTTTCGGCTGTGAGCTCGCAAGCCCTTGCTGATGGCCTTGCCGGCATCGATGAGCTGCTGCCGCGTGATGGCCTCGGTGCGGGGGCAATAAGTCTGCACGTCCACGTAATCGCCCGGCGCGGGGTACTCGCTGAAGTGCACAGCCGAGCCCATGCGTGCCATTTCGATGGCCTTGTCCAGGATGTGGTCGAACGCGTCGATGTCGTTGCCGCCGACCGAGCCCATTCGCCCATCGATGATGACGGTGACGCCGTAGCCCATGCCCCTATTGGTGCTGGTGCTCGCCAGCCGACCGCCGCTGAAGTGGCAGGAGATCGACTCGCCCCGGCTGAAGTTCGCCTTCATGCCCGACGCCCCCGCCTGGGTGGCGCGCTCGATGCCGCGGGCGAAAATATCTTTCATCTTATCGATCACTGTAGAATCCATAATCGCAACCTTTACTACTGGCCTCCGACGACGACGTCGCGGATGCGTATGTGCGGGCTGCCCATTGTCACCAGCACGCCCTGGCCTCCCTTGCCGCACTGCCCGCCGCGCTCGCATATCGTCATGTCGTCGCCGATGGCATCGATGGCGTGCATCGTCTGGAACACGTTGCCCGCCAGCATGACATCCCGAATGAGCGGGCCCACCTTGCCGTTCTCGATGAGATAGCCGTAGGCCGCCGAGAACGTGAACAGCTCCATCTGCGTGTTGCCACCCCACATGCCGCACGCGTAAATGCCCTTATCGATGCCGGCGAACATATCCTCCATGCTCGTCGAGCCGGCCTCGATATAGGTGTTGGTCATCCGCACGATGGGCTGATCCTTCATCCGGGCCGAGCGGGCGTTGCCGGTGGGCTTGGTCTTCATCTTGCCGGCCGTGGCGAGCGAGTGCAGGTGCCCCGCCAGCCGGCCGTTGGTTATCAGCTCCGTCCTGCCGGTGGGCGTGCCCTCGTCGTCGTAAGCGAACGTGCCGGCCTTGCCCACCATCGAGCCGTCGTCGACGACGTTGAACTCCTCGCTACCGACTTTCCGCCCGATGTGCATGAGCTTGCGAAGTTTCTTGTCTTCGTAAATGTGGTCTGCCTCGCTGAGGTGCCCGAATGCCTCGTGAATGAAGACGCCCGCCATTTCCGGATCCAGCACGACTGAGAACTTTCCGCCCGGGCACACCGGCGCCTTCAGCAGATCGCCCGCACGCTTGGCGGCTGCGGCGGCTTTGTCTTCCTGGCCTAGCAATTCGTCGAAGTCGTTCTTGGACCGCTTGCCCTCGCTCGCCCGCTGCACGAGCGAGCCATCTCTGGCGGTCGCCGACAGCGCCAGCCCGCACGTTGGGCGGTCTTCGCGGAAGTACGCGCCTCGGCTGGAAGCGAAGTAAACCGTGCGGAACTCGTCCATGTACGACACGTCGGAGGTCTCCACGCCCTCGCCGGCCATGATGATTTCGCTGTAGGCCTCGACCAGCTTGGCCTTGTCGGCCAGGGGCACGCCGCGCGGGTCGCGTTTCATCGTCGCGATTATTTCCGCGTCGACTATTCTATCGACCTTGGCCAGTTTGGTTTTCTTTCGGCCGACCATGCGAGCACACTCGCAGGCCTCATCAACGGCGCGGGCCAGGTCGTCCAGGGAATCAAAGGTAGCCTGGCCCCAGCCGCCCTTATGGCACGCGCGGACCAGGCCGCCCGCGGACGAGTTGGACGACATAGATTCCAGCTCGTCGCGTCGATAGTGCACGCGAGTAGTGTCGGCGACCTCGTATCGCACGTCGACGTAGTCGACCGACTCGCCGTTAACAGTCTGTAATAGTCTATCTTTCACGGGATAATCCATCCGCTCCTGTCGCCCCCTCCGACCCGCGCCTACGCTCCCCCATCGAGCCTTGAAGCAAAGTAGTATATGCTCGGCTGCCCCAAAACGCAAGAGCTGCCGGGGCAATGCGTCGGGCACCTAACAGAATTCGCCAACTGGGCAGCCTACGGTTGCCATAGGCTGGCCCGATGGCTACAATTCCAGGGGAGCACCGAGGGCGGCAGAGCAAGACGGCGATAGTATGATCTCATCCTGATTGAACATGGGCACCATAGAAGCCACAATCGACCAACAACATAACATGACCGTCAGCACGGTGACGGGTGAGGTCACGTCAGACGATCTGATACAGCGCATCGAGGCCAACTACGCAGCCGGGCCCACGCTCAATATGCTGTGGGATTTCACGAACGGGAGCATGGCGTCGGCCTCTGCAGAAGCGCTGCGCGAGATAGTGAGCCTCGTTAGCGAACTCGCCGAGCCGAGAACCGGGGGCAAGACGGCACTGGTAGTCGGCAAGGCATCAGACTTCGGGCTGTCAAGAATGCTCGAGGCTCTTGCCGAAGTGAAGGGCATTCCGTTCCAGGTCCAAAGCTTCTACAGCATGTCCGAGGCCAGGCAGTGGCTGGGGCTGGAAGACTAGTCGCCCAGCTCTGTCGCAACGACCTGACACCTGTCCCCTACGACAAATCCCCGCTGTGCTTGAAGACGCGCGTCTCCAACTGCCGCAGGAACGGCGTGAAGGACGACCCCTCGTCCGTGTCGTTGTCGATGGCGTTGGCGACCATCCATGTCTTGGCGTCGAGATTGTCCAGGTAGTGCAGGGCGAACGCCTCGGGTATGGCTGGCAGCTTCGGCGAGCCGTATTCGTATACGCCGTGGTGACTCAGCACGAGGTGCTGCAGCAAGTTCACCATCCGCTGGCTCATCGGCTCGCCCGTCTCCTCGGCCACAAGGGCTGCCTTCTCCTGTATCCACATCGCCGCGATGACGATGTGCCCCACGAGCTGGCCACGGTCCGTGTAATGTATGGCCGTCGCGGCTGTCAGCTCGGCTGTCTTGCCGATGTCGTGCAGGAACACGCCAGCCAGCAGCAGATCCGAATTAAGCGCCGGGTAGAGCGGCAGCAGCGCCTTGGCGGCACGGGCGATGCCAAGCGTGTGCTCAACCAGCCCACCGACATACGGATGGTGCATCTGCATGGCGGCCGGCGCCCGCTTGTAGGCAGTGGTCAGCGTGGCGTCCTCGACGAACTTCTTGATCAGCAGGCGCAGGTTCTCATCCTGTATGTCCCGCATGATCTCCAGCAGCTCAGCCCACATCTCCTCGATGTCGTGCGGCGTCGTGCGGATGTACTCGCTGAGGTCCACCTTGTCGGCCGACATGGGCCTGCACGCGTCGATGATGAACTGCATGGCCCCTTTGTAGTCCTCGCTACGCCCCTTGACCTGCAGGAAGCCGTCAACCGGAATGGAATTGTAGATCGCCTCGGACGCCTGCCACAGCCTGGCGTTCAGCGTGCCGGTGCGGTCGACCAGCGTGCACATGATGTACAGGCCGCCGTTACGCGTGGTCCGCAGGTCCTTGTCACGCACGAGGAATACCTGGTCGAGCGTCTCGCCGGGGGTGAGGTCGGATATCCATTTTCGTTCGTCGTTCATGGGCGGCATTGTAGCACAGCCAAGCAGCGTTGAAAACGCCCCGTCCAGCGTGTATAACGGCCCGACCAACCACGTAACACGCCGCACCCGGCGCGGGCGCGCCCGGCGGCGATGAGGCAACTGATGAGATACAGCCAACTGCTTATACCCACCGTTAAGGAAGTTCCCGCCGAGGCCGAGATCCCCTCGCATCGGCTCATGATTCGCGGCGGCTTTATGCGCAAGGTCGCCAGCGGCACGTACACGTACCTGGCGATCGGCCTGCGAAGCCTGCAGAAGATCATGGAAATCGTCCGCCAGGAAATGAACGCCGCAGGCGCCCAAGAGATTCTCATGCCCTGCATCCAGCCGGCTGAGCTGTGGGCCAAGACCGGGCGCGATGAAGACTACGGCGATACGATGTGCCGCTTCACCGACAGGCACGGCCGAGTGAATGTACTGGGCCCGACGGCGGAGGAAGTCGTCACCTCGCTGGTCGCTGCCGAGGTGAACAGCTACAAGCAGCTGCCGGTGAATCTGTACCAGATATCGCCCAAGTTCCGCGACGAGTTCCGCCCGCGATTCGGCGTGCTGCGGAGCCGCGAGTTCATCATGAAGGATGCGTATAGCTTCGATGCAACGCTGCCTGGCTTGGATGAATCGTACGACAAGATGTACGACGCGTACTGCCGTATCTTCAAGCGGTGCGGGCTGGAGTACGTAATCGTCGACGCAGAGAGCGGCCCGATCGGCGGGTCAGCCAGCCATGAGTTCATGGTGCCGTGCGAGTCCGGCGAGGACACCATCGTCCACACGGAAGATGGCTCGTATGCAGCCAACATAGAAAAGGCAGCCGTCGATCCGCTGACCAAGGCGGAGGCTGTGGACGCGCCCGCCGCTGAGGATGTGCACACGCCGGACGTCGGCACGATCGACGCGGTGTGCGAGTTCCTGGGAACCAAGCCGACGGAGATGATCAAGACGCTCGTCTACTCCACCGGCGAGCGGACGGTCGTCGCACTGGTCCGCGGGGACCACGATGTCAACGATGCCAAGCTCACCCACGCCGCCGACGCCACCCACATAGAGCTGGCCGACGACGCGACCGTGCAGCGAGTTACCGAAGCGGCGACCGGTTTTGCCGGGCCTGTGGGCCTGGCGGGCAAGGTTGACAGCCTGCTGATCGACCACGGCGTGGCTGCGATGGCCATCGGTGTCACCGGCGCGAACAAGACCGACTACCACACGAAGAATGTCGTGCCGGGGCGGGACTTCCCGCTGGATGGCGACAACGTGAAGGTCGCTGACGTCCGCAACGCCGTCGAAGGCGATACGCATGGCGGCAAGCAACTGCAGTTTTCGCGCGGCGTGGAGATCGGCCATGTCTTCAAGCTCGGCACGAAGTACAGCGAGAAGCTCGGGGCGACCTTCCTGGACGAAAACGGCAAGGACCAGCCCTGCATCATGGGTTGCTACGGGATCGGCATTAACCGCATACTGGCAGCGGCCTTCGAGCTGACGGCCAGTAAGGACGGGCCGATTCTGCCGGTGAGTATCGCGCCGTTCGAGATAGAAGTCCTTCAGCTCAATAACGATAGTGAGCAGGTCGTCAGCACGGCCAAGACGATATACGACGAACTGCGGGCCGGCGGCGCGGATGTTCTGCTGGACGACCGCAAGGCCCGCCCCGGCGTGAAGTTCAAGGACGCCGACCTGCTGGGCATTCCCCTGCGGATCGTCGTCGGCGAGAAGGGCCTGGCCGAGGGCAACATAGAACTCAAACGCCGCACGGACGACAAGCCGGCGCTGGTGCCTGTCGAAGGGGCGGTGGCTGAAGCGCTGGCGATTTTGGAAGAACTCCGGGCAGCGTGCAGCGTTTAGCAGTCGCGCGCGAAGTATGGCCGCCCGACGCGGTGGGACAGGAGCCCCACCGCGCTGCCGTTAATAACGTTTAATCAGCTGCGCGGCGGGGCTCCTGCCTGGCCGCGTCAACGCATAAGACAACGTCCCAGCAAACAGCCCGACTGACCGCCTGACATGGCCAAACCGCGAAACAAGTTCCGCGACTATCTGCAATATCTCGCACTGAGAATGTTCGAGATGACTATCAAGATGTTCGACGTGAAGGTGAACTACTTCACCGCCTTCCACATCGGCAACGCGCTGTTCTACCTGGACAAACGCCACCGCAACCGCGCCAAGCAGCACCTGCGGCTGAGCTTTCCGGACTGGCCCGAGCGGAAAATCCACAAGGTCGCCAAGGCGTCGATGCGGAACGTGGTGTACCTCGGGCTGGAGGTGCTGTTCACCACCGAGCTGATAACACCCACCAAGTGGCGACAGCGCCTCGTGCTGACCAACCAGAAGGAAAACATCCGCCAACTGCTGCGGCAGGACCGCGGGGCGATTTACCTGACGGGCCATTTCGGCAACTGGGAAGTGACCGGCTACGCGATGGCGACGCTGGGGTTTCCCGTTTACGCCATCGCCAGGCCGCTCGATAACCCCTACGTCAACGAGCACATCCTCGGCGTCCGCCAGCGAAACGGCATGACCATTCTGGACAAGAAAGGCGCCTCCGAGCAGGCGGACGGCATACTCGAAAGCGGCGGAGCTGTCAGTTTCATCGCCGACCAGGACGCCGGGCGCAAGGGCTGTTTCGTGGACTTCTTCGGGCGCAAGGCCAGTACGTACAAATCGATCGCACTGCTGGCGATGCGTCACGAGGTGCCGGTGATCGTCGGCTATGGCAAGCGGCTTGGCGAGGACTTCAAGTTCGAGATCGGCGTGCAGCGGATCATCGACCCCAGCGAATGGGCCGACGAAGATAAGCCCATGGAGTGGATCACGCAGGAGTACACCAAGGCGCTGGAGGACGTCGTCCGCTCGGCCCCCGAGCAGTACCTGTGGGTTCACCGCCGCTGGAAGCACCGGCCCAAGGGCGAGCAGCCAGGCCCCGACGGCATAGCGTAAGCGTCAGCCCTCAAAGTGCAGCGTGCCCCGACGCTGATCGGCCGCGACGCTCTCTCGCTTGATCACTTCGTAAATCTCCTGCCCGCCGCGAATGCACCGCAGAACGATCAGCGGCGCGGAAATGTCCGACGACATTATCTCGACAGTGCTCAACCCCAGCAACGCGTCCAGCACGCTGCGGCGGTAGTTGACATCCTTCACGCGGAACATGTCCGTGTGCTCGATCCGCCGGGCAAGCCAGCCCCGCTTCACCTCGATGCGATGCGTGGTGACCAGGTACTTCGTGAACCGAACCGTCATCCACTGCCACGCCACCCAGCCCACCGTCACGAGAAACAACAGCCACCCGGCCAGCCCAAACCAGCCCCCTTTGAATATCAGCACAAACGCCACCACCGCCGCCACCCCAGCCAGGGCGTAACGCCAAAGGTTAATTAGCTGCGACGGCGAGCTGTCGAAGATGACCTCCTCAGCCACGTCGTCAGCCCGGGCCTCGCCGACGGCCTGGGCGGGCTGATCCTCGCCGCCAGCCTGGGCGAGTTGGTCCTCGCCGCCGGGCTGGGTGGGTTGATCCTCGCCGTCGGCTTGAGGCACCTGCACGCCAGCCGTCGCGGGCCGGCTGCGGTCCATGTCATCGCTGTAAGCTGGCCGGTCGTCAGTCGGCCAGTCGCCGAGCATCTCCGCGCAGTACCGACACTTAATAGCCGCCGCCTTGATAGTCTCCCCGCAAAACGGACATGTCTTGGTGTCGTCATTACCCATGCAAACCATTTCACCCCCGCGCGGCGGGAAATGCAATATGGTTTACGGAAGGCGGCGCAGACCACATGCCAATGCCACTAGAATATGTTTGTCATTTGTTTGGGTATCAGCTAGTCTCGTTGGCAAATGGCGATCAGGGGTCATTGTCACGAGGTCCATGCTGATGAGCGAAAATGAATTCTACGAGGAGCAACAAGAACAATCAGCAATAAAGACGGCCATCGTGCGCAAGTACTTCCCGGCATGGGCCAAGATCATCATGAAGGGATTGACACGTCCTGGAGCCAAGATCGGCTATCTTGACCTCTTTGCAGGGAGAGGGACCTACGAAGATGGTACAGAGTCTACGCCTCTATATGTGCTGAGGGAGGCCATAGGCGACCAACGAATGCGGGGTATGCTTGTGATCATACTCAATGATGGGAACGCAGGGCACGCGGCAGACCTTCAGACGGCTATCACGTCCTTGCCAGGCATTGACGATCTAAGGCACACGCCAGTCGTGCACAACTTGGATGTCGGCAAAGACATCACTGGGCTCCTTGCCACGATGAAAGGCGTGCCCACTTTGGCCTTCGTGGACCCGTGGGGATACAAGGGCGTGACACGTGAGCTGATAGCTTCGCTAGTGGCGGGCTGGGGTTCCGAGTGCATCTTCTTCTTCAACTACAACCGTATCAACATGGCTTTCAACAACCCGGCCGTCTGGGAGCACGTCTTGGCGCTTTACGGGCCAGAGCGGGCCGAGCGATTGCGAAAGCTGCTCCCAGAACTGAGCCCTTCGGAACGAGAGGAGGCAATAGTAACGGGTTTGACCGAGACCATCAGAGATGATGGGGCCGAGTACGTCCTACCATTTACTTTCAAGAACAGCAAAGGGACCAAGACGAGTCACCACATAGTCTTCGTGACCAAGCATCCAAAAGGTCATGACATAATGAAGGGGATCATGGCGAAGCTCAGTTCCTCCCGGGACCAGGGAGTACCGACACTTACCTTTGACCCCGTGGAAAAACGCGAGCCAACGCTCTTCGCACTAACAACGCCGCTCGATGAGCTTGCTGATATTCTTCTCGATACATTTGCGGGGAAAACTCTTACGATGAGAGAAGTATACGAAAAACACAACGTGGGTGAACGGTACATCGACAGCAATTACAAAGACGCGCTCAAGCAGCTTGAGAACATGAACAAGATTCACGCTGACCCACCGAAAGACAACAGACGACCGAACACCTTTGCCGATCACGTAAAGGTTACGTTCCCACCCAAGAGGGCTAATTGATGGGCATAGGATCAGCAATCGAATGGACCGAGTCTACGTGGAATCCGGTTACGGGTTGTACGAAGATTAGTGCTGGGTGCAAGAACTGCTACGCTGAACGGATGGCGAAGCGGCTGAAGGCTATGGGGCAGCCTAACTACGTCAACGGCTTTGAGGTAGCGATGCACGAAAAGGCTCTGCGACTGCCGCTGACGTGGAAGAAATCGCAGACGATCTTCGTCAACTCCATGAGCGACCTGTTCCACAAGGACGTGTCGCGTGATTTCATCATGCGGACGTTCGGTGTGATGAACGAAGCAAGCTGGCACCGCTTCCAGGTGCTCACCAAGCGAGCGGGCAGGCTGACTCAGCTAGACGCCGCCCTGCCGTGGGCGGAGAACATATGGATGGGCGTTAGCGTAGAGAATCGCGACTGCGTTGATCGCATTGACTATCTGCGCAGCACGGGCGCTGCGGTGAAGTTCTTGTCCATCGAGCCATTGATAGGCCCGGTGGGTGCTATCGATTTGGCGGGGATAGACTGGGTTATCGTGGGCGGAGAGTCAGGCCCGGGCAGCCGCCCGATGGATGCCGACTGGGTGCGGGATATCCGCGAGCAGTGCTTGGCAGCGGCTGTGCCGTTTTTCTTCAAACAATGGGGCGGTACGAACAAGAAGAAGGCAGGACGCATATTGGACGGACGCACCTGGGACGAGATGCCGGACTGTATGGCCGCGGCCACCGTGGGCTAGGGCTCGTCCAAAGTTCTCCTAGCGTTGGTTGGCGGATATCCTCATCCGCCAACTCCCCAACAGCAAGGCAACGCGGCGGATGAGGATATCCGCCGCGCGGGGTACAAGCATGGCACCCGCCGCTCCCCCCCCCTACTCCGCCATGGATTCTTTCAGCTCTTTGCTGATTCTTACTGCGCACCAGTCGCGGCCGCACATTGAGCAGTAGTCTGCGTCCAGCTCTACGTCTTTGTCGCGGGTGCGGATGGTTTTGGCGGCTTCGGGGTCGTAGGCTAGTTCTAGTTGGCGGGGCCAGTCGAAGGTTGCTCTGGCTTCGCTGATCTCGTCGTCTTGCTCGCGAGCGCCGGGGTGGCCTCGGGCGATGTCGCCTGCGTGGGCGGCGATCTTGGTGGACACGCAGCCCACGCGGACCTCCTCGGGGTTCGGCAATGACAGGTGCTCAGCCGGCGTGACGTAGCACAGGAAGCTCGCGCCGTACGTGGCGGCGGCCGTGGCGCCGATGGCGGCGGTGATGTGGTCGTAGCCGGGGAAGCGGTCCGTGACGACCGGGCCTAGCACGTAGAAGGGCGCACCGTGGCAGACATCGTGCTGGCGCGTCATGTTCATTTCGATTTCGTTGAACGGGATATGGCCCGGGCCTTCGACCATCACCTGCACGCCGGCGCCCTGGGCGCGGAGCACTAGCTCGCCGAGTACGTCCATCTCGGCGAACTGGGCTTCGTCGGATGCGTCGGCGAGGCAGCCTGGGCGGAGGCCGTCGCCGAGCGAATACGCGACGTCGTACTCCGCCATGATGGCGGATATCTCGTCGAACAGTTCGTACATCGGGTTCTCGCGGCCGTGGTGGTACATCCACTTGGCAAGCAAACTGCCGCCACGCGAGCAGATGCCCATTTTGCGTTTCATCGCCATGGGCACGTGGTCGCGGAGTATGCCCGCGTGGATGGTGAAGAAGTCCACGCCCTGCTCGGCCTGTGCGCGGATGGTGGCGAGGATGGTCTCGTGGGTGAGATCCTCGATGGGCTTGTCGATGATCATCGAGTACATGGGCACCGTGCCGATGGGGACGGTCGCGGCGGCGATGAGATTGGTGCGGATGACGTCGAGGTCCCCGCCGGTGGATAGGTCCATGACGGCGTCGGCGCCGTACTGCACTGCCCAGCGGAGCTTGGTGAGCTCCAGCTCGCCGCAACTGCTGACGGGGGATGCGCCGATGTTGGCGTTGATCTTGGTGGACACAGCCCGGCCAATGGCGCATGGGTCCAGCTTGACAGCCCCTTCGCGGATGCCGGCGAGGTGGCGGACGTTGGCTGGTATGACGAGACGACCGGCGGCGAGCTCGGCGCGGATGGTCTCGGCGGGGATGCCCTCCCGCTCGGCGACGCGCTGCATGGCGGGCGTGGTTATGTTTGCTACGGCTTGTTGGTACTGTGTCATTTCCTGCTTACCGTTTTCGGGATGGTGCGGCTTGCTGCCGGCCGCGCGGGCTACCAGTCGGGCCCGTTTATGTTGATCTCGCCGGCTGGCCAGTCGGCCAGTGCGAGTCGGCCTGGGTATATCATATTATAGTCATCGGGGCCGTTGTGGCCCGGTGCATCCTGGCCATCGGTGTGGCGGAGGACGACGTGGTTGTCCACCACCTGCCAGCCGAGGTTTTGGTAAAACTGCCATACCCCCCCGCCTGTCATCAGCAGGCCAAAGTCCGCGTCGGTGGCGATGACTTGCTCAGCGGCACGCATGCACGCCTTGGCGGCGCCTTCGCCTCGATGATCAGGATGCGAACACACGTTGGCAATTCCGCCAACGATCAGCTCGCCGGTGCCTGCACGGATACTGCGGAAGATCAGCCTCACCGAGCCGATCAGCTCGCCGGCCAGCCGAGCGCCGAGCCATTGCTCGCCGGCATCCAGCGGCGTGTGCCACCACCGCTGCGTGGGGAACTCGGGCGTGCCCGGGAAGCCCAGCTGCTGGAGCGCCTGCACGTCAGCCTGCTGGTCGGCGGTGAGGTCGGCTTCGGCGGTTCGTGTTATGTCCATGGTCCGGTCCGTGGGTGCACGTTGTCGGCCGACGGCGTCCGGCGGGAATGAAATCGGCCGCGACGAGGCGGCCGGTTTTCCGAACGAACGGATTGCCGTCCGCTTCCCTACGCAACTCACTCCGGTCGGAATTCGTCGTTCAGGTTCGAAGGGTCTCTCTCAGCCGATCGGCGACCGGCGCCCCTAGCGAACTGGTAATAATCGTAGCAGAAACCGTCGCCGGTGGCAAGGGGCGGCCGAAACCGGTAAATCGCGGGGAGCTACGGGCACTTGCGACGAGCTACGGCAAGCTGTGGACGGAGGCCTTTAGTACAGCGGCGGCACATCTGGCCCGGAATGAGGTTGGTTGACGTCGGTGGGAGTCAGGCGTTTGAGCTGGTCGCGGATGGCGGCGGCATCCTCGTATCGCTCGTCTTCCAAGGCGGCGGCGAGCTGCTTGCGGAGCTTGGTCACCGGGTCGACGGGCACGCGGGCTTCTATCTCCGCGGCCAGGGCTTGCAGTATGGCAAGCTCACTGCTTTGGGCGGCCCGCTCGCCCTCGCCCGCGCGTTGATAGCTGGCCGTCACGTCGGCAACTGCTTCCTGCACAGCGGATAAGGCCGCCTTGGGTCTGTTGTCGGCCAGGGCTAGCCTCGCCCGCGCGCGGGCTCGCATCATCAGCACGTACGGGCGATACTGCTCGACGATGAACCGGTCGGACTCCTCGGAGGCGTACTTGGCGCAGAGGTCCATCATCTCCAGGCTGCGCGCGGTGTCGGCTTCGACGATGTCGTAGTCTTCCAGAATGAAGGCCGCCAAATAGCGGTGGTAGTACATAAGTCCTTCTGTGCGAAGACGTTCGCAGGCCTGCTCGTCGAGCTTGAAATCGTCCTCGTTGTCGTTGTCGCGGTATCGCTTGAGCTGGGCTTGGTGGTAGGCGAGCAGGCTCTCGTAGCTGTAGGGCCTTTCGCCGTCGGGCCTGCCTGTCACTTCCATCTGCAACAGGCCCAGGTCCAGGCGGAGCTGGATCTTATCCCGCCCGTCGTCGCCGCGAACACGGCGAGCCGTGATCTGCCCCGGCTCGTATGGCCAGTCGTCCAGGATGTCGCTTATGTCAACGCTCATGGGGACCTCGTCCAGAGGTGAGTCTATCTACCCAACTTGGGATTATCAACCACCTGTCCGTGGTCAGTCTGGGGCGTGGGCCTGTTGCGTCCGGAGGGCTGAGCCGAGAGAGGCGGCGGATAGGTCGGCCCCAAGCGATCGCAATTTGCCCCCCGGCAGATAGAAGCGCCCATCGTGCCAAAACCTTATCATCCCTCGCATAAGGAACAGCGTGGCGATCAGCTCCATCGGCTCTGCAATAATGCAATCCGACGTGCCCATCGCTTCCAACTGGTCTTCCATGACCTCCTCGACCAGTTCGGCCATCAGTTGAGCGGCAAAGTAAATGCTCATGCCCGCGATGAACAGCTTGCCGGCTGTGCTCTTGGAGAACTCCCGCGCCTGCTCCACGAATGCCTCTCGGTGGCGGATGATGTAGCCGATCGTGACGATCCCGGCGACTATCATTGCCGCCACGAATATCAGAAAGCTAACGTAAAGAAACTGAGCGCTGATGCCCTGCTCGATCATTTCAACTTCGTTGGCCAGGCCTCGGAATCGCGCCGGGCCGAAGTAGGCCGCGGGCCGCCACAGGTACCTGGTGTAGATGATTTTCTCGCCGAAGAATGGTTCGCCCCATTGCAGTTCTCGACAGAGCCCCAAGAAACAGCCCGTCGTCAGGAACACCATCAGCGGGTAGGGCTCGCCGCGTGCGCGCTGACGGAACATTATTAACAGACCCACCACGCCCAGCATCAGACACATTTGCGCAGTGAGCCATTCCACGACGTGCCCCTCGCCGGAGAACACATCGAGCTTCTCGAGATTGAAGAAGAACAGCAAGGTCCATGCGCCGAGTATCGCCCCGACAAATCCCCAGAATGCCCAGTTGTGCGAGGCATCGCGGATACTGCGTCGCAAGCTGGCGATGACGACCGCGGCGACAGCGACCAGGTAGGCGAACACCAACGGCTCGCCGAGTTCTGTCTTCCTCAGTATCGTCGCCATCATGGCAAGACTTGCCTGGCCCATCGGATCGTGATCTCCGCAAATCTTGCACCGCAGCAAGTACATCTGCAAATGTCGCGAACATGATACAGCAAACAGCCTGGTGGGCCAATTGACAATTACAGGCCACCCGCCCACTTTCTATATCAACTTCCGTTGGCAATGACCAAGTAAAATTCAGCCAATTTCACGGCAACATGATCCTGATCTCCCATGCCGATGCCGCTGCTGCCGAACGAATACGAAAACAGCTTGTCTCTAAGCTGCTCCCATTCTGCATGCGACTGGCCGGGGGGCTGTTAAGTCAATGCAAAGGTCCATCAACGCCCACGGAAATTCGGCTGGGCGGCCCGCTTCTTCGGGGAACTTTTCCCCGCCGGGTACGTCTAACACACCATACGCAGTATCATCTGACGAGGAGCACACCATGACATTATCTGCCCATCACGCCTTCATGGCCCTGCTGGTGGCCGTGGCGATGGTCGGCTGCAGGGGAAAAGCCATCACGCTGCGGACGCCACTGGCCCGGAGATCGCAACACTGATTGCGGCCGTTTCCGATCACGTATCGGACCATGCCGGCGTCCCGTCACTGACGATCATCGGGAACAGACCGGTGGCCGTCTGGGCCGATGGCAACGGCATTCACTCAGCCAAGCGACGGACCGACGGCACATGGACCGACCCCACCACCCTCGCACCGGGAATATCGCGACGCGGTCAGACCTACTCCGACGGCAATATTCTTCACTTGGTCTGGACGACGGGAGCGCTAATCTATCACAGGCAAACATCCGATGGGCTCACCTGGTGCGAGCCGGTCAAGCTTGGCACGAACATCTCTAGGTCATCGCCTCTGACGATCAATGGCTCGGACGACATTGTCCGAGTCTCGTGGGTGTTTTTTTCGGCGGTGATTCAAGTAATGCCGACGATCAACTCTGGCCCGCGGGACACGGGCGCACGGGAAGCGTGGGCCGAGCACGACGGGGATACATGGACCTATCATTCGGCCGGGCGGCCGCCAGACCCTTTCCGCCAACCGATATCCGAAGCCGATATGCAGCGATCAAGGTCCCCTGATCAGCCGCCGCGAGCGGATGTCCCGCCACCGAGTGATGGCACGCATACCGCGCCGCCACCTCGCGACAAGCCTTCGCTGGCGTGCAGGATGTCCAGCCCGTGCGACAGCCCCCCCAAGACGCTCATCGAACTCAGCGACGATGGCGGAAGCACGTGGCGGATCTACGACGCGACCGCTTTTCTGGGCTTCCCATCGGAGACTCACGCTGACGGCACCAACTACGCCCTCGCCATCGAAGGGAAGACCATCCATCTGATCTACGCCCCCTGCATGGACCATGGACCCCATGACCCGCAACAACAATTGCTTTACTCCCGGTTCACCGTTGCGGATGTCGAAGCAAACTGTCGCTGATCCACACGCCCTCAACAGCCAGCGGCCGAACATCGAGAACGTCGGATGGCCATGGGGCGAGTCAGAGCAATTGTCAATTGCCTTGCCATCTCTCCCCATCTGCGTTCACCTACCTGTCGGCAGGCAGGCCTACCTACGGCAGGCAGGTCTGTGTTTGTCCCTGCTAATTTCTTTCCGGAGACCACCATGAGCGAGATGACAACCCACGAGCGTTTCACGCGTATGTTCGCACACGAGCCGGCCGACCGCGTGCCTATTATCGACGCGCCGTGGGGTACTACCATCGAGCGATGGCACAAGGAGGGCTTGCCGGCTGACGTCGCTTGGGACGATTACTTCCAGCTGGATAAGACCGCCGACATCGGCCTGGATAACTCGCCGCACTTTCCCAGCGAGACCATCGAGGAGACCGACGAGTACCGCATATTCACCACCGGCTGGGGGGTGACTGCCAAGACCTTCAAGCACATGGTCTCCACGCCCGACTTCCTGGACTTCACCGTGGTAGACCCGGAAAGCTGGGCCATCGCCAAGAAACGCATGACGCCCACGCGAGATCGCATCGCCTGGGACCACCTGAAGACCCACTACCAAACGTGGCGCGACGAAGGACGTTGGATATCAGCCAACCTGTGGTTCGGCTTCGACGTGACGCATTCCTGGATGGTCGGCACGGAGCGCGTGCTGATGGCGATGATAGAACAGCCCGAATGGCTGATCGATATCTTCAACCATCAACTCGACGTGCAGATAGCTCTGCTGGAGATGCTGTACGCCGAAGGCTACACGGTGGACATGCTGGCCTGGCCCGACGACCTGGGCTACAAGGGCACGACGTTCTTCTCCGTCGACGCGTTCCGCAACATTCTCAAGCCCGTACAGAAACGCGCCTGCGACTGGGCACACGCACATGGCATCGTCACCCACCTGCACTCGTGCGGCAACATTCGCCAGCTCATACGGGAGTTCATCGACGCAGGCATAGATGCGCTGAACCCGCTGGAAGTAAAAGCAGGCCTCGACCCGCTGGAAGTGAAGCAAGAGTTCGGCCAGCAGCTAGTACTCCACGGCGGCATCAACGCCATGCTATGGGACGACACCGAAGCGATAACCACAGAAATGCGCCGCATCGTGCCGGAGCTGAAAAAGGACGGCGGCTTCATATTCTCCTCCGACCACTCCATACCCGACGCAGTGTCGTTCGAGGACATCGCCAAGATAATCGAGCTAGCCAAAGAGTTGGGGAGTTATTGAGATGGCTGGGCCCATCAAGACTCATCGGCAGCGGGGAGACTGTCGCCGGTCGGCGCTTCTTGCGGCGTGTAGTTGACACTGAACATCTTCCCTTTGCCGGGGCGATGCTCGATGCTGGACATGATTTCGCGGCATTCCTCCCACCCTTCAAACACCTTGAATGCGAACAATCGGGGGGCGGCGTTGGGGTCGAAGTAGCCGGTCGTTCGGAATATCACCGGGCCGTGCGCCGTGTCGGCCGCGAAATAGTAGTCCACGTTGTTCAGGCTGCCCACAAAGCTAATACCTATCAGCGACAGCTCCCGAATGTTGTATTTCGCGACGACATTTGCCACGGTTTCCAGTTGGTCCCGCAAGTACGAAGCCGCCAACTCACGGTCCGCCTCGTCCATCTCGGCGTCGGGGTGGTTGAACCAGGCCTGCTCGATCATCTGGGGCACTAGATTGTCCCCTTCGTAGGGCATGGCAAGGATGGCCATGCCTAGCGACCGGAGCGACATCGTGTGGCTCTTGATCTGTAGTAGCTCTGCATATCGAGATTCCGATTCTCCCGCAGCCATGACAGGCCAGGCCAAGCCACAAACGAGCAACACGATTACGACGGACGCAACGAGTTTACGAGTATCCATGTGATGATTTCCTTTCGAGCAGACTAACGCCGCAAGAGATAACATATTGCCGCTCTGTTTTGCCGGAGATGCAGGGGATGAAAGGGATGAGAAGATAAGGAATCCCCTCTTAATCCCATTGATCTTTAACTAGCCTTCTTTGCGCCTACCCGCACAGCTCGCGCATTTGGGCGGCGTAGTCTATCGCCTGTTCTTTGCTGTCTGCCGACACGCGGACGACGGCACGGACGCCCTCGGGGAAGCGCTTGAGTGTCTCTACCGGGCCTGCTGCGGGGTGGTAGGTATCGTGCATTTGCCCAAGGCGGCTGGCGAAGAACTTGTGGGCTTCGTCGATGACGGGCATATCCTGCACGAGGTTCAGCAGGCGAAGGTTGGGTATTTTCAGCAGGTGTGGCCATTGGTGCTGGGCGTTGGCGCAGCAGTGCATGCCCATGCCGCCGTAGCGGTCGGATAGCTCCACCAGCAGCGGCAGGAACAGCTCGCAGAACATATCCTCGCTTACCGCGCCGATTTCATCTTCCGAAAGCGTCAGCCCGTTGTAGAAGAAGTAGTCCGGGTAGTGGGCGATGAACTCCGTGCCGTACCGGCTGAACCATTCGTCGTGGAAGGCGATCAGCAGGTCGGTTGTCATGCGGGCGAGATCCTTGACGGCCTGGGGCTCGTCGAGGATGGCCATGTAGAAGTCGGTCTTGTCCCAGATGAGTGCGGCGATGTCCATGGGGCTCTGGATGTCGACCATCATCATCAGAGCGGCTGGGTCGCGACGGTGCAGCTCGTCCATAATGTCGAACACCCGCGCGATCGGCTCGGCTGACAGGTCCGGCATTTTGATCTTGCCGAACTCGGAGACGTTGCGGATAAGCGGCATGGCGCACGGGTTGCCGGTCTCGTAGCGGTGGACGGGGCAGCCGAACGCTTCGGCGAACAGTTCCGTGCCGGTCCACATTGCGATGTGCGGCAGGTAGTCGTCGTCCAGCCACTCGGCTTGCTCGCGGCGATTGACGTAGAACTTCCAGGCGTGCTCGATTCGCTCGTCGCGGAGCTCGGCGTAAGGCTGAGGCCCGCCGCCTATGCGTGAGTCATCGTAGCCGATGAAGAACACGTGCCTGGCGGGCGCGGATATCTCGTAGAACTCGCGCCAGCGTGCTTTGCGTTGGTCGAGTGTGAGTGGTGTTGCGTTGGGCATATTACAATCCTCGCAGGCGGCAGAATGGGTGAGCCTGACAAGGCTAGAAAATACCAAAATCGGCCAGTTTCAGCAACCCCGCCTGCCTCGGCCGCTCGCGCATCCCGCAAAAACAGTTGAGACCGGCCGACCAATCATTACACTACCGACAAACGTTTGGCCCGCCGTATGGGCGTTCTGTTCACCTGATCCGGAGAACTTACATGACAAGTCTTACAGCCCCAACGCCTCTCGAGGCCGACGCCCAAAGACGCCGCAGATTCCTGTTCGCCGCGTGCTTCGTGGCGTTGGTAGCCACGGCGTTCGCGTTCCTGATACGCAGCTTCATCCTGGACGACCTGCGGATTGCTTTCAATCTGAGCGAAACACAGAAGGGCGAGATCAACGGCGCGGGCTTATGGCCCTTCGGCATTTCCATCGTGGTATTCTCGCTGGTCATCGACCGCATAGGCTACGGCAAGGCGATGATCTTCGCATTCCTCTGCCACATCGGATCTGTGTGCCTGATGTTCTTTGCCACAGGTTACTGGTCTCTCTACTTCGGCGCAGCCCTTTGCGGCCTAGCGGCGGGCACGGTCGAGGCGGTGGTCAATCCCGTCATCGCGTCCATGTTCCCCAAGCACAAGACCAAGATGCTCACGATCCTGCACGGCGGCTGGGCGGGGGGCGTTTGCCTGGCCGGCATACTCACGCTTCTTTCCGGGCCCGCTGTGGCTGAATGGCTCAGGGAGCTGTCCATTTCCCTCTGGCAGTTCAAGGTCGCTCTGCTGCTTATTCCAACGCTCGCCTACGGCGTGATGATGCTGTTCTGCAAGTTCCCCGTCAACGAACGCGTCGTAGCTGGCGTGCCCTATAAGGACATGCTCAAGGAAGCCGGCGCACTGAGCATCCTGATCGTGTCATTCATGATCTTCAAAGAGCTCGGCGCAAAATTCCACCTGTCGCCATACATCGTCTGGGGTGGCATAGCCACATGCACCTTAGCGATGCTGGGCTACACCAAGTCGCTTGGCCGACCGATGTACGTCTTCCTGCTGCTGGTAATGATCCTGCTGGCAACCACGGAACTCGGCACGGACGGATGGATTAGAGACCTGCTCAAGCCGGCCATGGAGAAACTCGGGAAGGACGGCGGGTGGGTGCTGGTCTACACGTCCTTCATCATGATGATCCTGCGGTTCATCATTGGCCCGTTCGTAAAGACACTCAAACCGTTGGGCGTGCTGCTGATGGGCTCGCTATTTGCCGCGACCGGCCTGTACTTCCTCAGCAGCGCGCAGAACGCGTGGTGGCTACTTGCCACGGCCACAATCTACGGCATCGGCCAGGCGTTCTTCTGGCCCGTCACGCTGGGCGTGGTGGCTGAGCGATTCCCCAAGGGCGGTGCACTCACGCTCAACGCCATCGCCGGCGTGGGCATGCTGGGCGTGGGCATTCTTGGCATGCCATTGCTGGGCAACATGCAGGACCGCGAAATAAACGAAGCCCTGAAATCCAATGAAGCCCTCTACGCACAGTTGATAACCCCCGAAGAGAAGCTCAGCGTCTTCGGCAAGTACCACTCGCTCGACAACGGCAAGACCAACCTGCTGCAGGCGCAGCAAAGCCTGCACGAACTGCATAACGAGCTGGCAACGCAAGATGGCGCCCTGGCCGACAACTCGCAATACCAACGCGGCGTGCGGGACACTTACGACATGCTGGCAGGCGAGCAGGCAGACAGCACCGCCGACCACGCGACGATGGTCGCCTTTCTGCAGGACAAGAACGCCTTCCTCTCCGGCAGCGAAATGGCCGCCGTCAACGAAAGCCTCGACACGCTCGGTGACGTGAAGGCGACGGCCAAACAGAAAGCCATGGCTGCCATCGCCATCCTGCCCCTCATCATGGCGGGCTGCTACCTTGGCCTCATCCTGTACTTCCGCAGCAAGGGCGGCTACAAGGCCATCGAACTGACGACTGATGGCAGCCAGGCCGAGCATGCCGTTACGCCCGCTGAGGCCGTCGCCGACGCGGAAAACACGCCGTCGGAATAATGTGACGCTACACAAGTAACCTAACGCCGCGCGAGTAACCTAGCGCAACTCCGGCTGGCGGGGCTCCTGTCCCGCCAGCTTGCTAACGCCACCGGCTGGCGGGAATCTGTCCCGCCAGCTTGCAGTGAGAGGATCATCAGATGACTTCGCGCGAGCGAATGAAAAAATTCTACGCCGGCGAGCCCGTCGACCGCATACCCAACGGCCTGGGCGCCTGCGAGACGGCCGGCATGCACATGCTCGCATACGAGAATCTCAAGAAGATCCTCGGCGTCACCGACCCCACCAACCGGATGTGCACCTTCATGTGCAACTCCGTGTTCGAGCCGGCTGTGCTGGAAGCCATGGACGGGGACATGATCCTGCTCAACAGCAAGATGTGCCCCGCCCCCTTCCGAGGCCCGCTGGCTGAGGGCCGATGGAAGGACCTCAACATTTGGGGCACAACCATACAGGTGCCCAACGAATGGAACTTCCGCGAAGATGCCGACGGCACGTTCTGGTGGGGCGACGGCATGAAGTGCCCGCCAGGCGGCATTTACTTCGACGGCGTGCCATCGGGCGATAGCACATCGGCGCTGCCGAACATGGAAGACCAGCGCTCGCCGGAAGGCTACAAAGCCCCCCACGTACTGACCGACGAATATCTTCGCGAGTTGGAAGAGGTCGCCAAGTGGGTGTACGAATCGACGGACTATTCCATCGTGCTCGGCGAGACGATTCAGGACCTGCAGGACCATGTGGGCGGCGGCACTGCCTGGTGGATGCGAATGGTCGCTGAGCCCGAGGCGTGCCACCACTTCATCGGCGTGGCCGTCGATGAGGCGCTCAAGCAACTCAAGCGCGTGGACCAGGCGCTGGGCAAATATTGCGATGCGATGATCCTGGCTGACGACATCGGCGACACGCGCGGCGTGACGTGCGGGCCCGACCTGTGGCGCAGCATCTACAAGCCTCACTACCAACGCCTGTGGTCCGAGTGGAAGAAGATCACACCCATCAAGAGCCTGCTGCACAGTTGCGGCTCGATCATCGATATCATCCCCGACTTCGTGGACTGTGAGCTGGACATGCTCAACCCGCTGCAGGTATCCGCCCGCGGCATGGAGCCGGAGGGCCTGGCTGAGCGGTTCGGGCGCGACCTGATATTCTACGGCGGGGCGCTGGACTGCGTAGTCACGCCGCAGCCGACGCCCGACGATGAAGTTTACGCCCAGGCCAAACGCGTGATAACCGCCCTGTCCACCAACAGCCGATACATCTTCGCCGGCACGCACAACATCCCCGGTGACACGCCGCCCGGACACCTTCAGGCGATAATGCAAGCCTACCGCGACGTCCGCGAAGACCCGGCCCTGACCAAGGGCGTTAACTAGAGCGTGCCGCAGTACGTGGCATGGGCATCTGCCTGCCGGTAGGCAGGTCTTGCCCATGCGTCCCAGGAGCATCTTGCTCCTGGCAAATGATGCCGAGGACTAACAATGCCCAGCACCTTCATTCCAGCCACGTGCACCGCCGCTGTTTTCAGCGAAGTCGGCCAGCCACTCGAGCTAAAACAGTTCGACGTGCCCACCGAAATAGCGCCCGGCGGCGCGCTGTGCCGCGTACTCATGGCGACGATATGTGGGTCGGACCTGCACACCATCTCCGGCAGGCGCACCGAGCCCGCCCCGCTCATACTCGGCCATGAGATACTCGGCGAAATCGTTGCGATGGGCGATGGGCTGACGCATGATGCGTCGGGTGAGCCGCTCGCCGTGGGCGACCGCGTTTCGTGGACGATCATGGCATGCTGCGGCGAGTGTTTCTTCTGCACGCACGACCTGCCGCAAAAGTGCGAACACCTCCGCAAGTACGGGCACATGTGCTGCAACGACTCGCCTGAGCTTACCGGCGGGCTGGCTGAGTACGTATGCCTCATGCCAGGCACGGCTATCTTCCGCGCACCCGAATCGCTCAGCGATGAGATCGCCACGCCCGCTAACTGCGCGCTGGCGACGATTATCAATGGGATGGACACGATAGGTTTTGACGCAGGCGAGGCCGTGCTCGTGCAGGGCGCGGGGCTGCTGGGGCTTAACCTTGTCGCGCTGTGCAAACAGGCGGGGGCGAGGCGTATCTTCATTACGGATATCAACGCCGAAAGGCTAGCCATGGCGAGGCGGTTCGGCGCGGATGAGTGTTTTGATCTGTCCGAGCGGTCAGCCGACGACGTGATAGCTGCTATCGCCGATAGCACCGATGGCCGTGGTGCGGACGTGGCGTTCGAAGTGTGTGGCGTGGGCGGCGCGGTGGACCTGGCGGTGCGAGTGCTGCGCACCGGCGGACGGTACCTGATCGCCGGGCTCGTCAGTCCGGGGCAGACCTTCACGCTCGAGGGCAACCAGGTCACGCGGAAGTGTTTGACGATCAAAGGCATTCACAACTATCGGCCTGAGCACTTGGGCAAGGCACTCGCGCTCCTCGCCGCTTGCGCCGCCGACTATCCATACGCCGAAATCGTCGGCGCGGCGTTCCCACTATCGCAGATCAACGAAGCGGTCGCCGAAGCTGCCACCGGCAAACACATCCGCGTCGCCGTCACGCCGTAGCGCATAAGAAACGCGGCGACCCATATGGGCCGGCGCGCAGAAGGCAAGAACAATCGCACTGCAATTACTCGGCGCACAGCTTGGTGCGTCACAGCGTCGCTATCCCAACTTTCGCTTGGCGGCGTGCATGCTTTTCTTTACGGAATCATAGGCGAGCTTGGGCCGGTGGAACTCATCGACCGTGCCCTTGTTGTTGATGCAGCGCGGACGCGGGCCCCAATCTTCCTGATGCGATATCCGCACATCATTGAACTGCCACATCGCCACGCCGGCAATTCGCTCGTGGGTACAATAAACATCCAGCAGTGCTCCCAGCGCCTCCGCCTGGTACTCCTCGGTCCACTTGCCACGCTCCTGCGAGCGGAAGCCGTAAAACGCGCCCGCCCCGAACTCGCTGATGATGACGGGCTTGCCCTTGCCCTTGCTCTTGGTATCCTGCCATTTCAGCAGGTCGTCGACCGACTCGCGGATAGTGTCGATCGAGCCCCAGTACCAAGCTGTGTACCAGTTCCACGAGACGATGTCCGGATGGTCGAGACAGATGTCGTCTTTCCACGCGCACGACGCGTAGGTCACCAGGCGCGAGCCGTCGAGGTCACGCAGCAGCTTCATCATCCGCCCATGCTCTGCCCGGCCGGACTTTGTCTTGGCGTCGCACTCATTCAGCGACGCCCAAATGATTATGGCTGGGTGATTGAAGTGCCACCCCACCATCGTCTCGGCGCACGCGGTAATCTGCTCGTTGTACTTCGGGTGCTTGAATCCGACGCTCGTCGAGTTCGTCTCCTCCCACACGTAGATGCCGAACTCGTCGCACAGGTCGAGCATTCGCATGTCGTTTGGGTAATGGCTTGTGCGGATGAAGTTACAGCCGAGGTCCTTGAGCATCCGCACGTCGCGGGCCATGACCTCCACCGGCAGCGATTGGCCGTGCTGGGCGTGGTACTCGTGGCGATTGTAGCCTCGCAGGAATATCTGCTTGCCGTTGAGCATGAGCTTGCTGCCGGACACCTTGATCTCGCGGAAGCCGACGCGGTCGATCTTGTCGTCGACAGGCTCATCGCCATCGAAGAGCTGGGCCGTCAGCGTGTAAAGCTCGGGCTTGTCCGCCGACCAGGGCTTGACCTTCAGCGCCGTAAGCTTACCAGCCACTTCCAGGCTACTCTTGCCGGCCATAATCACTTCGCCCAGGTCCAACTCCTTGCCCGCAACAGACACCACAACCCGACGCGTCTCAGCCTTGCGTCCCACGTTACGCAGCAGCACACGCACACCAAGCCCCCACTTGCCGCGGGCGAGCTTCGGCGTGGCACGAATCTTATCGATGAACAGCGGGCTCACTTCCTGCAGCTCAGCCGGCCTGATGATACCGCCAGATGAGTAGTGGTCCCCTCGCACGTGCAGCGCCGAGTGCTTGCCGAAGGTGTTGTTGATCTCGATGACCAGCTCATGCTCGCCAGCCTTGAGGCCAGTGACGATCAAGTCCCACGGCACGAAGCCATCGTAATGCTTGCCGACCTTCTTGCCGTCAATGAAGACGGTAGCCGTGTGCAGCACGCCGCCGAACGCCAGGCGGATTGGCTTGTCGCCGGTGACGGTAAAGTTCCGCTTCATCCATCCCGTGCCGCGGTACTGCTCCAGCCCGGGCAGCGTCTCCCACGCCACTGGCGTGACAACGTCGCGGGTGTATTTGCTCGGCAGCTTGGCGGTGTCCTTGCGCTCGCAGTCTGGAACGAAGGCCCACAGGCCGTCAAGCGATTCGACCGTGCGCACACGGTGTTCGACGAACGTACGCAGCATTGCAGCTCTCCTTAATTGTGTTACTTGTCGCAGCAGTCGCCGGCCAGTGCAGCGTGCGCTTCGGCCAGTTGCTCGCGAATGGGAATCTTCTGCGGGCACTTTTCTTCGCACTCGCCGCACTCTGTGCAGGCGTCGGCCTTGTTGCCCTTCTCCCAGCTCACCTCGCCAATCTGAGCGTAGGCCGCCCGGGCCGAGGCCCACAAGCCATACACGCGCCCGCGGTTGTACTTGTCGAATATGCCCGAGATCGGAATCTCCGACGTACACGGCATGCAGTACCCACAGCCCGTGCAGTAGAGCTCAGCCATCTTCTTCATGTTCACCATCCGCTCGTCGATGGCGGCGCGGTCGGCGTCGGTGAGGCTGATCTCATCCTTAGCTGTGACGAGATTCTCCACCACGTCCGTCATCTTCGTCATGCCGGATAGCGCTATCGTCACGTTGGGGTTGGCCAGCACGAACCGCAAGGCCAGGTCCGTCGTGCTGGTCGCGCGATCTACCATACCTTCCAGCACTTCACTCGGTTCAGCCAGCCGGCCGCCCGCCGCTGGGCCCATGACCACCACGCCGATGTTCTTTTCGTGGGCGAGAGCGATGCCCTCTTCAAGCCCGCGGTCTAGCAGGTTGTACTGCAAGGTGATCGACGAGAACTCGTCGGTGCCTATCAGCTTGATCAGCGCTTCGTTGTCGTCGTGGAAGCTGCAGCACACGTGGCCGATGATGCCTTGGTCCTTGGCTTTGGCCATCCACTTGCTGATGTACGGCTTGTAGTCCGATTCGTATCGCCCCCAGCTCATGCCGTGCTGATTATAAACGTCGATGAAGTCGACTTGCAGGCGTTCCAGACTGTCGTCCAGATTCTTCCACCAGGCGGCTTCGTCGTCGCCGTAGTAGTTGTTTTTGGTGGAGACGATGACCTTGTCCCGCCAGCCTTTCAGTGCATCACCCACGGCCCGCTGGCTGTCTTCTTTGCAGTAGAACACGGCTGAGTCTATGTAGTTCACCTCGCCCTCGAACGCGCGGTGGATCATCGGGGTCGTTATCTCGCGGTCCACGCGGGCGTCGTCGCCTTCGCCCGTCATCGGCAGGCGCATCGCGCCGAAACCAAGTTGCGACACCTTCAGGCCCGTTCGGCCAAGTGTGCGGTAATGCATGTTTGCATCTCCATTGCTGCTGCGGTGATCTATCGTCAAGTTGCCTCGCCCAACGGCGAGGAGGCGGGCATTATACACTATCGGCGGGGCGGGGCACACCCCCTCTTGCCAGGAGGCCGGCTAGCCTGTAGAGTGCTGACCTGGCTGGAAGGGACCTGGCTGGAAGGAGTCAGACTCATGCTGGAAAAACTGGAATCCGATTTTCGCAGCCTCACCCCGGCTGTCGACTTTTGCTCGCTTCGGCTAACCCGCAGCAAGCACGACGGAGTATCTGTTCGGCAAAGCATCCCGCAGCCCATCCATCTCGGCGAAGACGTCGGCGTGATGGTGACGGTGATGCACGAAGGCGGCCTGGGCTATGGCGCGACGAGCGATATCACGACCGGCGGGATCAAGGCTGCGATCGACGAGGCTGTGCGCTGGGCGGCCCGCTCGGCTGGGCGTAGCGTGGTGGATTTCCGCACTGTCGACATGCCCCACCCGACGGGCGAGTACGCAGGCCCCTGCCAAACGCCGTGGCTCGCGACCTCGCTGACCGACAAGTTCGACCTGCTGATGTCGCTTTCCGAGCAGCTGAAGACGGATGACAAGATCGTCGACTGGTCGGCAAGCATGTACCATCGCGAGCGGGAGATGCTTTACCTCACCTCGGGCGGCGGGCGAGTGCACCAGCGAATACACATGACCGCCCCGGACATGCACGTCACGGCCAGTAAAGGCGCCGATGCGCAAACTCGCAGCTTCGGCGGCGGAGCATATGTCAGGCAAGGCGGCCTGGAAGTGCTTGACCAGTTCGGCTTTGCCGATGCCCCCCAGACCGTGGCTGACGAAGCGCTGACGCTGCTGGCGGCGGAAAACTGCCCCGCCGGGGCGATGGACGTACTGCTGGCACCGGACCAGATGACGCTGCAGATACACGAGTCGATAGGCCATCCCCTCGAGCTGGACCGCATACTCGGCGACGAGCGGAACTACGCGGGCAGGAGCTTTGTCACGCTGGAGATGATCGGTAACTACCGATACGGTTCGGACCTGCTGAACGTGACGTTCGACCCGGCCAGGCCCGAGCAGCTTGCAAGCTATGGCTACGACGACGACGGCCTGGCCGCCGAGCGCCAGTACATTATCCGAGACGGCATGCTAGAGCGCGTGCTTGGCGGCACGATTTCCCAGGCCCGCGCGGGTACGCTCGGCGTGGCCAACAGCCGGGCTGAGAGCTGGAACCGCCCGCCGCTGGACCGCATGGCCAACCTGAATGTCGAGTGCGGCCAGACGAGTTTCGATGACATGGTCGCGTCGATCGAGCGCGGCGTGTACATGAAGACGAATCGTTCGTGGTCGATTGATGATAGCCGAAACAAGTTCCAGTTCGGTTGCCAGTGGGGCAGGCTGATCGAAAATGGCAAGCTGACGCGCGTGGTGAAGAACCCCAACTACCGCGGCATATCGGCGACGTTCTGGCGGAGCTTGTCGGCTGTGGGGAATGAAGATACTTTCGAAGTGCTCGGCACGACCAACTGCGGCAAGGCGGAACCTAACCAGGTGATGTTCGTCGCCCACGCCAGCCCGGCCTGCGTTTTCGCCGGAGTGGACGTGTTCGGCGGGGTATAAGGACGGCACCATATGCAAGAAGCATTCTACAAGCTTACTGACCACCTCACGGCCCGCCTGATGGGCGACGAGGTATTGCTGGCGAACTTCAGCGGCGAAGCGAGCGACTTCGTCCGGCTGAACCACTCGCTCATCCGCCAGGCGGGCCACGTGGACCAGCAAGGGATCGGCCTGGAGCTTATCGACGGGCAGCGCCACGTGTCGGGCCATTGCAGGCTCACCGGCGATGAGGCCACCGACCGCAGCCGAGCCGAGGCTGTGCTGGCCGAGCTGCGAGTAAACCTGCCGGCTGTGCCCGAAGACCCGTACCTGATGTACGCCACGGACATCAACAGCACCGAGCAGGTCAGCCCGTCGGAGCTGCCCGACAGCGGCGAGATGACCGAGGCTGTGCTGGCCGCCGGCGACGGGCTTGACATGGTGGGCATACTGGCCAGTGGCGGGATATGCCGCGGCTTTGCCAACTCGCTGGGCCAGCGGAACTGGTTCGTTGCGCACAGCTTTCATTTCGACTGGAGCTTCTACCACGCGGCGGACAAGGCGGTGAAGACCAGCTACGCGGGCTTTGCGTGGGACCAGGCAGCCTTCGACCGCAAAGTGACAGACGCCCGCGAGCAGTTGGCCAAGCTCGCCCTGCCTGCCAAGACAATCGACCCCGGCGCGTACCGCGTTTACATTCCTCCGGCTGCCATGCAGGAACTGGCGAGCATGCTGACGCGGGGCTTCTCGCTCAAGGCCCAGCGCACGAAATCGTCCTGCCTGCTCAAGATGGTCGACGGCGGGCAGACGCTAAGCCCGGCGATGACAATTCGCGAGAACACGGCTGAGGGCTTGTCGTCGAACTTCCAGGGGCAGGGCTTCGTCAAGCCGGACTGCGTGACGCTTATCGAGGCGGGCAAGCTCACGGGCGCACTGGCCTCGCCGCGCACGGCCAAGGAGTACGGCGTGGCCACTACCGGCAGCGAGCATCCAAGCTCGCTGGACATCGCCGCAGGGGACCTGGCCGAAGGCGACGTCCTGGCCAGCCTGGACACCGGCATATATGTGAATCAGTTGTGGTACCTGAATTATTCCGACAGGCCGGCTGGGCGAATCACCGGCATGACGCGGTTCGCGACGTTCTGGGTGGAAGGCGGCCAGATCGTCGCGCCGCTGAACGTCATGCGGTTCGATGAGACGATCTACCGCATTCTCGGCGAGAATCTCATCGGCCTGACCAGCCACCGCGACCTGCTGCCCAGCAGCCAAACCTACGGCAACCGATCCACCGGCTCGATGCGCCTGCCCGGCGCGCTGGTGGACGATTTCACGTTCACGTTGTAACCGCCCGCCAACGCACGCAACGGCAAGCCCCGCCGCGACAGCCGCTGCACAGAAAGATACTGACAGATGACAACCAACCAGCGCGTCATGGCGGCCCTGAACCACGAAGAAGCCGACCGCGTACCGATCTGGACGCTGATAGACAACACCGACGTCCTGCGACACTTCGCGGCGCCGGGCTTTGACGACGGCCCGCTCATCCGAGGCGAAGGCGACAACCACGAGACGCTGCTGGACGTCACCTGCCGGGCGGCCAAGGGCCTGGGCCTGGACGTGACGTTCCTGTGCGACACGTGGATGATGGACCCCTTCCCGCGCGAGAACCGGGACATACAGGTTTTCGGCACAAGTCGCACGCGGTTTAAGTGCATTGAGGACCTCGCCGATTTCACGCCGGAGATCGAGCCCTACGAAAAACTCGTCGGGCCTTTCGTCAGCAAGTTCAAGGCGGCCGCTGAAGCCTTCGCCGCCGCCGACGTGATGCTCGTCAGCCAGGGCGGCTCGTGCCTGGAAGGCGCCCACAACGCCATAGGCCTGGAGCTGTTCAGCCTGGCGATCTACGACGCGCCGAACGACATCGCGCGCGTCATGGACATCTACACCGAGCAGCAGATCATCAAGGCGCAGATCTATGCCGACCACAACCTCGCACCGGCCTACCAGGTGAGCTGTGACATCGCCTTCAAGGGCAACACGCTGTTCTCGCCGGAGTTCCTGCGGCGCGAGCTGTGCCCCCGCCTCGCCCGCGAGTTGGAGCCGATCAAGCAGGCCGGCATGAAGGTTATCCTCCACTGCGACGGCGACGTGACGAGCGTGCTGGATGAGCTGATCGAGGCGGGCATCGATGGGCTCAACCCGCTCGAACCGACGGCCGGGGTGAGCATGGAAGCCGTCAAGAAGCGCTACGGCAAGAATCTCGTCCTGGTGGGCAACGCCGATCCCAACGAGGTGACTTTCGGCACGCCGGAGATGATCGATAACGAGGTAAAGCGCTGCATCCGCGATGCCGCCCGCGGCGGCGGGTACTTCTTCGACATGGGCGCGGGCGAGATCATGCCAGGCATCCCGGCGGAAAACGTAATTCGGATGTGCGACGCGGTCCGCAAGTTCGGCCAGTACCCCGCCCTGGCTGATTAGCGGCGCGGGCTACTCGCCTGGCGACCACCATTTGGCGTCTCGGACTTCGCCGCCATAATTCTCCGGGTTGATCTCGTCGGGATCGATATCCCGAACACTGCCGTCCGATAGCGCTATGTTGACCCGTCCCATGTGCCGTGGGGCTACATCTTCGTCCCAGACATCAACGATGGAGCTGTCGCCCCCGATGTAGCATTCCTCTTTCTCGTAGTCGAGGAAGATGATCTTGGACTCAGCCGGTCCTATCATGGGCCCCTGCCAGTTCATGCCGTAGCTGGCTCGCTTACCCAGGGAAAAAGAGAATGGCCCCTTGTTAGGATCATAGCCCAGGGTCTGGTCTTCTCCTATCTTGCTGCCGTCGGGGAGGATAAATGCGTAATTGGTGTAGTACCATTGTTTCTCGCAGGTAATTTCCAGCCGATTCTCCTCGGGAATCTCCGTGACGCGCATGCGGAAGTCGTCGTAGTCCTGATCGCTGCCGGCGTAATCGCCGCTTTGGCCCTCCTCGACGACGAACCAGTAGGAATTGGGGTCCTCGCCCCGTTCGTAGCGGTAGAGGATGCTGGGAGCGTAGGTTGGCCCGTGGGCGATGAATTCCGCGTACTGGACATCATTGAGCTTCCATATGCCTGGGCCCGGGTCGGGGCATCCGCCCTCCAACCAGTAGGGGTAGGTGGTGAATATGTTCAAGACATGCGGCACGTGCGAGTCGCCTGCTCCCGGCAGGTAAGTTATGTCCAGCTTGATGTCCGGCAGGCTCTGGTGGGGGATGTCGTCGGCCTGGCAGAGCAGGGCTTGGCGGTTGTTCCCAAGGTACGGCAAGAGTTCTCTTGTCCAGGCAGCCGCCGTCATGGGCATAAGGTGCTGCTCGCCTTGGCGGACGGAATAACTGCTGATAATATTCCTGAGATTGGCCACGCACCGCATTCGATATGCGACGGGCACGACCCGGGCGAACACCGGAGCCATGATGGCGATAAGCAGCCCCAAGACCGCCAACACCACTAGCAGTTCGACGAGGCTAAAGCCCGGCTGCCTTCTGTCTGCACGAGGCGTCATTACGTTAGCTCCCACACTCCTACTGGGGCCTCTGGATTGTTGCCGACCCCTTGGCTTTCATCTGATTATACGGCAGGGACGGCCTAAGTTCAAGGAATGTGGCGCCGCTAATGTTGGGCAGCGTTGGCATTTGCCGCCGGCAGGCATACAATGCGCCTGCACTTGGAGGCGACAGGCGGCCTGGTGGCGTCCCTGGTCTTCAAAACCAGTGTGGGGCTCAACAAAGTCCCGGGTGGGTTCGATTCCCATTCGCCTCCGTTGCCGACCGGCCGACTAGTTGGCTGGCAATTACGCCTCCCTCGGCCGATACTGTACTGTAATGGCCAAGCGACGACCAATTCCCCAGCCTCCGATAGACAAGCACACACGTCCGAGCGAGTACCGGCATGTGTGGGTGGGAATTGCACTGGCAGTCATAGCCTGCGTATACATTGCTGTCGGCGCGATGGCTACGCACACCATCAAGGAAGAAGGCGTCGGCCCCGAGCCTTTGACGGAGATGAGGCTCAACTTCGCCGCTTCACGAGGCGGGGTGAAACTGCTGATGGAGGCCGAGGAGGCCGGCACTGAAGCCCCTCCCTGCCCTACATGATGATGCTCTCACGGGCTATATGGCATGGCCAATATTAACTCCGAAAACCCTCCGCCGCCGACCACAGGCCGATGGCGCAAGCTTCCGCGCGCTCGACGTCCCATCCAGCTCGCGTTCCTGGTCGTTTGGCTCGCGCCGCTCTCGAAATCGCTGGGCAAGATACCGGGCTGCGTGTTCCACTGCTATGCCTGCCCGCTGGCGTCCTTCGCTTGCCCGATAGGTGTCGTAGCCAATTACGCACAATGGCACGCAGTTCCTTTCATGGCCATTGGCGTGTTGTTGCTAACGGCTGCGGCGGCCGGTTCGCTGGTGTGCGGCTGGGCGTGTCCATTCGGCCTGGTGCAGGATATCCTGGCGAAGCTGCGCACGCCGAAGTTCCGCCTGCCCAACTGGACGAGCCATGGGCGATACGTGGTGCTTGTGGTGGCTGTGCTTCTTGTGCCTTATTTCGTTGGGGAAGATAGCCCCCTGTTCATCTGCCGGATATGCCCAGCGGGGGCCTTGGAAAGCCGACTGCCAAGATTCCTGATGGACCCGTTATCAAGGGGCACTGTAGCCGCTACGGACGACATTGAGGCAGAAACAGAAGACGGCGCTGCGAAAACAGACAGCTCGGATGTCCCACCCGAAGAAACAGCCGACGGGCCGGCCGTTCTCGACGCCTCGACGGAAGACGCCGCCGCCGAGATACCCGACGTCGATGCCGAGGCGGCCAAGCCCAGAACCATACCAGCCAGCGGCGTAGCGGCAGAAGACGGCACCGTCAAATGGATCATCCTGGCGGTGTTCCTCGGCGCAGCGGCCGTGACGTATCGGCCATGGTGCAAGGTGTTCTGCCCACTGGGCGGGTTCCTGTCGCTGTTCAACCGCTTCAGCCTGTTCCATCTGCGATTCAACAAGTCCGACTGCACCGAGTGCAACACCTGCCGATCCCGCTGTGCGATAGGCGTCAAGGTGGACAAAACGGTCAACAACAGCCGCTGCATACGCTGTTTGGAATGCGTCTCATGCGGGGCAATCGTCCCAAGCCTGGCCAAGTTCCACAAGGAGCCCGCGCCCGACGAGGGATGATTTTTTTCCTGGCTCGCCGCGGCGGGCGTCGGCATGCCCGCCTCAATGCCCCGAGCAGCACTCGCCGGCCTCCTCCCCGCCGGCGTCCTTTATCGTCTCCTGGTAGAACATCCACACAGGCGCGCCGCCGATGCCCACAGCCAGCCAGGCTGCCTCCTCCAGCTCCTGGGGCGTAATGCCCATCTTGGCAGCCTTGGCCAAATGCACCCTGATGCACGCCCCGCACCGCGCCATCACCACCAGCGAGAACATTATCAACTCCTTCGTCCGCCCGTCGACCGCCCCGCCGGCCATCACCGACTGCATCAGCGCACTGAATGCCTTTTTCGAGTCGAGCGTCGTCGATTTGTCCTCCCTCTTGCCGGCAGCGCCTGCCTCGGAGCAACATGGACTTTCCTCAGCGGCAGGTTCACAGCACGACTCGGAACCGTCCGTCGCCTCGCAGGCCGCAGCCGGCGCGGGGCCCGATGCAGTCGCCGCAATATGGGCCTGGCCGGCGAGCGTGACTGCAATCTCGCCGCCCGACTTACCGGTAACCTCGCCCACCGTCGCCGGCGAAACACCGCGCGCGGCCAGGGCGGCCAGCAATTGCTCGTGTCGGTCGGCGGGCACGGATATCAGCAAGCCGCCGGATGTTTGCGCATCGAAGCCCAGCTCGACCAGGGCTGGCTCCACGTCGTCAGCCACGCTGATGTTCTCGCCGACGTGCTCGCGGTTCCGCTCGATCGCGCCGGGAATGATGCCGTCCCGGATGGCCTGCAGGCTGCCGGGGAACGCGGGCAACGCATCGGCGAATATCTGCACCGTCACCCCGGACTGCCGAGCCATGCCAATAACGTGCCCGAACAAGCCGAAGCCCGTTATGTCCGTACAGGCCGACGCGCCCACCTCCGCCATCGCTTCGGCAGCCGGCCGATTCAGCTCCGCCATCGACCGCTCGACGGCTGCAAGCTCCGCCGCGCCCGCGCGACCAATTTGCCTGCTGAAGTTCAGCACGCCGGCGCCCAGCGGCTTGGTGAGCACTAGCACGTCGCCCACCTGCGCGCCGCCTCGCTCGGTGGCGGGGGAATCTGTCGTGCCCGTTATCGCAAAGCCAAGCTTGATTTCTTCGTCCTTTATGCTGTGCCCGCCGATCAAGGCCACGCCCGCCTCGGCGAACACGTCCATCGCGCCTTTCATCATGTGGTACATGATCTGCCCGTCGAACGTCTCGGTCGGAAAGGCCAAAATGCTCAGCGCCGTCCGCGGCGTGGCGCCCATCGCGTAGATGTCCGACAGGCAGTTGGCGGCGCAGATTCGCCCGAACAATTCCGGGTCGTCCACGCAGGGGGTCATCACGTCGACGGTCTGCACCAGGTGCACGCCGTCGGCCAGGCGGTACACGCCCGCGTCGTCGCCGGCGGGAATGCCCGACAGCACGTTGGCATCATCCACGTTCGGCAGGCGCGCGAGAACGGCCTCCAGGTCGCCGGCCGATATCTTGGACGCACATCCGGCGTTGTGCACGAGCTCGGTAAGCTTCACGTCCGCCATCGGCACCGCCGCCGGCCGTTCGCCCGCACACGGACAAATGCCCTTGTTCTTAAAAATATCGCACGGGCAGTCCCGGCGCGGCTCGCAAACGCAATGGCCCAACTTCTGCGACCGCTGCATGACCCGCCGGCGTTTCGCTGTGTCAACTTTCGGCATCTCGTTATCCTTTGGCCGTTAGCCGTCCGATGATTGGGCGAGTTTCTTGGCCTCTACCCCGGGCGTGCGGCGGTTGCCCATGCGGACAGTAAGCTTGATTGAATCAAAATAGTCCAGCAGCGGCACGGCGTACTTCCTGCTCACGCCGAGTGAGTCGCGGAACTCCATCGTCGAGAACCCGCTCGCCTTGGCGAACAGCTCCAGCACGACCTGACCGGCCCGCGCCACCACCTCGGCGTGCAGGACAACCTTACGGTCCAGCCGGACCACAGCCTGACGATCCGTCAGCACGCGGATGATTTCCTCGACGCGGGTCAGGCTCTCGCCTAGCTCGCCCGCAAGCTCAGCCGGGCTGGGGGCAGCCAGTTGTGTTGCCAGCAGAACAGACTCAATCTTGCCGCATAGCTGCTCGTCGGCGTCGGACATCTTCGGCGATAGCTCAGCCAGGCCCAGCGCGCCGCCGCTGTCGGCCAGCACGCCGTCGATAAGTAGCTTGTCGATGGCCAACTCGAACACAGCCGCCGGCGCGTCCACGCGGGCCAACAGCTCAGCCCGGTCCATGCCCGCGCGGATTGGATTCGCCTGGTGGAACTCTCGCAAGGCTTCGACCGCGCAGCCCGCGCAATCGCCGACGACATCCCAGTGGACCAACTCGTCGTCCGGCGTCCGGGCGGCTGCACCCGTCGCCAGGAGTTTCGCGATGGCGTCCCTGGCGGGCCCAGCCGACATCTGGGCTCGCCGGCCGAGTTCATCGGCCGACATCGCAGCCCCGGCCGTCCGCAACGCCAGCTCGCACCATGCTAGAGGATCGTCTATAGCCGCCGCCCGGTCAGCCAGCGCCGCCAGCGTCCATGGCCGTTTGCGGCGGAGGCGCACGTTGCTGGTATCCAGCACCCGCCCGCCGCCGATTGTCGTCAGTCGCCCAGCCATCGGATAGCGCACGACGAACCGATCGCCCGCTGCGATGCAAAGCGGGTTGGCCAGCCGCAGTTGCACCATCGCCCGCCCGCCGGGCATTAATGTTTCGCCTTCCAGCATCGCCACGTTCGCCATCGTCTCGCCCGTGCCGACGTGGACGTGCACCTCGGCGTAGTCCTTGATGCCCCGCGGCATATGACCCAGCAGCGAAAGCTCCGCCTCGACCATGCTAACGGCGGGGAACACATCCTGCCCGCACAGCACAGCCCCGCGCGGCAGGTCCGCCGGATCGGCGTCGGCCAGGTTAAGGGCCACGCACTCGCCGGCCCGGCCCAGCTCGGCCGACTGACCATACACCTCCAGCCTGCGAACGCGCACCGCCTGCCCGCCGGGCAAGGCCGTCAGCCGATCGCCAACGGAAACCGACCCGCTCGTCGGAATGCCCGACGCCACCGTGCCGTAACCTTTCATGGAGAACGCCCGCTCCAGCCACATGCGAAACGGCCGATAGTCCGTCCGCGGCTCACAGCCGTCCACCACGCCGTTCAGCGCCGTGAAAAATTCGTCGAACCCCTCGCCGGTAATGTTCGATATGCCGCAAAGCGGCGCGCCTGCCAAAAAAGTGCCGCCAACGAACTGTCGCACATCGTCGGCCACCGTGGTTCGCAGCTCGGCGTCGACCAGGTCGATCTTCGTCAGCGCGATCAGGCCCGTGCGAACGCCCATGAGCGTGAGAATGTCAAGGTGCTCGCGAGTCTGCGGCATCACGCCGTCATCGGCAGCCACGACGAGGATGACGACGTCCACGCCGTGCGCCCCGGCCACCATGTTGCGTATGAAATCGACATGCCCCGGCACGTCCACTATGCCAACGATTCGCTCGTCGGCCATCCGGCACGGGGCAAAGCCCAGCTCGATGGTAAGCCCGCGTTTCTTTTCGGCAGCCAGGCGGTCTGTCTCGCAGCCGGTCAGCAGCTTGACAAGCGCCGTCTTGCCGTGGTCTACGTGCCCGGCCGTGCCGAGCATGATGTTCTTGCGAGATGCGCTCATTGCAGGGCTCGACCCATCGCCGCGGCGATTTGCGGCATGTGTTCATCGCTCAGCGTGCGGACGTCCAGAACGACCCGGCCGTCCTCGATTCGCGAGAAGATGCACGCCTCGTCCATTCGCAGCCGGGCCGCCAGCTCGCCCGCCTTGACGCCGTCGGCCGCCAGCGTGACGACCCAACCGGCGAGTTGCTCCATCGGCAACGACCCGCTGCCCAGGAACCCCACGCCCTCGGCCACTTGCACGTCGGCGGCTGGGCAGGCCTCGCCCACAGCCGCCGCCAGCGCGTCCGCACGCGCGCGGAGTTGCTCACCAGTGGCTGCCAGCATGTGGAAAAGCGGGTGCGTCTCGGCCAGGCGATCCGGGTCGCGGAACAGGTGCAGAGTGCGCTCAAGGACCATCAGGGCAGCTTTATCCGCCCGCAACGCCCGCGCCAACGGATGCTTGCGGATTCGCTCTATGTATTCCCGCTTGCCGACGATCAGCCCGCCTTGGGCGGCGCCGATGAGCTTGTCCGTGCTGACCAGCACGACGTCTGCACCGGCCTCGATGGACTCCCGCACGGTCGGCTCGTGCGGCAAGCCGAAGCGCTCCAGGTCCACCATAGCACCCGCGCCAAGATCATCGACCATCACAAGTCCGCGGCTATGAGCCAGTTCCACCTGCTCGGCCAGCGAGGCAGACTTGGTGAAGCCCACCACGCGGTAATTGCTCGGATGCGCGCGGAAGATGACGGCGGTGTCCTCAGTGATCGCGCCCGCGTAATCGCGCAGGTGCGTGCGGTTGGTCGTGCCGACCTCGACCATTCGCGCTCGACTGATGTCCATCACGTCCGGCAGGCGGAACGAGCCACCGATTTCGATGAGCTCGCCGCGCGATATGATGGTTTCCTTATCGCCGCTCAGCGCCGCCAACACCAGCATGGTGGCGGCGGCGTTGTTATTGACGACCGTGGCGGCCTCCGCGCCGGTCAGCTCGGTGGCGATGTACTCCACGCGCTTGTCGCGATCGCTGCGCGTGCCGTCCTGCCGATCGATGGCGAGCGTGACGTAGCCCTTGAGCTCCTCGCTGATCGAATCGACAACGCCCGCCGGCCAGACCGCCCTACCCAGACCCGTGTGCAGGACGATGCCCGTTGCGTTTATCGCCCCGCGCAGGTGCGGCGTGGTGCGGTCGGCGAGCAGATGCCCCGCCATTTCCAACACATAATCGCTCGTCACATGCGCCGGCCCGCATCGGCTGCCATCGTCGGCGAGTATCCGCCGTCGCTGCTTGTCGACGGCGTCTCGCAGGCAGTCTGTCACCAGGCTGCGCGGGTGGTCGGCCAGCCAGGCCGCCGCGGCGGCGCTGGCAAGAAGGTCGCTAACGGAGGGCAGCTTTCGCAGCAGGTCTTGTTCGACGGTAGAAGCCATCGCCTTCTCCATAAGATTTCGCCAACCCCGGCGTGGACGCTGGCGCGATTGTATCTGCGAGCCATGAGCGACACAATGCTCCCGGCCTGCCGCGGAGGACGGTGAACTCATTGCCCGCTACGGGCCTAGCCCAGCACGGCTGCGCCTAAGTCGTCCCTTGTGGGCGAAGGGCCCACGGTGTGAGTATACCAGCCGCGCGCGATCGGCTCAACATATCGCCCTTCCCCGCAGGCTGATTCCATCGCCGCGAACCGGCTACGTCTTGCCGATGAACTTGCGCTTCTTTTCGAGGTACTCCATGTAGTTCTTGTAGGAGATGTCCGGCGGGACGAGGTGGTCCAGGTGGGGGATGAACCCGCCCTGTTCCAGCAACGGTTTGAGGCGCTCCAGCTCGGCGTCTATCGCGGCCCCGCCTTCCACGAGCGGTGCCTTGGCCACCCCGCCGCGAATACGCATCTCCATGCCGAACTCCTCCCGCCAGGCGTATGGGTCCACGCCGGCTGCGACCTCCAGCGGGAACATCGTGTTGACGCCCTCTTCCAGCCAGTTGCCGACAAGATCGTGCGGGTCGCCGTCGCAATCGACGGTGGCAATCGCACAGCCGCGTTTTTTCAGCGCCTGCATGAACGCGTGGTAGCACGGCTGGATGAACTCGCGGAACATCGGCGGGCTGACGAACGGGCCGTTCTTGCAGGCCATGTCTTCCCAGATCATCGCCTCGTCGATGAACAAATCCTCCGGGAACGTCTCGATCTGGCTGACTGTGAGGAGCGTCCACGTTTCCATCATGTCGTGGATCATTTCGGGGTAGTCGTAGAACGCCATGGACAGGTTTTCAAAGCCCATCCAGTCTCGCAGCTTGCCGTATGGGCCGTAGATGTAGATGAATATCATCTTGCCGTCCGCACAGGCCTGGCGGAGGGCGTCCACTTCCTCAGCGGGTCGGGCGCGGCTGGGGGCGTCGGCGCAGAAGCGGCGTTTCATGTCGGGCCAGTCGGCGGGCGTTTTAATCGGGAACTCCAGATAATGCGGAATGGAGCTCTCCTCCTGCGTCCACTCGAAGTGCTCGGAGACGACGCCGTTGCCGTCGCGCGAGATTACCGACCGCTCCTTGCGCTCAAGCATTTCATCCTCGAACGGCGGGTCGATGTCGATTTTACAGCCGATGTGGTGATGTGGGAGGTCGTTGTCGTAGCCCAGGTGGGCCATGAATTTATCCCAGAACTGCGGATCTTCCTCGCCCACGCCCACATCCATGCCCTGGCTAATCCAACGGCGAGGCGTCTGGGCCCAGAAGTTGAACTCGATGTCCGGCACGCGATCGGTCTCCTGGTATGTCAGCGTGCGGTAGTGACGGCTTTCGATGTCGCGTGGCTTGACGGGGTCCTTATCGAACATGTGCGTTCCTTCCTGTCGCCCGCGGGTGGCGGGCGTTGTGTTTTCTTACGGGATGGCGGCGCGGCAGTTGAAGACAAACAGTCTGACCTGCTCGGGCGCCATCGTTAGATCGGCCGTCAGTTCGCCGCCGCTGGAGGCGAAGTTGATCGGCTGAGAAGCTACCACGTCTTCGGCCGTCACGTCACCGTCGATGGCGGCGATGCTCAACTCGTCGGCATCTATCTGTAGACGGACATGCTGGTCAGTCGCCGAATCGTTCAGCAGCGTTAAGTATACGTTGCTATCGACGTCCGGGCCGAAGCGTTCTACGTACACAGCCTGGCTGTCCGTGCGGGCGTGCGTGACAGGCTCCCAGCCAGCCTCAGCCACCGCGATGATCGATGGCATGTAGCGCTTGAACAAGTACCGGTCGCGCTCATACAGCTCCTCGTCTGCCCAGTACAACTTCTCGGCGGCGTTGTGGCTGAACATGCTCGGCAGCACGCCGTAGAACAGGCTGCGCGTGAAGTACTTCTCCATCACCTCCGGGCCGGCCAGGGCGAAGGTCGTGTTCAGCAGCAGCAGGTAGGGCTTGTGGTGACACAGCGTGCGCTTGAACAGCATCACCTCGTCGGCAGGCGACTGCCACTGCCCGTCGTGGTCGATCCACTCCACCTCGATACCCAGCACGTCCAGGTACGGAGCGAGGAACGCGTACCGTGCAAGGGCGTCGTTGGCGAAGACGAGCTTGTCCATCGCATGCATCTCACCAGCCAGCCATTTGGTGAACTCGTACACCGAGAACGCCTTGTGGATGATCGGCTTTTTCGACTCCGTCGAGAACGTCAGCGGAATCGTGACGTGGTGAAAGTGGTCGCGTCGGTGGTTCTCTTCGCAGGTGGCGTAGGCTTCGAGGGAGTCGAGGTACTCGCCCGCTTGGGTGTCGCCGGCCGATGGGCCGTAGAGTTGTTCTTTGATGGCCGGGCCGAACAGCAGCTTGGCCTCGCAGTCGCCCGGGATGTGGGGATTCGGATTCGAGCTGAAGCACGCGCCGTTGCACCACGGCAGGTCGCGCAGTTGGTACTGGTACTGCCCATCCTCATCGAACGCGCCACTGACGACGTTCGTGCGCGCGAGCTCAGCCAGCCCGTCATCATCGCCATCGGCGCATGCGTGCATCTGGCCGATGACATTTTCCGGCGTGCGATCGATAGCTGGATCCATCTTCATCCACCAGGTGGACGGCTCGGTGTAGCGGAACTGCAGGATGTCGTTATCGATATTGAACTGACCACCGACAGCGCCCTCGTGGTAACGGAAGCCGAAGTCCTCCCAGCCCGCCACCGCACTGATGTCGCCGAAGGGCATCCATATGCCCTGCCGGTCGGTCCGGCAAAGGAAGTGGTCTGGGAACAGTCGGTAGAACTTCGCCATCACCTCGCGGAAAGCCCACTCGCCGTCGGCGCGGTAGATAACAAAGCTAAAAGGCGCGGCGTGGGGGAATCGGTCGGTCTCGGCGGCCAGGCCGAGGTCGTAGGCGATGGCCAGCCGACGCGCTGACGCGTCATAACTGATGCGGCACTGCCCGGCCACGTCCATGTCCAGGCCGATGGCGATGCTCCGTTCGCCATCGCCTATGCTGCCGACGGGGTAAAGCGACATCACGCCACCCTCGCCGGTCTGCACTTCGACAGTGTTGATGTACTCGCCGCCGTCGCGCTCAATAGCCCGGCTGCGCCGCACATCGTCATGCCACCGCCAGCCGACTGCGTTTACCGGTAAGGCGAACATCAGCGTTATCGCCCGGTCGACGGCCGTCACGTCGGTAACCGCGCCGGATATGCGAATACACTCCTCCTCAGCCGCCATGTTGACTAGCAGCGTCAGGCCAAGCTCGTCGCATGCGCCTTCGATGAAGGAACTGAACTCCGTCCCCGCAGCCGCATCTCGCGCCATGAAGCCGCTCACCCCGCCCGCCGTCGCCAGCTCCGCGCCGTCGACGATCAGCGAAACGACGCCGCCAGCCGAATCGCAGGCTATCGAAAGTCCGTCACGCGTTGTCAATTGTTCAACAGCCACAAAGCCACCTTCATCATTATGCTTAGAGGAATATCATTCCGACAGGCTGCCTCGGGCGGCCGCTCTGTCCCGCCTCTTCTTGACAGTCTTGTCCACTTGCGCCGCAGCGATGACGATCATCAGCACGCACGCGATGGGCGAGACGACCATGAATAGACTGCGGAAACTGACATCTGCGAATTTGAGCCCCCCCCCATCGTCGCCGTAGGCGCCGATCCCGTATAGGAGCACGTGCAACGGAAGCGCAGAAATGAAGCCAATCACGGCAACGATAAACCCCGCCACGAAAGACTTTCGTAAGAACACCAAGAAACTCGAAACGATGGCGAGCGCCGCAGGGCTAATGAGGAATATCCAGATGACCACGTCCAGCCCTACGGAGGTCTCGATCCCAGCGATCATGCCATGTCTCCTAGTACGTCAACCACTCGTCTTTCACTCGCCGCGCTGCTTGGCGTACGCTTGCGGAAAGTTAAACGCCGGCTGCCAGCCTAGTATGCGCTCCGCCTTGGCGATGTCGTACGACGGGCCAACGTGGCCGGCAAAGCCGTTTTCGACTAGCCATTCATACTCGTCGGGCCAGCATAGCTTGGCAAGTTGCATGCCGTCGCCGTCGACCTGGCGACACATCTCGGCCGTGTATGGCAGGCGGTTTGTGGTATTGAACGCTTCGAAGAAACCCACATCCCCGCCGGGCTCCTGCAAGCCGGCTATTACGCGAACAGCCGCCAGGTGCGCAGCGGCAATGTCCTCGACAACGCAGAACGACCCGGTCATCGCCATGCACGTGTTCAGCGGCGGTGCGGGCATGAAGGCCGGCGGGCGGAGGGCGAACGTGCGAATGGTGCCGGCCGTGGCGTAAATGTTGGCGATCGTTTCCTGCGTGTATTTGGTGTAGCTGTAAATATCGCTCAGCGGAAAGAGGGCATCCTCGCCTATGGGCCAAGCGTCCATGGGAATGTTGCCGTAGCCTATCGCGGCAATGCTGCTGGTCAGCACGATGTTGCCGATGCTCATCTCGTTGGCCAGCGCGTACAGACTCCACGTGCCTTTGACGTTGGCGTCGATGTACTGATCGTCGGTGTAGGTCTTCCACGGATGCAGGGACGCCGTGTGCACGATGACGTCCACGCCCTGCATCGCCTCGCCCAGGGCGTCCCGATCCGAAAGGTCGGCCTGGGTGAACGCGCATTCCTCCGGCAGCGGATCGGCGGGGGTGAGCATGTCCAGGCCTCGCACGTCAAAACCTTCGCCCGCGAGCATCGGCACCAGGCTACTGCCGAGATGGCCAGCCGCACCTGTAACTAGAACTGTGATCTGCTTGTCTTCACTCATACTCACCTCACCATGGCTTCTGGGCCATCGGAATTACGACTACATCGAATATGTTAACGTCCGCCGGCGCCGTGGCAACGTGCAACACGGACCGTGCGATGTCCTCCGCCCGCAGCCAGCCGGTGGCGTCGGCGCGGTCGGGGTTGGTCAATGTGGTGTCCACAACACCGGGGCACACGAGGCTGACGGCAATCTGCGAGCCCGAGCCGTGCAACTGACGTGCGACGGACTCGGTCATGCTTCGCAGGCCTGCCTTGCTGGCGTTGTAGGCGCCGCCGTCGCCGGCCTCCGTCCAATGGCTGCGCACCGAGCCGATGTTGATGATCTTGCCGACGTCACCCGTCTCTTTCATGAGTCGCACCGCACTGCTCATGCAGTTGAAGGCCGCGACGATGTTCAGCTCCAGACAGCGGCGAACGTCGGCGACGGCCAGCGATTCCACCGGGCCGAACGGTGCAATGCCGGCGTTATTGACCAGCACGTCCACTCGGCCGAACCGATCCTGCACCTGGCTGAACAAGTCAGCCACGAACGCCTCGTCGGTGATGTCGCCCGGCAGGGCAACGACCTCGCCGGGCGCATCTGTCATCGCCGCCGCCAGGTCATCCAGCTCCGTCGCTGTGCGGCTCGCGCCGACGACCGTAGCCCCTTCTCGCGCGAATCTCTCCGCCACGGCCCGGCCGATGCCCCTGCCCGCGCCGGTAACGATAGCGATCTTGTCAGTAAGTTGTGCCATGTGAAACTCCTTAGCGGTGTGATGTGGATAGTGTGCGCTCTGCCGCCCATATTCGCAACAATCCGCGGGCAATCAGCCGTGGCGGAAGGCCCGACGCGAGAAGTGCAGGATGTGCATGCTCACGTGAGCGCGAGCACCTGCCGACCGGCAGATAGTGCTCGGCCGTTGAGCCGAACGGGCTATTGCGTCTTGAGCAGATCGGTGATCAAGATGCCGTCGATGGTCGCTCCCGCCAGGTTGCACCCTTTGATGGCGATGCCGGCCAGGTCGCAGTCCGTGAAGGTGCTGCCGTTGAGGTCGCACTCCACGAACTCCAGGGGATCCTGTTTCGGGATGTTCCCGTCGGCGTCGGGATGGAGCGACAGGTGCTTGAACTTCGCGCCGCCCATGGTGACCGAGTGCATCGGGATGTTGGACAAATTCACATCCTCGAACGATGCGCCGACCAGGTTGACGTGGTCGAAGCTGGCCTCGGCCAAGGCCACCTGCTGGAACGAACTGCCCGACATGTTCAGGTCCTCGAACTGGGAGCCCGGAATGCCACCATACTTCACGACGAGCTTTTCATCATTCTGTGGTTTAACTTCCATTTCGATGTCCTTTCATGCAGCTCGTAGCGACTGTCTTCAAAGTCAAGCGCATATTGGTTTCCATTCTGTGTTTTGTTTGATGATTGCGTTTAGGAGGATGACTAGTTTTCGCATGCAGGCTACTACGGCCGTCATCTTGGCTTTG